>FUFK010067947.1_pt1 | contig 12906 bp, 23 predicted proteins | sample 1021851 | NCBI WGS metagenome assembly FUFK01 (sample SAMEA51879418, study PRJEB19060) | metagenome | reverse complement strand
TTGCAATGGAAAAAGCACAGGCAGAGGCTAGAAACCAAGCCATATTAAACGCTATGCAATTTGCAGGCGAAGAACAGCAGCGTCAGGCTGCGCTAGGATCAGGCATGTTAGCCGCTGGTTACGTTCCACAAGCACAATTGCTCAGTGCAGTGCAGCCAGGAATGACAGCAGCAGAACAACGTAGACAAGCTATATCGGAACAAGCAGGCACTTACGGCCAGACTTATGTTTCGGGTATTGAAGCGTTGCTCCAAGCAGGCTTGGGTCAGGCTAATATTGCTGGTGGCGTAGGTGGCAGAATAGCAAGTGCCGCACTAGGCGGCTTGTTTGGCGGATAGCGTAATAGTCTAAGGAGAAAAGTAATGGCTACATTTTCACAAGGATTCTTGGCTAACTTAGGCAGGCCAGCAATGACTGAAAGTCTTTTCGACCTTGGTACGGCTATTGGCAGACTGCCTGGGCAGGCAGTTGAAGCAAAAAAAAGAAAAGAGTTAATGCAATATGACCCTGCAACATACCAGGGGCAAATACAAATTTTGACAGCACAAATGCGTCAAGAAAAAGACCCAGTTAAAAGAGCAGAATTAGGGAGATCTTTGCTGCAATTTAAAGAGGCGCAAAAAGAGCAGGCGCGCAGCGAGGCTGTTATTGTGGCAACAGAAGATTTGGCTAATCAGTTAGTTGCTTTAGGCGATGAGGTTGGGGCATCTCTTTTAAGAAGCGGAGCAATTACGGCTTCTACCGGACGACAATATTTGAGAAATATAACATTAGCGTCACAAGGGGAAGCAGCAAGAAATAAATTAATTGAAGCATCTAATGTTGGCGATACAGCCATTGTAAAACAAATAGGGCCAGAAGGTATTCAAGAATTAAGCGATGGTCAATTTAGTGCTTTGTTAAGAGTTGCTGAAGACGAGCGAGACAAAAACATTCGCGTAGCTAATTTAAGAAAGATGGGGGCGGATGACATTGCGGAGGCTCACAAAAATGGCATTTACACCGCTGCTCAAGTAGGCCAGCTAATGGTTGCTAGATCTCAAGGGCAAGAAACAAAAATCTCTAACCGAAAAACACAAATTTATGATGGAAAAGTTGTTTTTACAGCGGATGTTTCTAGGCCAGGAGAAGATGAGTTTATTGGTTATTATGATGTAAATACTCAAAATTGGATGCCAATAACTGACGCAGGAAAAATACAAGATGTTTCAGAAAAAGTTAACAAAATAAGAAAGCAAGATTTAGATTTTGCGGGCATCTATTTAACTCAAAAGCCAGGATATGCTGATTTAGAACTAGATCAGAAGCAACAAGCACAGCTTCAATTTGCTTTTATTGCTCAAGAGCTAATAGATAGCAATCAAGTTAAAAGCTCAAAAGAAGCTTATGAGCAAGCTTTAGGGAAAGTTGACATAACTAAAACCAAAAATTGGGTTGACTGGGTTAAAGGATTATTTCCTTCAAGCGATCTTAACGCATCAAATATACAAATAATTGAAGAGCCATAAGGTTAGACATAAATGCCTGACTACACTCTGATAGATCCTGCAACACAAGCAAAGGTTCGCATCACTGCTGACCGTCCTCCAACGCAAGAAGAAGCCGCTGAGTTAATTGCTAGTGCATTAAATAAAACAGAAGTGCAACATCAGCCGCCAGATGATGCGCCTAAAGACGTTACTTGGTTTGATGAGGCTGAGTACGCGTGGGACTCTACAAATGCAGATTATGAAAATTGGGGATTAGCTCTTGAGGCTAAAATTCCAATGGGCGAGTTTCGCATAGACAGGGAAGGTTTTAGTTACGATTCTCCAGAAAAGCTTTATGGCGCAGAGTTTATGGCTATGAGCTATCCAGAAAGAAAGGAATTCTTGCGAAGCAGGAGAAGCCAAAGCGTTCTTGAGGAGCATCAAGATGTTATTGAATTTCAAGAATCGCAAGGAAAGTCAGCTTCCGCCGATATTATTGGGTCTTTTGCAAAAGCAATAGCTACTCCTACAAGCGGTCTTGTTTTTGGGAAGGGGTTGCTTGGGGCTATGACGACTGGTGCAGGGCTGGGTGTTGAAACGGAGCTTTCTGAACAAATAGTCCAAGATGACATTAATGTTGTCGATCTAACAAAAGCAGCGGCTATTGGCGCTGGTGGTGGCGCGTTGGCAAACAAGGTAGAAAATTTAGCGAGAACAGTGGCAGCTAAAAGAAGGTCTGCTAAACACAATGAAAAGATAAACAAAGCTTCTGAGAATATAAACAGAGAAGTTTTATCAGCTAGAGCAAATGGTTTATCGCCTCAAGATAGCTTGAAACAAGCGCAAGACGTTTTGGGGATTTCAGATGCAGACATGCTTGAAGTGTCAGCGCAAAACAAAGTCAGGCTTCCCTCTGGTGAGGCAATAGAAAAGTTTAAAATTAATCAAGAAAACGCTATTCCTTCTGTTCAAAAAACAGCAGGATTAATAGAAAGAACTGTCACGCCAATATCAACTAGGGTGAGAGAAATTAGTCCTTCCGTTTTTGGGAGGCTTCGCAAGCTGGAAATGAAAACGCACGAAAAGACTGCTGGCTACACAGAGAGAGCGAGCAATTTTTTGCAGCGTTCTACTAAGCTGAAAAAAAAGAAAGACAATAATTATTTAGCTTTTGAAAGAGCCTTGATGAACAATCAAAGAGATGAGGCTAAACAAATATCAGAGGAACACTTCCCTGAATTAACAGAAACTGTTGATGAGGTTGGAGGTATTTTAGATGACATTTACAGAGATCTAACAGATTCTGGGATAGATGTTGATTACGCAGTTGACTACTTTCCCAGGAAGATAAAAAACATGAAAGGCTTAATGGAAACATTAGGCAGAGAGCTAGAAACAGATCTCAAAAGATATTTGGATAGGCAGGCAAAGAAAAAAGGTCTTAGCGGTAGGGCAGAGCTAGATGAAAGCGACACCGATCTTTTGACTAATCAATTCCTTTCAGGAAAAGCCCAGCATGAAAAAGGCATTTCAATAGCGAAGCAAAGAAGGATTGAAGAGCTTGACGAGGCAATGCAAGAGCATTACTACAGCGCCCCTGAATCACTTATGTTTTATATAAATAAAGCTGTTAAGGAGTCTGAAAAAAGAAAGTTTTTTGGAGAGGGAAGCGTTGCCAAAAAAGATGGAACATTAGATACAGACCAAAGCGTAGGCGCGTTAGTTGCGGCAGAAAAAAACCTATCAGATGAGCAGATAGGCGACCTCAAAGCTATCTTGTCTGCTCGTTTTGATCAAGGCGAACAAACATCAAGCGGGTTTATTGCTGGCCTTAGAAACTTACAGACTGCATCTCTCCTGGGTCAATTTGATTCAGCAGCCATTCAGCTAGGCGACATTGGAACATCTGCATATTTGAATGGTGTTATAAACACAATTAAAGGGTTAGGTGGGGCTGCAAGAAATAAGGGGATAACTTCAGCAGAAGAGCTAGGCGTTATTAGAAATATAGCCGCCGACATAGAGGCAAACGGTATAGGGGCAAATATTGTTGATTTTACTCTTAAAGCCAGCGGTTTTCGTTGGATAGATAGGCTTGGCAAAGATACAGTAATTAATGCTGCTTATCGGAAAAATATAAAGTTAGCTAATAAGAATCCTGAAAAAATTGCAGAAAACTGGAGTGATGTTTTTGGCGCAGAAACAAAGTCTTTAATTGATGATTTAAAGGCTGGAAGAAACACAGAAAATGTAAGGCTTTTACTTTTCAATGAGTTGTCTGATGCTCAACCGATCTCTTTATCAGAGATGCCTGAAAACTATTTAAACGCTCCCAACGGCAGAATTTTTTATGCCTTAAAGTCTTTTGCTCTAAGGCAGCTTGACCTAGTTAAAAGAACGGCAATAGACGAGATGAGATCAGGCAATTATCTCAAGGGGTTTACTAACCTGACTAAATATGCGGCGTATATGGGCATGTCTGGAGGAAGCGTTGCTACTGTCAGGGACTGGATGCAAACCAAGGAATTTAGGCCGGAAAAAATGCCCGACAAGGCGTTTGAAACATTAATGTCGATTATGTTTTTAAATGAATACAGCAGAGAAAAGTACCTTAAAACAGGCAATATTGGAGACTTTGCGGTAGAGCTGCTTGCGCCTGCTACCCCTCAAATATTTTCTACCATTGCTAAAGCGGGGATAGAGGCTGCAACTGCGGATGAAGAAGCAGACCCAGAAAAGTTCAACAAAGTAATTAAAGACATCCCTGTTGCTGGTAAAGCCTCTTATTACTGGCTGTTTGGCGGTGCGGAGCGCAAACTAGAAAGAGAGAGAAAGAAAGAAATCAAGGAAGCTAGGCTAAGGGCTGGCATCAACTAGATACTGGCTTACAGTACTCCAGCAATACGCTACAGGCTTCGCGTACACTCTCATCTTCCGCAATCTCTGCATGTACCTTGCAGAACTCCCTGACCACGGTGACCTGGAAGTTCTCAGTAAGTATGTTGTTTATATCCATCTGGTAATGCCTTTTGTATGCCTGATCCCACTCTTCCGGGGTTGCCTGATTAATGCCCATGATCCTGCCTGTCAGGGAAAAGCTTGTTCATAACATAAGCCGAAATGAAAAGCATGGGCCATATTGAGAAGCCAATTAAGAAAGCAACAAGTGTGTCGCTCATCTTTTGTCCTCAATCGCCTTCTTTCTTGGAAGCCTTGTCATAGTCATGCAGCCAATCTTCAGTGGACTGTTGCTTTATTCGCTCATTTTCTGCCATCGCTAAGTTTAACCCCAGGTCGGTTGCAGCCCATACCTCAACCTTAGTCAGCAACTCGTTCATCGAGATAATCCCCTGGCGTTGTTCCGCAACAGATAAGTCGCTTTCTAGCTGCTTGTATTGTGACGACCTCATTGCTACGTCAATCTTCGTATCGCCCCTGAAGTGAGCTATACCGCGCCGTATCCGACGTTCTACCTCTGGGTCAGGATTGTCCAGATAACCCTCTATCAAGTCTAAAAAGCGGCTAAAAACAGGGTCAGAAGCCGCCTTAATGCCCTTTACGACGACTTTTTTAGTGTTTCCCAGTCCCGTCAGGATGAGTTCCTTTACCGCGCCCTCATGCAGCTTTACGCCGTTCTCCTGAAGATGATCTCGTATGATCCTGCACCACTTATGTAGGCAGTCGTTTTGCTCTAATGACCTGTTCACTACTTCTCCTTTAAACCCCGCTCGTTTTATGACCTCGCCAATGTGTAAAGCCTGCTCGTAATCTTCCGCATCAATCCCTACGTGCTGCACATCCATCAGACCCACACCACTCCTGAACCCGATTTACACAACTTGTATTTCTTGCCCCCAATCCAGCCGTCAAAGTAGGGCTGTTTCTGGTTACAAATCTCCTCATGCCTTCTGGACTTAGGATGACTGTTGCACTCCTCACAAATGCTTAACTGCGGGTTGGCCAGACTGTAATTCCCAAAAGTCTTTAGCCTGGGATAGTCATCATCCCATCGTCCCTGATTTAAGTAGGTTGAAGGATTAGGGATGAACTTTCCCTCGTTCCACTGAGCATCAGTCCTGACCCTCTCTGGGAGTGTCTCCTGGATGCTGCGTTTTTCATCCGCACCCAGCTTACTCCAGATCCTATGGCAATCTTTCTTCCCTACCTTCTTGGGGTAGTGTCTCCAGAACTCTTCAAACTCCATANNCTCTCCTTTATGAAATGAGCATTTTCATTGGTTCAACACAAAGATTCTGTAACCGTTCCGCTCAATGACGGCACCGCACAATGGTCGTTTTGGTTTGACAGGAGCAGCCTCTACAAGAGGCGGCTTCCAGAGAAACTGCCATGTCACTTTATCTGATCTTAAATAACTCATCAGAAGGGGATGTCATCATCAAAATCGTCGTCCGACGTTGCCGCGTCTTTGGGGCTTTTCGGTTGCCAGTCATCGACCTCGCAATACCAATTACCACTTTTAGAAACCAGCACCTGCAAATTTATCCACTCTTCACCCTTTTGGTTAGGCTTTGGTGATTCGCTTTGCAGCCAGCTTATTAAATCGTTTTTCTTGACGTTTAACTTAGCTTTAACAAAATCAGGTGCATTTTCCGACGGCGCTTTTGCATAAAGGCCGTTCGGATACCGTTTATCTTCCATCTTTATAAATCTCCAGTATGAATGAAAAGTTTTCTGGCCCAATCTCTGCCAGTGTTTGATCAATCCAAAGGTCATCACCACAAAATTCGTGTAGATAAGCCTCAAAGATTCGTTGCCCNTCNTCTTCCAGACGGCGAACCTCGTTTTTTAACTTGGTTTTCTGCCCTGGGGGGAAGTCATTGAAAGCCTCAACAAAAGCCTCTTGATCTTGTTGCGACCAGACAAAAATACTCAAGCCGTCTTCAGCCNNTACNAGGTCTTCCAGGCTCATTTGTACGGCCTGAAATTCCACAAGCTACAATCGGTCATTGGACACCGCCTGATTTCTTCTCGCTGAAACGCGCAACAATCCCAGCATTTAGCGTGAACAGCCTTAGCCCTACTTAGGGGGTCAGCTAAATGCCTTTCTTGCGGATTCATGAGTTTTACCCCCGCTTTTTCGCGGTCTGGNATATNTTTACCCATTAGTCTTTCGCCACAGNGATGCTGACGGCAATATCGTGACCAAAATCGTCCCATATGGCTTTTGTGACCTCATCAGAGGACATTTCGCCGTTGTAGTACTGNACTAACGCACATTCATCGAAAACTGCCCAGATCGGCATTGCATCGGCGTCAAGTTGCAGTTGAGCGATCATTTTCAGACTCCTGACGATTAATTTCTCGAAAAATTACCTCAATAAGTTGAGGCACATTGGTTGTTTCAGGCAAATTGACCTTTGCCAACTCCTCATAAAGATTATTTCTGATTAAGAAGTGCATTACTGGTCAAGCCTCTTTGCTTCTCGCTTCAATTCGGCCTCAAACATGTCCCTTTCTTCAGCCTCTGTATAGGGTGATGCCGTAGCCTGATCTTCGCGCAACGCTTTTCTAGCTTGCAAAGCATCTGGATAAAGCTCCCTGGCGTAGCCAAAATGGACGCCAGCCCGNTTAAATGCGTCTGAAAAGCCGCCTTTTTCGCCTTCGATTGAGGTTTCCCCGGCTCCATCGGACTTCCAGACCCACTCACCACGAATCTTGATGCCCAGTTCACAACAAACCTTACCTGCAACCTCATGGTATCTGGTTTGCCAGTTAGCAGGGCCAACATCTCTGTCTAACCGCTCCATCAAAGCTCTGGCTGTGATGTAACTGAGGCTTTTACCGCCGGGGCCTTTACGCTGTTTAACTGCTTTTTTCGGAAATGGTTTCATTATTGTCCTCTTCTATCATTTCAAAGACTGCAATGCTGGCTTCAGTCATGGTTTCTGCTTCTGCAAGGTAGGGGCGCCCATTCTTCTTATCAAAGGCAATCCACACTCGCGCTTTTGGATCAAATTGAATCTTCATCAAACATCCTCATTGCCATTCTTTGCTTTATTTTTCTTGCCATGAGGTCTGGATCGACCAAGTAGCGGTTGTTTTGAACGAACTCACTGAAGTAGTCGTCAATGTTCTCGTCATCGAGGTCTTCAATGATGTCTTCCAGGACGGTTCCGATATGAATCAGGCCAAGTTCAAAGCTCTTCACAAGCTCATCACTCTTCTGAAACGTATGAATGCCAGCGGCACTGTGAACGTCCCTGAGCACAACGTACATGAGGAGCATGTGTTCAAGAGCCACACTAAAGAAGATGTCTTCTTTCATTCGCCTCTGGCCTCTCTCGCCACATCTGTCATGCCTTCAAACTCAAGGTCACTGATCGTCTGATCAACGTAGGCTTCCAGGTCATTGATGGCTTTTCTCAGAGTTTCCACCCCTTCCAGTCCAACTCGCTTATGCACGATCTGTAACGAACCTTGCAGACCATCAAGTTGATGCAATAGATCTTCAGTTGATTTCATGTTCAGTTCCTCATCAAGTTGAAACGATTGTCTCTGATCACTCTGACCTTTGGAACTATCATAACCCTGGCTTATACCCTGTTATTATTTGTGTTTCTTCAGGCAATAGAAGTCATTTAGACCTTAAGTGGCCTATGGCATAAACATGTCAGTGTGAGATCAGGTATGCAGAACCTATTTTTTAGAGTTGGTCCTCTCCGGCCTGGGGACTCTTACCCCTGTAGTTGCCACTATTACCTGCTTTGTCCACGGTCTCAATGTTAGACCTCACACACACTTCACAGATTCGCTCTGCCGTTGTTATCCCCGAAAGCGGAGCAAGTACGTCGATATACCTCAAAATACAAAGGTGTATGCGTGTTGACTGCGGCTACAGCGTGGTTTAAGGTGCTGGAAATTGAGGTAAGTTGCCTGTTTTCCCTCACCTTTTGCAGGCGATGTAGCTGGAGTCTTTGCCGGACATCCTCGCTCAATTCTTAATCTACCATACATTCTGGTTATTTCAATCAGCAAGCCAAAAAAAATTCCAACGCTCAAAAAAAAGTTGGATCGAGTCTTCAGCTTATATATTCGTAACTTTTATTCCGAAGATGGTGAGACAGTTGCTTGTTTCACCTGTCAAACCGTCAAACCAATCAAACAAATGCACAACGGCCACTATGTGCCTCGAACCCAGTCTCCGACTCGCTATTCTGAATCGAACTGTCGGCCTCAATGCCCTGGATGCAATACTTACAAGGCTGGCATGCCGCATGAGTTCAGGCGAAACCTCTGTATAACCATAGGTGACTTTGCTGTTGAGCAAATGGAAGAGGAATCCAGGCAGTCCTGGAAATGGGATAGGGACTGGCTACAGGAAAAGATTGAATATTATCAAGATCAGCTAACAGAAATGGGCGTTAAGTTCTAAAACCCGTTACCCTTTCCCGGTACCATGTATCCTCTACAGCCCTTTGTTTATGCGGGGTTATGCTTTTAAATTGTCCAAAGCGACAAAAAGTGCCCAAGATGTCGCCTTGCAAGCGACAAAAAGGTTCTAAATGTCGCTCAAGCGACAAAAAGTGCACTAAATGTCGCCTACTAAATCAATACATCTTGAGCATGGATCGACGCAAACGGTAATGTTGCCACGCGGATAGACATTGCTTTGGTAAGCCGATGGTAACCGTCAATGAGCAGGTCTTCGTTTTCAAACTTAGCCAGAATCACGGGCTGAAGCAGGTGATCCTTTGTCATCTGTAGGGCATAGTCCTGATCAACATCAATGACATTGATCCATTTCCAGATATTCTTAATAGGTACTTGCCCCTGATCAACAACTTCGCCGCAGGCAATCATTGCTTTTGCCTTGTCAATGTCAAACGTGCGCCCCAAAAAGCTAAAATTTTCGTTATTCATAAATTTGAGCAAATCGCTTAGATGCCTGTTCAATGATCAATTGGTGTCTGTCGCTAACGCCGTCAACGCTGAGGCCCTCTTTGATGAGTTTGGTGTGAACCCACCTTTTTCCAGCAACTGACATCGGGCGTAAATAATGCTTGTAATCTTGCGCCCAGAAGTACGCAACGCCCAAGTATCCTAACGTCCCTACTTGCGTCTGATCGTGCTTGATGAGCGCATCCGTTGCGGCCCACGGCAGAACGTCCAAATTAATTGAATAAGTCATTTCTCGACTCCAGTCACGACCTGTTCCCTGTTGAGAATTAATCGGTATTCATGCAGTCCCTTGGACGCATTACCTCGTCGTCGCCTATCGACCGTATGACTGCCGAATTTCTCCTTTCTCAAGTCTCTTAACCGCGCAGAGATGCCAGCCTGAGAATGCCCAGCCCCTAAAACTTCCTCTATTTCGGGCAGGGTTCGCCAGACTCCATCCTTCATGCAGCTAAATACTTTCAGGTTTTGACCTGTTAGCCGCTTGAAATCATGGTTCCGTTCGTAAGTTTTCCCGTCAAAATGGGCTACTGGCGGGTCACCTCGCAGACAAGCGGGGCAGTTTTTGTGAATCTTGTCGCTAAACGGATGTCCCTTGTTGCATTTCACAATACTCATATACTCACCTCTTAAAAAAAGTTAAAAAAAACTCTACCCTACCTCATGCAGAACACCCCCTGGATGCCGCATAAATAAAGGGCTACAGCGGTTCTACCTGTTTCATCTGGTCGCAGAATGTCAGCGCCTCAGAAACCGTAACTTTGCGCTTCAGGATTGTTGCGAATTCAACAAGGCCGCAGGCCGTGTAATAAATTCCAACCGTCGCCTCGTCGCTTAGGTTGTCTGGTGCCGACAAATCACCAGAATTTGTGATCAACAAAAACACTGCGGCAGTGTCTCCGTTCTCCCTGACAAGTTGCCCTAGTGTTTTTTGAAATGCAGAGCAATCATTGCCCATGTCTCGAAGTTCAAATCCTGACTCCTGCATTACCTCATTAATGTTGTTGTTATCCATCGTTTTTGCTCCATTGGTTGGCCATTGCTTCGGCAATTCCGCGATAAGTTTTGCTTCTCACCTTCCAGCGGTCACCGGACGGCCCAAGCTTTGTTGCCCCATTTGGCGTCTGGTTGCCCCAGCGCGGCTTGCCTTCATGATAATAATCAGGCGCGATGCTTTCTGTGGATTCGAGAAGCGCCAGTCCTTTTAGCCATAGTCCGGTTTTTTTGCTGGCATTGTGCCCAAACTCGTATGGCTGGATATATTGATTAGGTTTCCTGATTGCTTTCGAGATCGCACCGACAGGGTTTTCTATGCAGATTTTTTCAACAGGAAGATTCATGATTCTTTGAACAGTTTTCAAAGCGTGGCACCTTGCTTTCCTTCTGGCTTCCCCCGTCAGCACGTCTGGCCCAATCTTCTGATGAAATGGTCCGTCCTTGTAGGCCCATTCTGCCGATATGGTTAGATAGGTGCATGGTGGGTGAGCAATGATCAAATCAAAATTAGCCTCGCCCGATTCAATCAGGGTCATCATTTCATCCGCGTCCATCTCAAAATGGTGCGGAGATCCGTCATCAGCAGGTTGAACATCGAGCGAAAAGGCGTCGTGCCCCTTTGCCCTGAAAGCTTCTCTTACTGTCCCGCTGCTTTCATACATTACTAATATTTTCATGCGCCTTCACCCCGATATAGTGTCAATGCCTCGTTGAATGCGAGGCAGTTCAGGACGATGGCTTCGGGGCTTTCTTCTCGCACTTTGTCAATCAAATACTGATCAACTTTCCGGCTTCCGCCATATGTCGTCTGGTACATTCTGCCTTCGCTAACAAAAAGAACCTTTTTCTTGAGTAGCTTTTTCAGCCTTTTGGTGTCGAGCATGTCGTTAACAAGGTTCCCAATAAGGATTTCGGGCGTAACGTCCATATTATCCTCGCCGCCAAATTCAGAACCCCATTTTGGCAGGGTCAGACAATGGTTAATGAGATCATTCAGCAGGCCGTGGAACTCTGCCCTGTCTTGGCCGTCCAGCGGCGCGTAGTAGTCTGATCCGCCGTGACCATCGTTTGATGCGAGGAATGCACGTTTTCCGTTTATCCAGACCGTGGCCTCGAAACAATTTGTTTCATGGCTGGCAAATTCTGAATGCTTCAGATTTTTTAATTCGACTTTCATGTTTTCACCTTTCGTTAAAGTTGTTCCTGTATAATCACAGGCGATAACGCGCTCCAGGAGCCATCACTGGTACTTATAACGCGCTATGGTCTGTAATTTAGGGCAGGCAGTCTGCCCAATTATTCGTAATCGTATGATCGTGCGACTTCCTCAGCGGCAAACCATGCCAGCGCATTCATTACGAAAGTGTAATCCTCAGAGTCTGGACTATGGATTGCTTCGGCTACACTGTCAGCAGTCATGTCATTGAGGCAGTTAAGCCCAGCTATCAGACTGTAAGCACCGTCTAAGCCGAAATCGTCGGCCATGTCTCGCGCCACGGCCATGATGTCTGTTTTGTTTTCCTCTGAAAATTTAACCGTGTCAGCGTAGTAACAAAACCCGCTAAATCCACCATCAGCACCGTAATCGCGGATGTCTCGCAACGTGTCCCGAAGTTCATCAACTTCAAGATAGCTTAACCCTAGCTGTCTGATTACTTCGTTTTCTAGTCGTTCGTTCATAGTCTCACCTATTTTTTTTTGATTAATCGGGTACTTCTACGGACTCAGCCCCGCAGTTGCGAGGCTTTGTGGGTGAATTGTTGATGTCGTTTAGGTCAGAGCATCAATAGCGTATTGGCGGCTATGATGCGGGTGTGCTTTGCGCAGCGCTTTCATGCGCGACCTGAAATACTTGGCGGCCCAGCTGTTGGCGTGAGGACAATGCACATACTCGCCATTTTCTCCCTGCCTGATGATTGCACCGTTACGATACGCACGTCGGTACAGGCTAGAAAGTTTTCGGAGTTTTGCTCGATATTGTGAATAAGTCATTACGCTGCGCCCTCAGATCGGTTACAACGGTTATAAAGGCTATTCCGCGCCGCCTCTAAGTCCTTGTAGTAGTGGCCCCACGACGTGGAGTCGGGTCTGTTAGGATCGACAGCCCATGTCACGTATTCATGGCCCCTATCTGCCAGTACATAGTACTCGCGCCCGTATGATGTGATTTTGCTATCAATGTCGATAACTGTAGCGCCATTTGGCAGTATCTGACCTTTATGGATCATGTTTATTATCCTCACCTTTGACTATAAGTTTCTGTTATTACGGGGATTTCTGGCCCCGATTCCTCAAAGGTAAGCGATCAATCCTAATAGGTAAAGAACATTCCGATAGTTATCACTGTGCTGATATGGGTGCATAATTGGTATGAATATTGATGTCTACAAAATCATGCTAATTTATGATAAAATCTTATAAATATAACCAATGTGAATCATTAGCCAGAATGATGCTGATCCAGGTGTGCATTGATTAGAATGATGTCTGGATTAGGGGGATAGGCTCATAGGCTCCCACACAG
>FUFK010052543.1_pt1 | contig 12906 bp, 3 predicted proteins | sample 1021851 | NCBI WGS metagenome assembly FUFK01 (sample SAMEA51879418, study PRJEB19060) | metagenome | reverse complement strand
TCTAAACGCGGCAGGAGACATTTGCCCTACGGCTTTTGTCGCTGCAGTAACATTACCATCATCAAGAGCTGATACCAGTTTCGGTACTCCGTTGTATGTTTGACTTAACACACTACCAGCAGGGCCAAGGAATAGTTCAAATAACAAGTTACCAAGTCCTGGTTCACGGTATGGATTGGCTCTAAACAGTAAGTTAGACATTCCCACACGTTGAGATATATCTGCTCCCAATAGATCAGTAGCAGGGCCTCTAAACCATGTTTCGCCTACATAGGCACGAGTTATTGATTCTGCTGTTTCATCATCTTCCCCAAGTAAAGCAAGAATGGCGTTCATCATTAAGAATGCCCCACCTGCAAAAGGTGCGCCTTGAATACCTGCTAGTAATACAGAAGAACCTAAAATACCCACTGATTGTTTAAGTGCAATCCTAGCTTCCTTTCTAGCTTGTGGGTCTTTGTCTCCTATTGACTTTCTAAAATTGTATACTCCTTCATAAGTTACTTGTAGCATTGTGCCTATCATACGTAGACCATAACTTTTATACATTAATGCAATTCTACCAAAACCACTTTGTGCATGGCGTGGAGCGTTTACAAGTAATGCACCTCCATTCATTTTTTGTGTTTGGTATATAGCATTTTCTGCTGCTAATATTTGTTTTTCTCTGTCAGATAATTTTTGTTCTGCTTCTGTAGCTTGAGGACTATTTAGCCTATCTAACTCTAAGTCATAAGAAGATGTTAAAGCAACTTGCCTATTCATTCTTTCTTGTTGGTGAAATAAAAAAGCAGAATACATAGAAAATCTATCAAATAAACTATTCCCTCTCTTTACGCCTTCTACTCCTAACGAGTCAAACCATAATGATCTACCTGCTTGTGCTGCAGCTGCGGCTATGAGAGGTTCATACCTTACAAGTTTATCTTTAAACCTTTTACTTTTAGTTTTATCGTTTAATACATCTTCTCTTACTTTGTAAGAACCGTCTTCTTGTAGAGCATAAAAGTTATCTATTGAAGGCATAGCNCTTGCAGAAACAAACTCACTATCACCTACTTTAGCTCCCATCCTTATCTGCCTAGATGTTCCTGAATTTGTAAATATAGATATACTATCAAATATGGCTCTTGTACTTTTTGCATAGCCATACCTACCTCCTAACATTGGTAAAAACATCAAAGGTATTTGTGTAAAGTTTACAAGTGTAGAAGATAGATTAAATCCTAATGTATAAGTAAAAGCTACCCTATTTAGATTTCTTGCAAACTGGTCAGGAGGAGGATTTAAGGCGAACTTACCCCTATCCTCTAATTCTTTTATTAACGATCTTTCAAAACTAGTTAAGTCTCCTTCAATTTTTAATTTATCTAATCTTTCTAATTCTTTATTTATTTCTTGAGAGTTTCTTAGTTTTGCTATTTGTCTAGCTAAAGCATTACCTTTAGTTCTTAATCCTTCTAAAGCATCTAATTTAAAACCTAATGTGCCTTCTCTTGGAGTAAAAGATTTTGCAAAAGAAGTTTCGGGTAAAGCTTCAATAAATAAATCCATTAATTCTTTTTGGACTTTATTGTTTACCTTGTTTTTTTGGAGCATATCAAGAGCTTTTGCCATAAAAGAATCACTAGGAGCACGAGAATAAACTTTATCCATAGCTTCTTCTTTTAAAAAAGGTTGAGCGTCTACATTGTATTTACTTTTTAATGCTTTTACCGCTTGATCTCTCTCTGCTATATTTTCAAAAGCCATAACAACTTTTTCTTTATTTGAACCTGTTATGGGGTCTTTGCCTGTAAAAGATAACCAATATTGACCAGTTCTAACTAATGGAAAGTATGGGTCTATAGTGCTTTCATCAAATAATCTACCGTAAATCTTTTCTTTTAACGTTGTTTTTTCTGATCTACTTAAATTTTCTATACCGTCTATTTTTTTAAAAACAACATTTCTTAACTCTTTAAATTGATTTAAATATGTTTGTCTTAATATTTCATAGGCTTCGTGTCCTTCTTTACCTAACGTGTTCCAGTGAGGACGCATAGCTGTCCAGGCTTTTAAAGCATTGTCGTTATCTTTGTATTTTTGTTTAGCTTGAGCTTCTGTTAAATTAGGATTTGCTTGGTATAAAGTAGCAAGACTAACAACAGAATTAAAAGCGTCTATCTTCTCATTGTTTTTGTTCAACCTTTTTGTAATGCCTTCCATAGAACCTTCTACTTTTTCAAGCTGTTGGTTAACATCTTTTTCTTGTTGTTGAACAACCTTTCTCATACGTAAACCGTCAAAACCTTTTTTACCTTGTCTATCTTGGTAGTTTAAAAGATCTCCTACTAACTGGTCATCAAGAAACCCTAAAGCAAAGTTTGTTGCAGTTGGAGAGGTTTGTTGTATAGTTCCTTTACTCCAAGTAGTAAAATCTTGTAGCCATTGTGATTTACCACCTTTTGTTTTCACATTACTTTTTGCAGACATACCTTGTATGTCTTTTATAATAGCATGAGCATCTAACCCTTGCTGTCCAGCATCTCTACTTTGAGGAGCAGCAGATAAAATTTGATTAGCTAAACGAGTTGTTACTTCTTCTGCATCTGTAATATCTATTTCATTAATTGGAGATTTAAATTGAACATATCTCTTAAACTCTGGTAAAGTTATTTGAGGTCTACCAAGTAACTTTCTAATAAAGTTAGTTACTGAGTGTATAAACCTGTCAAAAGCATTATGTTGTTTACCTCTTATGTGTATAGTTTTTAAAGTTTCTCTAAATGCAGGGTTGCTAAGTCCTTCAGCTACAAATTCACGTAAGTTTCTAGACCCATAAAAATCTCCTAGATGACCTTTAACTTCTTTAAACAATGAATTAAGTTGTTTAGTTACAGGATGAGATGCGTTAGATAAAAGAGCATCTGTATTGGCATGAGAAAGTTCATGGAACAAGGTGTGTATATTAATACCTATTTTAGAATCTAGTTTTATTGTATTTGTTTTTGGATCAAATANTCCAGCAACTGCTCCTCCACTTTCTANTTTTAAATTATCTACAACNTCTACTTTAGTAGTACCAACATTTTTAAAGAANGCTTTNGCTAANTGTCTGTTTCCTTCNCCNTCATTNTTTATCGCCATTATTCTTAAAGCTGTTTTAAGATCTCCTTGTTTTAAAGCTGTAACAGCTTCTGATCTTATGGGTAAACTTGTTTGTAGGACTGCTGAAGCTTCTAAACCTTTATCTTTATCTAAATTAGATTTAGACTTAAGTAGAGTAGAATACATATCGTTTAGTAAGTTCGGATCTGCCTTACCACTTCTTTTCTTTGTTTCTTTTACCTCAGTAGGTTTTGTTTCTTTTACCTTTGTTTCTTTTACCTTTGCTTTTTTAATTAATTCTTTATTTTTTTGAACTAATTTTTTACCTGCATTTGTATTTCCATATATTTTTGGAGGTATATTAGGGTTATTTTTTGTGTGGATGTCATTTAAAGTTATACCAGCAATAGCAGCTTTCCGATTTTCTTCTTTTAATTGGTACTCATAATCTCTTTCATTTTGAATCTGCCTTTCTCTTATGGCNGAATTTAAATTTACNGCNGCCCCGTATTTATCTGTAGTTACACCTGTATCTTGATATTGTACTTCTGTACTTTGATAAAGTATGTCTAAACTTGCTACAGTATCTTTATCAAAATTTTCTTTTATCCATATTAAAGCATTTTCTGCAGGTTTGTTACCTGTATATTTAAAGTGTGCGTTTTCTTCAGGTGTTGCTTCTGACGTAGCTCTATAAGTAGCTTGTCCTGACGCTTTATCTTCAATAATTAAGTCTAAAACATAAGTAGCATCAGGCGATTTCATAAAATATCTTTTTGCAGATATTGCAGGAGAACCTTGGCCTTTTATTCTTGGAGGCATTTGTTTTTGTAGTACAGAATCTTTTTCTAATAATAATTTACCAACTGCAAGTAAATCAGAATTTTTCAGCATNTCATCAATACTNGCNNTAGGTTCTTCNAATTTTAAATTTTCGTCATAAAACTTTTTTANTAACTGATTTTCTTTTGNGCCTGTTCTTNTACCNNNTGTATTNAAAATNTTATTTAATTGTNTTTGAGTNTTTTCTTTTTGNGCCTTTTCTCTNTTTTCNTTGGCTNTTTTTTCTTCTCTTGTTTGTCTGTCCTTTTCAAATCTAGCTTCAGCAGACGATACTTCGCCTTTTCTTTTTGATGCTTGAAACTTTTTCTCTATTTGTTTTGCTTCGTCAGCAGTTACTTTTATTTTTTGTAGTCTTTTTCCCTTTGCGCGTCTTATGGCCTTACCTTCTAACACTCCTCTTTTAAAAAGGTTTTGCTCTAATGCTTTTATAGCATCCGCTAATGCGTTATTTTCAAGATCTACACCTGCTTTTTTAAGGTCTTCAGGTGTCATTGTAGATTTTAATAACTCTTGGGCTTCTACTACGTTTACTTTTGAAGTATCTATTGTATCTAAAGGTGAAGATATGTCTGGAAGATCAAGCAACTCTTGTTCTAAGTCAGTGGGCCCTGGTTCAGTAGTAGCTACTTGTGTAGTAACTTGTTCTCCTGCTTTCTTACTTAATTCCTCTGTAGCACGTCTTATGTCATTTTCGTCTTTTAAGTCTATACCGTTATCTTTAAAAGTTTTTATTGTTTTCTTATTGTATACAGGTAACTTACCTGTTTTATTGTAAAAATTTACTAAATCTTGTGCTGGACGAGTTAGTGCAGGGTCTCTTTGTCCTTCTCTTCCATCGTCTGTTCTAATATCTCTGTTATTATCTCCCACTCTTGTTGGTTCAGATGTTTCAGTTGCTTGGGTATCAATACCAAGTGTTGCATCCCTTCCTGCATCCGATACACTATCTTCAACGCGAGTTCCATCTCCTCCCTGCTCAACGATTGTAGTCCCATCTTCTTTTGCCTGTAGTTGTTTCTTTACAATATTTTGAATTATTTGAGCTGTTCCTTTGTCAGAATCAAGTAATGATGGTTGATCTGGCTCTGGTTTAACTGTTTTTGTTGTTTCTGTTTCTTCTTTTTTAGGAGTACCTTTTATTATACTTTCATATTTTTCTCTTTCACTAATTTTGGGTTTAGTTCCAAGATCAGTATCGGGTAAGAAAGTTTCAAGTTGTTCCTCCTTCGGAGTAGCTTTGAGTATGTCCTTTTCTCTTTTCTTCGCTTCTTTTTTTGTAATAGTAGGCACTCCAGCTTCTTTTGCCTGTGCTTCTTTAGATTTAACTTGTGTATCTTTCTTATCAAAATCAAATTCAAACTGCCCATCTTCTGTTGCTATAGGTGCTCCAGGTGCTTTTTTTGAAGGGTCATCATCTAATTTAGGTGTATCTAACTTAGGTGTTTCTGTAACACGTTCTATTTCTTCTGCCACTGTTGTAGTAGGTCTACCTCTAGATCTTATTGCAAGGTCAAGTAATCCTTGTGTAAACACACCTACAGCTGTTCCATAACCAGCAGCTTCTCCTGTTCCTTCTTTAAGATCTACTTGGGGATTATAACCTGTTTGTTCAATCCAGTTTTGTGCTCCTTGTGCAGCAGCTTCCTGTGCGCCTTCTATACCACCAGTAGTAAAAGCTCTTCTTATTCTAGCAACAATGCCTCCTATTCCATCTTTACCACCTCCCATTTTAAAGGCTTTAAGAGGAGCAAACATTTCAAAAGCTCCTACACCTGCACCCAATAACCTATCTCTAGGTGATAGTTCATCTAATTTACCAGCTGCAATAGCTCTATCTCTTTGTTCTTCTGCGCCTCCTGCAACTACAAGACCCAAAGCTGCGGGTATGCCTACATAAGGAATTAATGCAGTTCCACCTATGGCTCCAAAAGAACCTAACGCTTCTCCAAATTTTCTTGGCCCTACATCTAGAAGAGATGCATCAGCATCTTCAAGGGCTATCTGTTGCCACATATCAGGTCGAGTATACTTATCTCGCAACGACCCTATACCTGAAGCTACTTTTCCTCGTACATATTGTTCTTGTTTTTCAGGAAGAAGCTGACTAGCGCCTTCTATGCCTTGTTCAAAAAGAGTTAATACTCCAGAACCTATACCTTTAAATGTTTCTCCTACGCGGTCTGCAAATGTAGCTTCTGCAAATCCTTGAGGTAACGTTCGTTTAGAAGGTTTAGGCTGTTCTTCTTTTTCTGCTTCGTATAAAGAAACAACTTGTTCAAAAGTTAAATTAGCAGGGCCTTGTACACGTACTGGTGTACCATCTTTTTTGTATATTTCATAAGTAGCCAATTAAGCACCCGATCCGCCNAATGAATCTTCTAAACTTTTTANCTGGGNTTTAATAGCNTNTTCTNNAGCTACTANCTCTNNGTAANCNTNATTACTCATTTTTATAGCCTCAATAGCAGCAGGAAGAGATTCTAACCGATCAAGTTCTGTTTGATCTTCTAGTTTATTATTTTGGTATCTAGCTGTTAGGTCAGATAATTCTTTAGTTAATTCCACAATTTGAGGGTTAAATTGAAAACCAAATCCTTGTTTTGCTTCTTGAGTTTCTAACAGTAACCTTCTAAGATTGTAAACATTTTTGCTTATTCTAGCATCGTTTCTTAGTTGTGCTTGTATTTCATTTGACCGAGCTCTTATATTATTTTCTTGTATTTTAAGCATTGTGTTAATGGCCATTTTAGCTGTTTCTGATGCTTTTGCATAAGTTATTTGGTCAAACTCAGATGCTGCTCTACCAAAAGCTCCTCCACCACCACGAGTGTCCATTCTAGTTAAAGCATATATTAGTTTAGCGTACCCACCTTTTTCACCCCTATATCTATCTTCTAGCTCAGATATTAGGTTAACTACATCATTCATAGAACCAACATTACCTATACCACCAGAACCAGAACCTGTGCTAGTCGAACTAGAAACAACTTTATTTTTATCTCCACCCTTTTTATCGTCACCTTCTTGGTTGCCATCATTTACTACAACCATACCTTTGCCAGTGTCTATGTCTTCGCTTCCACTATAAGCTGCAGGTCTAGTAAGAGGTTCTCCAGATTTAGTAACAACAGCAGACTTATAATCTTGGTTAATGTTTTCTTCTGGTGGTGCATCTNCAAATATATAATCCAATCCTTTCTCAAGAAGTGGTACACCTTTATCCCCAGCAGCTAGTAACGTTTCTACAGCTTTATTTCCTATATTCTCTGCCATTTCTCCAGCTTGTTTTTTAACATTTGCTGCTTGGTTTGCGAGTGAAGTAGTAGGATAGTTAGTTAGTTGTTCTATATATCCATCAAGATTACCTGGAGATATCCTATTTTCTCCTGCTGCTTTAACAGCTTCTGAATCCACAGGTAATGTAGATGGGAACTGTTGCGCTTCTACCATCTTCATCATTGCAGGGTCTATATCTTTATTGCCGTAAATACCCGCTAACCCCTTTTGAATATTTCTTTTTCCTTGCGCATTCATAAATGCTATAGCTTCAGGATCGCCCATTCTAGCTTTTCTAGCCATGTCTTGTAAAAACATTAGTTCGCTAGTTACGTCACTATAAGCTTCTCGGTCTCCAGCTAATTCCTTCCGAAATTGTCTTTTATCATCTCTAAATTTTTCTATAGCGTCATCAGCTGCCTTTTCTTGTTTAGTAGCATACTCCAGTATAGCTTTATTTCTATCGACTAAATCTTGTTCAGTTCCAGGAACAAGTCTTCCAACACCCGCATCTTTTGGATCATAATACGGAAAGCCATATAAATACTTATCTGCATCATATGCTTGATCAAAATACTTGTCACTAAGAGCTTCGTTTTGAGCTATACGTAAATCTGCGTTTTTTATAAAAGCTTCTTTATCCTGTATTGATTTGTTTATATCGCGTAAATCAGACCTAAGACCTCCTAGTTCTTGAGAAACAGCAGCGTTAGTATTTATATTTCCCCCACCTAATACTGAAGGATCAGGGCTTGAATATTCTCCTCCAAAAATAATTTCATTTGCAGCATCTTTAGCTTTGTCAACACCTTGTTCTGTATACTCTTTGCCTTTATCAAAAGCTCCTTTAAGCATTCCAGGTATTGATATTTCAGATTTAGGTACTGATATTTCAGGTATTTTAGCAATAATATTGTTTGCTATTTCGTTTGCATCATCTAAAACAATGTCTTTTTGAAGACTTAATTCCTGTATAGCAGGCACAACATAGTTCTGTACTAAGTCACTTTCTTTTATATTTTTTATTGTTTCTCCACCCTTTTGTTTTACTTTTTCTAGAGTTTTAGTCAAAATACTTTTAATTGTTTCTCCAGTTGAGTAACCAACAATTCCACCACTAGCAAGATTCATATTTTTCTTATTTTTAGCAATACCTTTATTAAAGTTAGCCATCTTTAAAGGTTGCATTGGTGCTTGAAAGTTAATATTAGATGGAGATTTTGCACCTCTATCTGCAAACTTGTTCATATACTTGTTACGTCTTCTAAGATTATTAGTTAGTACACCTGCTACTCCATTAACTTTATCGTTAATTGTTTGGTCTACTAAATTTTGTTCTAGTTGTTGTTTAATAGTAGGCGGTTGCCCTCTATTTTGACCTGCTTTTAATATTATATCTCTTTTAGACGCATCTATTTTACCTTTAAGTTCATTCAAAGCTAATATTTCTACAAGGGATTCTGTTATTGCAAGAGGACCTTTATTCTTATCTTTTTTTAAGTTTTGATTAACTAATTGTTCTAGTCCTCCAACATTGTTAGAATAAGCTTGTTCGGTCATAGCTACATCTTTAAATATATTGGTCATGCTTTTTTATCTCCGCCTAATAAAGAATCTATAAATTCCATAAAACTACCTGCTGTAGCTCCTGCACTTAAAAATTGATTTGCAGCTTGGTTTATATAATCTCTAGCTTCTATTGGTAAATCTTGTAACAACGATTGCATGAACTGAACTTTTTTAAATGGATCATCATATTCTTGCTCAAATTGTTTTTTGTCCTCTGCAATACCTTCTGCCTCTATATCTCGTTGTATACCACCTGCATCTAGTTGTCTTTGTAATGCATCTAATCCATAATTTCTCATAGTATCTTGCATACCTACTGCTTGGTCAAATGCTTCTTTGTATCCTGTCCCATATATATCTGCTAACTGGTTACTCAATGTTTCATCACTTAAACTTTGCAGCACCGCTTGTCTACTACCACCATACGCACCTGCTTTATTTAATTTACCCATATTTTCTACGTTACGTATATTAGCTTGTCTAACAGCTGCATCTACTTGGGGTTGCAAAGCATTTTCTAAGTATGGATTCATATAGTTACCTATGGAAGCAGAAGTATAATCTCCCATAGCCATTCCTGGTATATTTAAACCGCCAATACCTGCAAACGCTTGTTCTTGAAGATCAGATGCACCTGCGCTTAAAGGTCCTCCGTATGCTTCGTACGGCATATTAGATAAAGCTTCTCCTCTACCTAACAAATCAGTAACATAAGGCCCTGCCCAAGTTGACAACGTTGATTCTGTACCTGCTGTTGAAACTCCTGCAGATCCTTGGTTTTTATCTATTCCAGTGCTCATTACGCTACTCCTGTTTGTGCTAACCTTGACATAAAGTTTTCAGGGTTTATTTGATCTCCCTGATCTTCTCCACCATGTTTTGCACGTCTCACGGTTTCTCTAAATTCATCTAATACTTTTGCTCCTGCATCAGTATTACCATTTCCTAACATAGATACTATTTCTGCATCCATAATATATTCACCCCCTGCTAAGTTTATAGGTTGTCCTTGTACTTGTGCAGGTATAGTATCTCCCATACCATCTTCGGAACTTTTTAACAATCCACTATCAGGCATACCACCAACAGCATAACCTTTTATTTTACCACCTTCTTTTATTCCGCTTTGCCCTGAAAGACCTGCCATTTCATTTAAAGTAGTAATTATACTGTTTCTATTTTTTGTTAGTTCGTCTGGTTTATATTGAGCTAACTGTTGCAAAATCATTAATCGTTGACGCAACATATTAGTGTTAAAGTTTTTATTTGCATAAGGATTACCTTCAGTAGGATTATCTGATAAAGCATCTTCATGTGCAGCAATTTGTGCCTGAATGTTAGCACCACTCTGAACTTGTTGAATAAACGTATCAACAGTGGCAGTAAAAGGAGAGGAACTGACAGCACTAGGAAGATCACCTGGAGCAAAAGCCGTTTCAAGCCCTTCCATTGTTTTATCAGAACCTTCCATATCTACAATGCCTTCTGCTAATGCTCTATCAGCATCATTTTTCGTAAGAGGAACAAAATTACCACTTGTATCAGTAAATCCTACAACTGTTATTCCATTGACGTTTTTGCCTTGTAACTGTTGGTTGTACACATCCATATTATGGGCTTGAGGGTTTGCTGCTGCTATATCGTACTTCGACCCTCCTTTAAAATATTCTGCTCTTGCATCCGATCTACCACTACCACCAGCCGCGCGTTTGTAAGCATAATATGCTTTGTCTCTTAATTCTTCGTCATCAGACCCACCCATGTTTACAGTGTCTACAAACCCAGGCATAGATGCTTTTGCTTTTTCTGTTGGGTCAGTTATTTTATTATATGCTTCTCTTTGAGCTTGATTTCCTGGATCTCCTCCCGTAAACGTAGTTTTTAAATCACTAAGACTTAAAACATTACCAAAACCTGAACCTCCTTCAGGGTATTTTTCTTGGTATTCTGTAAGAGCTTCACTAGGCTTATTAGAGTCATTACTACCATCACCACTAAACATATTACCAAGAGATTCAAGTCCACTTGTTATATAATCTTTAGCTCCTTCATAAGCATCAGAAACAAACCCTATAAAACCGTCTTTTTTATAACCTGCTAACCCGCCATCAGCTAATCCTTTTAAGCCAGAAAGACCTGAATAACCTGGAATTGGTTTATTTTTATCTAACATATATGGACCCATATCATCTTCTTTATAGCTTTCTTCTGGAGTTATATCAGGTTTCTTTTTATAGTTAGAAGTTTCTGCAAATGCCATCAAAGGAGGCGCACTATAAGGGTTCATCATATTCATTATGCCTAACTGGTTGGCTTGTGCATCAGCTGAAGTAATAGCTTCGCCTACATCTTCTCCTTCTGGAACGTAATTTATATCAGAAAAGTAACGTCTACCACCACTTCCAGGTCTTCTACCATAATCAAAATTAGTAACAGGAGATCTTACAGCTGTATATGTAGGTATTCCACCTTGATAACCTACAGTAGTATCAGGCGGTTCTAGTATCCCAGATGCACCTACACCCAACCCTAAAATACCTGCTATTTTACGAGGGTCTAACGTTTTTTTGTCGTCTTTATAAAAAAATAAATTTTTTACTTGGTCTGTTAAACTTAATTCTTTATCTTCTGTGCTCATACTATAGCCCTTTTTTCTTCATCTTCATCTTCGTCTTCTTCCTCCCCTTCAGGATTTATTATACTGTCATATGGACCTCTTTGCATCAACTTTATTAAGTCATCTGTAACATTTTTATCAGTCTCAAAAGGTCTTATAAACTTAGATTCCTGTTCTGGGTTAGCAAATATGCTACTAAAATCATAAATATAGTCCAAATCTACTTTAGGAGGCACTATTGATAATGTATTTATAGCATTTCTTCCTAACATTGAATAGTCTTTCTTTTCTTCTGCTTTTTTCTTTCGTTCATCTTCTACAGCAGTAGTAACTAAAGGTTGAGTAACTATTTGTTGTTGCTGTTGTTGCTGTTGTTGCTGTTGTTGCTGTTTTTGTTGTTGAGCAGTTGTAAATGCACTTATATCTAACAAACCCTGTATAGTTTGTGTAGAGTCTGTTGTAGTTCCATCAGAAACATAAGGGTCAAATGTATAACTTGTAAAACCAGAATCTGCTGGAGTAGAAATATCCATCTCTAATACTTCTCCAAGATTCTTTTGCATATTAGACCAATATTGAGTTTGATCTAAATCTCCTCCATCTGTAGAAAACTTTGAATTATTTATTTTCTCTTTTACAATTTTTTCTACTTCCGAAATGTTTTGGTCAGGATATAATTTAGAAAAAGTATCTTTTTCTTGTTGAGTTAAACTCCCTCCTTCGTTGTTAATAATCCTATACCCAATATTACTTGCTAGTTCTGGAGATACAGTTATACCATCGAATATATAATCTGGATTATCTATAGTTACTGTTTCGTCAATATATTTTCCATAAGTATTTAGTTCACTTTTATAATCAGGTTTGCCTATATTTGAAACATCCGCTAATCCTACAACGGGAGAACCTGCAGCTGCACCCATACCTTCTTTAAACCCCTCTCCAGCATCTGTAACTAAATCTTGCCCAAGATATGCAAGCATCTGTTCGTCTTCTAAGCCTAATGCAGTACCAATCCCCCATTTTTCGGATAATTTTTCAAAAGTTTCACTAAGTCCTTCTACCACAGGAATACTACCTAATTTAGCTAATCCACCCAAAACTTTACTACCAAATCTAGTAGCAGGACCTAAAATAAGCCTAGATTGTGCGTAATCTAATGAAGCTCCTATACTTCCTGTTAATAATAAAGTCTTTTTCATATCTGCTAACATGGCTGTTGCACCTGCAAAATCTCCACCATACTCAGCTTTATATTTTTGAAATTCAGGGTTAGTAGCTCTCCATTCATCGTTTTCAAAGAGCTCTCCCATAACACGTTCAATTTCAACATTTGAAGCGCCCATAGCTTCTGCCGCGTTTTGTACAAGTCCCACTGCTGTACCTATTGGGCCTCCCGAAAAGAATAAAACATCAGCTATATCGTCAACAAGTCCTCCTGAAGCTTGAAGAAGCGTACCATCAATGTTGGGATCTTCTCCTAAAGATGCCTTTGAAACGTCTACAGGAAC
>FUFK010044092.1_pt1 | contig 12906 bp, 19 predicted proteins | sample 1021851 | NCBI WGS metagenome assembly FUFK01 (sample SAMEA51879418, study PRJEB19060) | metagenome | reverse complement strand
TGCAAGTGTATCATCTAACATAACAAGAAAGAATATAGTACTACCACCNANNCTNANCCANTCTGGAAATGGTTTNANNANTNTANCACCCNATCTTACGAAACTGCNCCTTCAAACTTNAAGTATAATATNATGAGTGCTGTGATAACAAACTCACTATATGGTACTACAAAGTAACATGATAGGAATATAAACAAAGGCCAGTAGTGTCTTTCATCAACTCTTTTGACAAGGTTAAAGTATTTTTTAAGTAGTTTTTTAATCATGATGCATCATCGTGGTTCCATAAATTTATCAATTCATCATCCCATTTCTCAGGGATAGCAAGAACTGCTCTTCCGTCAGGATGTCTGACTATAATTATCTCACCGTTTTCTACACGATCAAGATAGTTNTCTTTGTCGGCATCAAAATCTGCCTTTGTTATTTCTAATGCTTCACTCATGGTATTTCACAGCATAAATTATTTTCTTGCATGTACTTCAATGATTCCTGACATCCTCCTAATGGTATGTCATCCATAATTACTTGTGGAAAGGTAGATCCTTCTCCAAATAATTCATAGAATTCATCGTACGAAAAGTCTGTATTCAAATCTAATATCAGACTAGGCAATCCTTCTATTTCTAAAACTTGTTTAAATTTTTGACAGAAAGGACATCCCTCTTTAGAGTATACTGTGAACATTATACCATACGTTTGAAATCTTTGTCAAATATATCTAGTCCTTCACGAGTAAGAACATGGTCATACATTTTATCAAAGACTTTTATAGGTAGAGTACAAACCTTTGCACCGTAAAGGAAGCAACGAGATACATGATGTACGTCACGTAAACTAGCAGCGAGGACTTTTGTTTTAATTGATTGTGTGCAATACAAATCAGCAATGCCACGAACTAATTCTACACCACTAAATGAGTTGTCATTAAGACGACCTACAAATGGTGAGATGTATGTTGCTCCTGCCATTCCTGCAAGTGCTGCTTGTGCTACTGAGAAACAAAGAGTTACGTTAGTCTTTACACCAACCTCACTAAAATACTTACATGCTTTGATTCCTTCTTTTGTCATAGGTAACTTAATCGTTACCGCTTCACTGATGTCACGATACTTTGCAGCATCATCAATCATCTCTGCTGCTGTGTCACCTTTGACCTCTGCAGATATACTTTCCATCTCAGGAAATACCTCTGCTATTTCTTGTATTAATTCTAGGTAATTGATTCCTTGATTTGCAACAAGAGTCGGGTTAGTTGTTACACCCGCAACTATTCCACTGTCGTATCGTTCTTCTATTGCTTCAATATCGGCAGTGTCTAGAAAAATTTGCATAATATTTAAAAATAATCTTTTCTATAATATCTTCCTAAGATGTTACTATTATAGTAGGCAGGACTACCATCTGTCAACCTCTTTGTCAGGACTTCATTTAAAAAGAGTTGTNTTGTNTCTTCNTANTTTGTTCTTCCGACTGTTGGGTGGAGGGAGAGGATTTCTCTTNTGAAANTNTCNTCTNCCATCTNNTCNAATNTCNNGTTTAAGNTCNTCAGANCTTCCNNAATANNGNTTCCAGTTTGACTCGCTTGTNACCCTTCGCTTTCCTCCTTTTGGTTTTCGCTTCTGCACGAAGTACTTTCTTCCGATGTAGGACTTGCCAGTGTTGGTATTGGTGATGCGATAGACGAACCCATAGTGATCGCCGATGTCATCAGAATCAAAAACACTGCCTTTATAAATCCACGGGTTTGTGTACTCTGCCACGTTNTCATAATAAGTCTCCTAATATTTATGGTTCGTCAAACAAGACCTCTGTCATATATCTNTCTGCCCATTCTTTACCAAAATAGTTTACTAATATATTCCTAGTCTTATCGTTTTTCATNTGGTGNTGACAGTANTCTATCTGNCCNAANTANCTGTGTTCTGATCTAGAACTATCTCTACTTGCNCCCCATACAGCACCAACAAATATGTCAAGGTATTGNTCTACAATATCACAGAAATCTTTCTTCTCTTTATCTGTGGTCANTCTTGCAAACTTACAGTATGGTGAGAACACTTCACCCCATTCTGGTAGAACTCTATCATGTGGGAAATAAAAACTCTCACTAATNTATTCTATGTCTTCAAAGATCTCATGGTCAAGACCATCTACAGGAGATATGTCTGTGATAGCAGCACTAACTATATCTTTCATAGCAACAATATCAACACCAAANATAGGTANATCAAACTCTGGNTCAGGATACCATATACAATGCACGATATTAAGATTACCTAGTTTAGCAACCTCTATATGCACCTTCCTGAGTCCAGTACAGTAATACATTTCATTTTTGATGTCAAGTTTGCCATCATCTGTGTCATGTAATACTGATTCAAACTCAGAGTCAACCTCCAGAGGTTCTACATTTGGTAGAGTCTTCTGATGCTTCTGTATTATTTTTATTAGATTATCAATTACTTCCATCTAGCAAAAAATTCTTTCATTGTAGTTTGATATCCAGACTCACGGGAGGGTGGTTCCTTGATCCCCTTCATCTTCTTGTAGTCCTGATGCATCGCTCCCAGTAACCATGCCTGTGCTAATTGTTGGGGTCCCTCTTTCAACAATCGGATTTGTAATTTCGATAGACCAGCCTTCATCTCCAAGTACTCCTTTCTCCACGATGTGTGGGGTGATTTGTTTGTCATCTTTATCCCATTGTTCATGTAATTTTTTAACTTCTAAGTCAACTCCTGCCATAGTTTCTAGAACTTTACCATCCCAATACCATTTTTCTATGTATGAGAAAAGATATTTGAGAATAGTATTAAAAGGTGGTTTCTGTTTATTGATCCACTTTTTAATTTTTTGTAGAGTAGTTTCTTTACCACCCCAACTATGTTCAAATTCTATTTTAGGCATAACTGAAAAAGAATTCTTTGATTAGTGTTTGTGATTGGTCTTTACCAAACCTACTGGATAGATATCCAGAGATTGGATCAAGTCTTATCATGTATCTATCAAAATCAACATACTGTGTAGTATCAGTGCCGATTGGTTTATGCTCATTGAGCATATTCTTATAGAATTGTAAGTACTTTTTAAACAAAGGTAGATATTCATCTACTTCATCAGGTTTACAATATCTAACAACCAGATTGTCAGAGAAATGATTACCCGCTTCAAAGAATCTATATGTACCCTCTACTTTAGGTAACTCTGGTGTATAAAACAAGTAATTCTCTACAGGATGTTGGAAATCGAACACAATAACAACTCGTTTGTCACTCATTCCCATGAGATCCATACCAAAACAGGGTAGATTAGATCCTGTTCTAGGATATATTATATTATTATGAATGCTGCAAGATTTACCATCCCAGATTTCAACTTGTCTTGACTTAATTAGATGTTCACCTGAGTACAAATCAGCAGTTAGGTTTACACCTTTCTTATTAGTCCATTCAGCATGTCGCTTAACAAATTCTATATCTGGAAAAATCTCAGCAACAGTTGCTTTATAATTTTTCCAAAGATCCATAGTTATAATTTGAATCCCGCAAAGGTATCCTTCTTAACGTCTTGTTTTATACTACCAATGAGATAAGATTCTACCTCTGTCTCCTGTGGTGCAACTTGCATACCTTTAGAAGATAACCAATGTTGCGTCCATGGTAGTGGGTTGTTAGATATAGGTACATCAAAGATAGGTTTCAAACCGATTGACTTAAGTCTACGATTCGCAGTCCATTCAACATACCTCTGTAGTAATTTATCATTGAGACCTATGATAGATCCATCCTTGAACAAATACTCTGCCCATGACTTCTCTTCTTCTACAGAATTTTGGAACATACTATACACATAGTCTTCCTCTTCCTTGACAATCTCTAACATATCAGGATCGTCACCTTTCTTCCAGTTATTAAGAATGTTCTGTGTAACTGTCATGTGTTGTGACTCGTCTCTAGCAATAAGTCCTATGATCTTTGCTGAACCCTCTAACAATTTAAGTTCACCAAATGCAAATGAACATGCAAATGAGACATAGAATCTAATTCCTTCCAAGATGTATACATTTGCTACTGCTCTGTATAACTTTCTCTTCAGTTCTTTCTTTTCCCATGCTACAGTTGGACTACCCTGCCAATCTGGTCTCCACCAGTTGCTAGTGTCATACGTATGTGCATCATTAATGAACTCATCGTATGCTTTAGTAACTGATTGTGCTCTCTTAAGTATATGATCGTCATCTAAAATCTTATCAAAGACTTCTGATGGATCTGGATATACATTCTTGATGATGTGTGTATATGATCTGCTATGAATCATCTCCATAGTCTGCCATATATTCATACAACCTTCTAACTCAGGTAAACTGCAATAAGGCATGAATGCCATGCCAGGACCACGACCTTGTACGGAGTCCAAGAGGATCTGATACTTGAGATTGCTAGTAAATATGTGTTTCTGTGCAGCATTTAATTTCTGGTAATCCGCCCTATCATTTTGTAGAGACACTTCTTCTGGTCTCCAAAAGAAACCAAGTTGATTCTGTGTCAACTTATCAAAGATAGGATACTTAAACTTATCATATCTTTGCACACCAAGTGGTGCACCAAAAAACATTTGTCCCTTAGTAGTATCTACTTTGTCGGTATTAAATACCGTCATGCCCTCTACACTTGTCATAGGTCTATTAGGTGTGTTTGTTCTAAATTTTGCAACTGTCACAGTCTTCTTCCTCGGTTGTTAGTATGTCTTGTAATAAGTCTTCTATACTTGCTTTCTTCTCTTCTGTCAGTTGCGGTTCATCTCCTTTCTGATCGTATGTATTCTGATAATACGATGTCTTCCAACCATACTTATATGTTTTAAGTAGGTCACCCGCCATAACTGATACAGGTACTTCATTGTTGTCATAATTTTCTGGATTATAACTCCAGTTACCAGAAATTGCTTGGTCAAAGAACTTCTGCATCACACTCACGATCTTTATATATCCATCATTGTCTTTCATATCCCATAACAATGTATAATTATTTTTTAAAGACCCATACTGTGGAACAATTTGCTTAAGAGGTCCTTTCTTTGACTTCTTAGTGGACAAGTATGCTCTAGGTGGTTCGATTCCATTGGTTGCGTTTGACACAACGGAACTAGATTCCGATGGCATTTGTGCGGACAGAGTGCTGTGCCTGAGTCCGAACTCTTGTATGTCATTCCTAAGATTATCCCAATCATAACTCAATTCTCCATCACAGAACTCATCAATATCTGTTTTGTAAGTGTCGATAGGGAGGAGACCTTTGGAATATTTGGTGCGATTGAAATATTCACATGCTCCTTTTTCTTTTGCAACTGCGTTGCTTGACTTGAGTAGATGATACTGGAAAGATTCAGACAATTGGTGTACTGATTTCCATGCTTCTGGGTCGTCATACTTGAAACCTTGTTTTGCTAGGTAGTGTGCTAGTCCGATATAACCAATACCAAGAGAACGACGTGCAAGTGTACTACGTTCTGCTGCTTCAACAGGGTAATTTTGGTAATCAATAAGTTCCTCTAGACCACGGACTGCTAGGTCACAGAGGTTCTCAAGTTCATCTAACCTATTGATCTTCCCTACGTTGATAGCAGACAGTATACACAGTGCTATCTCACCCTTACCATCAATGTGTTGTAATGGTGTAGTTGGTAATGTAATCTCTTGACAGAGGTTACTCATATTTACCTTATCTAGGAACGAACTATGACTATTACAATGGTCAATGTTCATAATATATAACCTACCTGTCTCTGCTCTTTCTTTTAATATGCTTAAAATTAAATCTTGTGCAGGGATAGTCTTCCTAGGGATAGATTCGTCCGACTCATACTGTTCATAGAGTTCATCGAACTCTTCGGTTCCAAAGACTTCATAAAGATTAGGCACATCATGAGGACTAAAGAGACTGATGTCCCCACCACCAATAAATCTTTCATAAAATAATCTTGTAATTTGTATACTATAATCTAATTTACGAACTCTAGAATCATCTGTACCTTTGTTGTTCTTAAGTACAATAATATCTTCTATTTCTTTGTGCCAGATTGGGAAGTGGACAGTCGCTGATCCACCTCTAATGCCATTTTGAGTGCAGCATCTGACAGTTGCTTCAAACTTTTTGAGGAACGGTACAACACCTGTGTGTTGAACTTCTCCACCCCTGATTTTACTGTTGATCCCACGGATCCTACCTGCGTTGATGCCGATACCAGCACGCTGTGCGACATAACGACCAATGGCCATATCAGAAGTAAAAATACTATCCAAGGTGTCGTCAGCGTCAACCAGAACACAAGACGCAAACTGCCGAAGAGGGGTGCGAACTCCAGCCATGATGGGAGTTGGTATGTTGATCTTGTGTTTGGAAATGGCATCGTAGTATCTCTTTATGTAATCTAATCTGTTTTCTGTATAGTTTTGGAATAATGTGACAGCAATCATTATGTACATGTACTGTGGTGTCTCATAGACATCACCAGAACTTCTGTCCTGTACAAGATATTTGTCAACGACTTGTCTGAGTCCTGCGTAGGTAAACAACATGTCTCTGTCATGATCTATCCATGAATTAATTTCATTCCATTCTTCTTCTGTATATTTACCAAGAATATCTCTATCATATACATCTAGGTCAGCACATTTTGACGCATGATCATAGACACTGGTAAATCCATTGACCCATTCAGATCCAAACACCTGTTTATACACAGAATACAACAACAATCTTGCTGCTACAAACTGATAGTTTGGTGTTTCCAAACTAATAAGATCACTCGCTGATCTAATTAATATTTCTTGGATGTCGTTAGTAGATATTCCATCAAAGAATTGAAGACCTGAGTTCATCTCTACTTGAGAGGCACTCACACCGCCCCCTAACCCTTCACATGCTTCTTCTACTACCTTATGAATCTTATCTAGATTGAGGGGTGTTAGAGACCCGTCTCGCTTACGAACTTTGGTTCCGTGACCGTTTGTCATACTTTCTTCCAGTTATTAAATTTAAGTTTTGCTTCTAGTTTTTGATATACATTAGATTCTACCATCTTTTGCACATCATGTCCACCAAGTGACATGTCGTTTATGTCCTTTTGCTGAATATTGTTAGGCCAAATGACTACTTTATCTCCTCTGTCAATGACTTTGGAGATTTTGTTGACGATTTCTCTATTGCGTGGTTCGTTATCAAATACCCAAATATAATCGCTCCAACCAAACGTCCTAATATCAATATCGGAACCAGCCATGGCAACCGAGTTTTTAATGAACGTAGCATCAAAAGGTCCTTCTGTAATGTAAATTGATTTGTTTGTATCTATTCTATCCAGTCCAAAGATCTTGGGTTGTTCCTCGTCCAGCATGATCGTGATATATCTAAGTGTAGCGTTGCGTGCTAGTGATCTGCCTTGGTATCCAAAAAGGTTACCTTGTTTGTCTTTGAATGGAATGATGATGCGGGGATGATCCTGCCTGAGGGTATCAAATGTCTGCTTCTGTTTGTTAGTCCACTCTTTAAATTTTGGACAGTAGTAGAAGTAGTCGAGATCTTTGATGCCTCTTTGTTCTAGATATTTCCTAGCCTCGTGAAAAATATTTAGGTCTGAGATTTTTTCTAGACCAGTAGCAGATTTAACAAAATTAGGAGGTGAAAAATTAAGTTTTGGATTTGGTGTGTAAGACCCCTTTCCTGTACTAGAGGTAGAGTCTTTAAACTTTTCCATGACATATTGATCATGTAATAATATGTCTTGATCCTTTAAAAAATTAGACAAAGTTCTACCAACACCACAGTTGTGGCATTTGTATACGTAATCTGCTTTTATCTTAAAAAAATATCCCCTCGCTTTGTTCTTTCTCTTTTTACTGTCACCGCAATAAGGGCATCTAAAGTTATAGAGTCCTGCTTTCTTGCGAGTAAAGAGAGATAGGCGAGGAGATATTAAGTTTATGTACTTATCGTCGATATACGACATTCATAATGATTAATCCAATGATCTCATTATAGGGGTGGATATTGATTCTGTCAAGCTTTGGTTAAGAACCATGCCTTTGAGCACTTTTTGTCCCATTGGACTGACTATAAACGATATCACAGTCAACGCTCCTGCTATCGTCCACATCTTCTTCTCCATTACACGGAGTCTTTGATCTACTAACCTTATATCCCTCTCACATCCTTTCTTGATAGAGTCTGTTTCTCTGTTAAGATCAGCAGAGAGTCTATCTAATTTTTCAAATAGAACTTCGTCTATTTTATCTTGTTTGTCTAACTTCTCATTATGCACAGCAAGAAGTTGACCCATCTTCATAGAGTTTTCTTGAAGAGTGTCAACTACTTTTTCTAATCTTTCTAGTATTGCTGTGTTAATCTCAGACATTGCCCTATCTACACGTTTCTGATAGCGAAATCAAGTGCAGATTGGTATGTAGCAGCGTCTTTGTTAAGCATGTACTGGAACTGTTGCTTGTGTGTGTCGTCTAACTGCCCATAACATGCTGCGATTCTCTTTGCAGAGAAGTTATCTAAATTCTGTACAGATCCATCACCGAATTGGATCTTTGCGAATGAACCTTCACCTTGTGGATTCAGTTCTGATGTAGCAACGTCTAGTGCTACTTGTACTACGTCTTGTTTTTCAAGAATTACATCTTTATTCACGTTAGTTTCCTCATTATTACGTTTTAGTTTTTTCTGTTGAGATGATGCTTTCTTTTTGAAATCAGATAATCTTGCTTTCATAAGAACATCCATCTCTTTGGTCTTTTTGACCATTTTTTCCTTAGCTTCGCCACGTTTTTTCTGTAACTCTTTCTGACGATTGAGTTTTTTCATCTGACCGATCTGTTTCTGTGCTCTCTCTGTCTCGGAAGACACTACTTCAGTGATAGGAGATTCAATTTCGGTATGTTCTTTTTTTGTTCCAGTCATTTTTCTGCGTTGTATACGGGAGAAGAGATCTTTAGCACCTTTGGTACGACCATCCACTGTCTCATTATTTTTCTTATACTTACGATGTTGCCTAGGATTCACCATGACAAATGCGGGAGGTAACTGTAGTCCAGAACCATCACCAGCAGAGTTAATCATCTCATTCATATTAGATTCAGTTGTTTTAGACATTCCTCGTCAACATCCTCGTTAAGTTTAGGTGGCAATCTATTGAGAAATAACATAAATGCCTTGATAATAGACCAATATGTTGCTTCTACTCTATAAAATAGCAGCGGTGTTGCTGCATCATCAAAGACATTATATAATACTATCACATGATTAAGTATCAGGTGAGTCTTCAACTCACCCGTTGTTTCGTACCTTCTCAGTAGTCTTTTAATGTACTTAAATCTCTTTAAATCCTCTTCAAAGTCTGAATAAGTAACGGACAACGGGTTGTTATAATTTCTAATTGCAAAAATTAACCAATTTTCATGGTTCAATTCACTGATATTCATATCATATTATGATCCGAATGTTAGAGTTCCTGCTCCGTTAGAGATAACTTCTTCTGTACCATTAGCAGATGTGATCTTAACTCTGTAGTTTTGACCATCTAATGCGTTAGATGCTAGTCCACTGTAACCAAGTGTAGCTGTAGTGAAGTTAGCGTATGTAATACCTGTATCAAGTGATGCAGTGATGTTAACCCAACGCTTAGTACCAGCCTTCTGACGTTGCCAAACATAAGCAAGTGTGCCAGGTGTACCAGTTGTACTTGTAGTAACTGCGAATGTACCAGCACCAGAAGATGAAGCAGAGTTACCAGGTTGACCTGTGATAGTTACAGCAGATGCAACTTCAGCAGCAATGGTATCATCAGATGCGTCACCAGATGTACCAGCAGCAACAGACATCGCTGCTATGCATTCTGCCTTGTGACGTGTGTTACCATAGTGATCTGTATATGTTCTATACAACCACCAACCAGGATTCTTAATTCCACGAGACTTACTCTCAGCAAGAGAACCCTCAGTAGAATCAGCAAAAATCAACTCATAACTATTAGAGTCTCCACCCAAGATTACAAATTCTGCAACGTGTTTTGGAGGAGTTCTTTTAATTACATTAGCAGCAGTAACTGTTGCTGTTGATCCTGCGTATACTTTGTGTAGTTCAATACTAGTAGTGCTAGTAACGGTCTTAACAATGTAGTTAACACCAGAAATTTGAAGTACATCACCACCGACAACGGTGTCAGCAGCGTTCTTTGTGACAGTGGCATCACCGTTAGTGACACCAATATTTTGTGAGAATGCAGCTGCATCCGTTGTTCCAATAAGTGACATCTTTTTCTCTAATCGTGTATTGTTCTAAGTTTTATTTATAAAAGGACTATTCCTTTGCTGCGATTGCAGCCTTGACAGTCTCAAGTAGCTTGTCATCCATATCAGTTTTGGTCAGTTTAACTGCCTTACCTAAGATAACTAAGCAAATTTCTATTAATTTTTCTCCAAGTTCCTCATTGTCAGGAATCTTGTTTACTGCGTCTGAAATGACTTTCGTTGCAAGTGGTAGTAGAAAAGAAAACATGGTAATATTCCATAATGTGTGTGTATCTATTTATTACTTTTCCCATTCCCCCAAAATTTCACCCATAATCTTCATAAACTCCTTGAATGACATGAGTTTTCCTACTCTATGATACCTTCTTGCTTTTAGTACACCAGACTCGAATGATTCTTTAGTCAAAAACCCATCACCCCTTACCTTCATACCTTTAGGAATGGGTTTACACTTCTGAGTATCATTACAATAGTACTCTCCTTTACCACATGTCTCTTCTTTTGCTACCTTTTTCTCTGGTAGTCCTTTATGTTTAGTAGATGCAAACTTTTTTGCATCCTTCATCTTTATGCTGGAAGCAACTCTGGCAACCTCAGGTGAGGTAGCTTTTTTCTCACCCTCTTTTTGAGCTTTTCTAACCATCCCGAAGAATCTTTGTTGGGATTTTGAGACTGACTTTTCATTTAACACCTCCTCATTCGTGGCACGAGTAGTCATACCTTTACCATGACCATCTTTAATGATGGGCATGACTTCTACGTTGCCAACCTTCTTGTTTTTCAGTTTTTCCTTTCTCTTTTTAGAATCAGTTTTAAATTGATCGTAGGATTTCATTATTTTTTCTTAGACATGGCAATGATTTTGCCGACCTTCTTGCGTCTTGCAAGTAGGTACTTGTCTGACTTATCCTTATCACCATCGTTATCTACATCACCGTCTTCTTTTCCAACTGGATCTAACTTTTTCTCTGTTACATGCTCTACTGATTCTGCTGCCTTCTTAAATGCATCAGGTGCAGGATATCCTTTATCGCCTTTCTTAGCAGGAGATTCTCCTCTCTTTCTCTTAGCGTGAATGTTGTCATAAAGACCCTTCTTACCTTCCTTTATCTCATCTTCATGTGGTATTGTGTTACCATCTTTGTCTTTCTGATGATGAAACTCATCTTCCTTAACGCAATTAGGAACAGATTTTCCTCCTTTCATCTTAGTTCCCTTTGCCTTATATCCTTTCCAGCATGTAGAAGCACCAACATTAGCACGAGCTGTCTTCATACTACCTTCTTCTATATTATCCCAGTTCTCAACCTTAATCTTTTCAAGAACCATTAACTCTCCATCAATTTCTATCTCTTCTCTTTCTAAAATGTTTGGGCATGCCTCAGTTGCATGGTTGCCACCACATTTTTCACAAACTTCTGTCTCTTCCTTAGTAGCAAGTTGTGCTTTAGGAGATTCTTTCTTAGGACCTTTCTTTTTAGTCAGAGTATTCTCTATTTCTGCACCGTGTGACTGTGGATCCATGCCATCAAATGGTGCTTCAGATAAATGTAAATCTGGTATGTCAGTGTTTTGGAAGCAATCGCCACCCATCCACTTATTATATTGTTCCATCAAACCTGATGAAAAATCATCATTATTTTTGACAGTGTTAATTGTATCTTGCTTCTTCATTTACTTACAAGGAGGTTCTTCTCGTATTATTTATAGCTCTAACATTCTTAATCCACTCACGAAACATTTTTCCTTCTTCAGATATAACAATTGCATAGTTACCACCCACTCTGTGGATGGTTCCTTTGACTCCTGTTCTTGAAGACATGACACTATCTCCCTCGCTCAGACCTTTCTCGTGTCTTTGCTCTTGTCTTAGTGCTTGTTCTCGTAATTTCTTAAAATTTATCATTTATAGTTGGCGGGTAAGTTCGCTGCTATTTCCATCATTAACATTCGACAATCATTCTCTTTTAAACTGGTAGGTATACCAGATCTGAATGTTTTAAAATCTCCAGCAAACGCTGCTCTTCTCATTTTAGTACCAGATACTGCAAATGTGTCACCATCTGCGTCTCTACTACCAGAAGATACGATGTCTAACTTTCTAAAAGAATACTCGTCTCCATTATATTTATGGATCCACTGCATCGCTTGTACTCTATCAGATCCTACAAGAAATATACACTCATCATATCCTGCCATCATAATATCTTGTAAAACTGCTACTGGATCTCTAGGTCCGCTGTATATTTTACCTTTATGTAAAGGAAACATCTTATTCATATAAAATAATTTTCTATCTGGCAGCAGAGGATTGTTCCCCTTCTTATCTACTGTCTGGGAAATGTAAATTCTATAGTCATCTGTGCCAGCAGCACGTTTTACATTATCAAAATTTTCTTTATGTCCTGTGGTTGGTGGTTGAAACCTACCAAATGTCATATAGCATCGTTTTGTTACTAACGCCATTTCTTTGCAACAGTAAAGTTATTGTATGAGAACTCAAGACGATTAACAAACTTGATCATGTCTCCATCTTTATGTAGAACATAACCCTCAGGACCTGTGACTTTATATCCTGTGTCTGTTTGTAC
>FUFK010043095.1_pt1 | contig 12908 bp, 14 predicted proteins | sample 1021851 | NCBI WGS metagenome assembly FUFK01 (sample SAMEA51879418, study PRJEB19060) | metagenome | reverse complement strand
GGAAGAATTTAAACAATCAAAACAATTACTGAATACACTATCTAGTGAATCTAATATAGATCAACAATGGTTATTAGATACTACTGAAACATTTTGTAAAGAGCGTGCTGTATATAATGCTGTATTAAAAGGTATTAAAATTATAGATGGCAAAGATAAGAAACACACTCCCGAGGCGATACCGAGCATCCTTAGTGAGGCTCTTGCTGTTTCTTTCGATCAGCATATTGGCCATGACTATCTCGGACAAACAGATGAAAGATTCGACTACTATCATAGAGTTGAAGAGCGCCTTAAATTTGATCTTCAATACTTCAACAGAATAACAAAAGGTGGTCTACCACCTAAAACTTTAAATGTGGCACTTGCAGGTACAGGTGTTGGTAAGTCCTTGTTTATGTGTCATGTGGCTGCGTCTATGATAAGTCAAGGTAAGAATGTATTGTATATCACGTTAGAGATGGCTGAAGAAAGAATTGCTGAAAGAATAGACGCTAATTTATTAGATGTGACAATTGATGAACTTTATGAAATGCCTAAAAAATATTATGATGATAAGATTAAGAAAATGCAGAGCAAGGTTCAAGGTCAACTTATTATAAAAGAATATCCTACTGCCGCTGCTCATAGTGGTCATTTTAAAGCATTGATGGATGAACTTGCATTAAAGAAATCTTTTAAACCAGATATTGTGTTCATAGATTATTTAAATATATGTTCATCTAGTAGATTTAAAGGTGGTAATATATCTTCATATTTTTATATCAAGGCAATCGCTGAAGAATTAAGAGGTCTTGCTGTACAATATAATGTACCTATAATATCTGCTACTCAAACAACCAGATCAGGTTATATGTCAAGTGATGTAGGCCTAGAAGATACTTCAGAAAGTTTCGGTCTTCCTGCAACTGCTGACTTCATGTTTGCTCTAATATCTAATGAAGATTTAGAAGAACTATCTCAAATGAAAGTTAAACAATTGAAGAATAGATATAATGATCCAGGTATCAATCGTGCATTTATCATAGGTGTTGATAGGGCAAAGATGAGATTGTATGATGTAGAACAATCTGCTCAACAAATAGTAGATAGCAACCAAGAAACTGAACAACAAATAAATGAACCATCAGGCCCTCAACCTGCTGATGTTTACGATAAGTTTTCAGGATTTAAAGTATGAAGAAAAAACAAGTAAGAAAAAGAAGTCCATCAATATACTATAAAACAGAGATGGTTAAAAAAGGTAAAGATATACTATGGCGTGCTGTTGAAATGCCTAGTAAATTAGTTTTAAAAGAAAGTTTTTTTGAAGAAGATATAAAACCAGTAGTCAAGTTTCAAAATAAAAATAAGACATTTGGTATATTTGGTTTTCCGCCTTTCTTTGATTGCCGAGATGAAAAAGAAAGACTATTAGATAAAGGCAAGAGTAAATACAGCAGATAAATAATTATATGGCTTACACATTTTTTCCAGAATCAGTTTCAGAAATAGAAACTAAACTTAAATTTCCTAAACCTAATAAAGAGGAAGTTAAAAGATTATGGAGCGTTTTAAATAAAAAATTTAAAGTAAAGGCACCTATAAATTTAGATCCAGGTCAGAATAAAATTATAAATGTTGTCAGAGCATTACAAGGCACGGCAGATTTAGGTCAAGTAAAGAGGGATGCGAAACTAAACATATTAAAAATAAAGTTTGGTAACGGTTCATTAGGTGGTAGAGGTGTTCAGAATAAAGGTAATCTTTTTGAAAATCAATACGCTAAAGCAATAGTAAAATATGATGAAGGTGATAAAGTAGAACCATCTTTAGAAAAGTCAATCGCAGATTTATATAAAACTTATAAATTGTCAAAGTATAAAAAGTTAGTAGTAAAAGAAGAGGGTGCAGCCAATACAAAGAGACCAATAGTATTTGGTTCAGATATTATTGTAAAAGCAGATAAACAAGTAGGATTAAATATAGGTCCTATCGTCACAGATTTAACATTGATGGATGGTAATACACCAAAAGTTTATTTGAGTTTAAAATTAGGAGGCACAACTACATTTTTTAACGCAGGTGTAAGAACCGTTTTAACACCAGACGAAATAAAGGCAAACAAAATTAAAAATCCTCAAGGTAATAGATTACTAAAGATGTTTGGTATAGATAAAAATTTATTTGCAGATGTCTTTAACGGTAAGTTAAGAAAAGGTGTAATAAAAAATGTATGGCCTACGATGGATGGCAATTCTAAAAGAGCATTAGAAAAACTAATACAATCAGGAATAGGATTTGGTTATCATGTCATACATAAATTAGGCACAGGTATAAAATCATATAAAGTAGATGAGCGATATATGAAAGAAGCCTCAAAACCACAATCACTTACATTATATTATGGGGGAAAAACAGGTTCTGGTAAACGAATAGACATGGAAATAATGACCCCAAAATATGCCTTAAAACTAAATATCCGAGATACTCAAGGAAAAGACGGATATCCCACTAGAATGATGGCCGACTTCACATACAGATAAGTATAAATAGTAAAAAAGCAACGATTTATTGATGGAATAACGCTTGACAAAAGCGGTGATTTTTTGTATAATGGGTATAGTGGAGAGAGATGTATAGTTTTAAACAATATTTAAATGAGGCAAAAAACACTCATTTAGAACATTTAGAAGACGAAATAATTAACAATGGTTACGAAGGTGGCCTAAACGCAGTTGAATTTCTTAAATCATTAAGAAATATGCTAATAGGATCATCTGGTCGTAAAGTTAATGTATCTGTCAAATGGGATGGTGCACCTGCTGTATTCTGTGGTGTCAATCCTGAAAACGGCAAATTCTTTGTCGGATCAAAATCTGTATTCAACGTAAATCCTAAAATCAATTACACACCTGCTGACATAAGAAAAAATCACACAGGTGGTCTTGCAGATAAATTAATCGTTGCATTAAGAGAACTTAAAAAATTAAATATCAAAGGAGTTGTACAAGGCGACTTCTTATATACACCAGACGAAATCAAAACAGCAACAATCAGAGGTGAGAAGGTTATTACTTTTACACCTAACACAATCACATATGCCATACCTAGTGACTCTAATTTAGCAAGTAGAATACTTAAGATCAAAAATGGGTATTATATTTCACACATCATATACAGGTAGAAAGATGTCAGATTTAAAAGCAAACTTCGGTGTCAATGTAAATAGATTTACAAAAACACCTGCTGTATTTTTTGATGACGCAGGATACAAAGATACATCTGGTGTTGCTACATTTACAGAATTAGAATCAGATCAGTATGATAGTCTATTAAGAATGGCTGCAGGTTCAATATCTAAAAGTAAAGGTGTTTTAGATTTAATGAAAAGACAGAATAATTTATCATCAGTAGGCGCAAGACTTAAAATATTTTTTAATGATTATATTAGAAGAGGACAAACTATCGCTAATGTTAAAAAACTACAAGCAGATTTTAGAAAATATTACATTAAAGTTTTAGATGATGAGATTGATAAAAGAAAAACTAAAAGTGCTAAAGATAGATTTAATGCTCAGAAAAATGAGGGTTTAAAATTTATTGATAGATATGAAAATCAGATATACTTTGCTATTGCAAGTTATGTCACATTACAAAGAACTAAAAATTATCTAGTAAATAAAATGAATCAAATTAAATCAATAGGCACTTTTATACAGAGAGGTAACGGCTTTGAGGTAACAAATCCTGAAGGTTATGTTGCTGTAGATAGATTAGGTCGTGCTGTCAAACTTGTAGATAGATTAGAGTTTAGTACAGCAAACTTTACCGTATCTAAAAACTGGATAAAAGGATGAGAACATTTAGAGAATTATACGAACAAAAACAAATGCGTATCGTTATGTTAGGTGGGCCTGGTTCAGGTAAATCAACATATACAGAGTATCTAATCAGACATTTTAGAATTAATCATATCTATCCAGGTGGTATGTTAAGAAAAGAAGTTGAGAATAATACAGAGATAGGTAAAAGAGTAAAAGAGATATTAGCAAAAGGTCAGTTTGTACCTAATGATATAGTATTAGATTTAATTAAAAAAAGTGTTAGTGAATCACCTCAAGGTTATGTATTAGATGGATGGCCTAGATACATGCAACAAGTAAGAGATATGGAGGCTTCTAATATAGGAGTTGACTATGCAGTTTATTTAGATGTAAGTAGAGAGGAAGTTTTAAAAAGATTGTTAGCAAGAGGTCGTGCTGATGATACAGAGGAGATTATAAACAACAGAATAGATTTGTATAATAAAGAAACAGGACCTGTTGTTGAATACTTTAGAGATAAACAAGGATTTTTAGAAATAAAAGCACAAGGTGATACACCTGAAAATATTGCTAACAACATAATAAGAAGAATAGAAGATGAAAGTAAATAGTTTTAGTGTACAATTAAACGAAGGTCTTTATGACCCAGGAATATTTAAGGCATTCTTTCTTGCAGGTGGTCCTGGATCAGGTAAGTCATTTGTGACTGCTAGTGCTTTTTCAGGAACAGGATTAAAACTTGTAAATTCAGATAGTGCTTTTGAAAGAAATCTAAAGAAGGCTGGTCTATCAATGAAAATGCCAGATGAAGAAGAATATTTTAGAAATATCATAAGACAAAGAGCAAAAGCAACAGCCATAACACAATTAGATACTTACATAAAAGGAAGATTAGGTTTAGTGATTGATAGCACAGGTAGAGATTATGATATGATTGCTAGAAATGTTAATATGTTAAAACAGCTCGGATATGATTGTTATATGATATTCGTAAATACAAGTTTAGAAGTTGCGTTGGCAAGAAACGCTAGACGAGAAAGAACTATACCAGAATATATTACAACAAATAGTTGGAATGGTGTTCAATCTAATATAGGTAAGTTTCAAAGATTGTTTGGTATGTCAAACTTTTTAATAGTAGATAATAATAAATCAGATTTAGAACTTACAACACTTACCATGAATAGAGTAAGTAAAGAAGTTAGAAAATTAATGAAGAGCACCTATCTCTAGTTATATCGCAAAGAGATGGATGGCTTCAGAAAGAAAAGCAAAAAGAAGATGACAAAGTGGTCACAAAAATATAAGAAGTCAATAGATTGTAGTAACCCAAAAGGTTTCTCACAAAAGGCTCATTGTGCAGGTAAAAAGAAAAAAATGGTTGAAGGCTTCAAAGAATACATGAATTTAGTTGCAGATAAAAAGTGTCCCGATGGTTTTAAGTTTGATACAAAACTACAAGTTTGCGTACCGAAAGGACATAAATATTTAAGATATCCTTACTTTGGTGGTACAAGTAAGAACGCTGATACAGATAATGGGAATGGTGATAATAGTAATGGGAATGGTGGTAACGGCAACGGTGGCAACGGTGCAAATGGTGGTAATGGGAACGGTGGTTCAGGCAACGGTGGCAACGGAGGCGGCGGAGAATAATGAGATTTAAAGAATTTTTAAAAGAGTCTGTAATAGACATACCGAGAAAAACATATGCAAGACCTGTGTTCGATAACGCAGATACTAGCAATCCTAAATTAAAGCCTTCAGTACGAAAACAAGTATTAGACGGAATCAAAACATTTGAAAGATTTGGTAAAGTAGTTAAGTATACCTTAATAGGTTCAATACTAACAAAACAATATAGAGATGACGCAGACCTAGATATTAATATCTTATTTGATATACCTGGTTCACAAGCTGAACAAGATAAGGTACATGAAAAAATAAGAGAGTATCAAGGTCAATTTAATGGTAGAACAATACCAGGTTCTAAACATCCTATCAACTACTTTTCCATAATAGATCCTGCCCTATTTACTAAGGCAAGAGAGATGGCAGATGGTACTTTTGATATAGACAAAAACGAGTTTATACGAAAACCAGAACCAGGCACTTTTGAACCTGAAAAATATGTGGCGGATTTTCAGAAAGCAGTTTCTGAAATAGATGTTGTTAAGGGTGAATTAGCAAGGGACATGATTGATTATGAAGAACTAAAAAATTTGACAAGTGCAGAAATAGATAACTTGTCAAAATTAGTTAAAGATAAGTTAGATGAAATTACAAAATCCGTTAACACATTAATTGATATTGGCGACAAATCATTGTTAGATAGACAAGGTGCTTTCAAAGCAGATATGTCACCAGAAGAAATCAGAAAGTTTGGTGTGAAGAATCGTCTTCCCAAAAATGTGATTTATAAAATGTTAGAAAAGTATCATTATCTCAAATTTTTCAAAAAATTGAAAGAGATGATGGAAGATGGCAAATTATCACCAGACGAACTGAAATCATTATCGAAAATAAAAGAGGCCAGAGGTAAATCAATAGTGTTTACCTTTGGCCGATTCAATCCACCTACAATAGGTCATGGTAAACTTTTAGATAAAATGAACTCTGTAAGAGCAGATGTAAAGAGAGTTTACTTATCTAAATCAGAGGACTCTGATAAGAACCCATTAAAGTTTAGACAAAAGATTTCATTAATGAAACGAATGTTTCCTAGATATGCAAATCAGATTGTCACAAGTAATTCAAATCAAATATTTGAGATTGCTGTAGAACTTTATAAACAAAACTTTACAGAAATCTTTATGGTAGTAGGTAGTGATAGAGTAAGAGAATTTGAAACAACATTAAACAAATACAATGATGTTAGAGCAAGACATGGTTATTATAACTTTGATAACATAAATGTTTTGTCTGCTGGCGAAAGAGATCCTGACGCTGAAGGCGCAACAGGAATGAGCGCTAGTAAAATGAGATCGGCTGCAAAGTCGAATGATTTTACAAAGTTTAAACAAGGATTACCTTCTAGTTTTGCTAGAAGTAAAGACGCTGAAGATATGTTTAAACAAGTAAGAAAGGGAATGAACTTGGCTGCTTCATATGGTTATGATGGTGGTGCAGGTGCATTAAGATTTAAACCTTTCATAACAGCGTCAACAAAAGAAGAATTAGAAAACATGGTTATAAGGGACAAATATATTACTGAACATCTTTATGATGTAGGAGATATAGTTGACAATGTGAGTAATAACACAACAGGAATCATTATAAGAAGAGGCACAAATTATGTGACTTTAGAGGATAAAGATATGAACTTATCAAAAGCGTGGTTATACGATATTGTGGAAACGCCAGTAGTCACAGACGAGATGGCTGAGAGAGCAAAGAAAATTGCTAAACACAAGTATAAAAGAGATCCAAAGTATTATGATAAAGGTGGTTCTATTAAAAAATCACCTGAAGATAAAGCAACAGGTTTACCTAAAAAATATGTTAAAGGTTTATCAAAAGATAAAGCAAAACAACATAAGGCTCAATTAGACAGACAATCTAAAATGAGAGATGACGACCCTAACGCATACAAACAGACCGCTGCTGATAAAGGCGCAAAGACTAAACCTAGTAAATATACTAAAAAATTCAAACAAATGTATGGTGAATTAAAAACTAGAAATCAGGATCCTACATTAATGCCTACTGGTGTTCCAGAGGCATATGATATGGGACATGATTATGCGAAATATAGCTCATCTATAACACCTGGCGAAAAACATTATAATCCTAAATTTCAAGGCACTTCTTATAAACCAAGTAATCCTAAAGATAATCTAATAAATGTAAACGCAGAAAAGGATAACGAAATGAAGAAGAAAGTTGAGTTGAAAGACATAGAGGAGTGGGCAAGTGACAAGGAAACAATAGATAAATATAAGGAAAGATATGGGGAAGACTGGCAATTAAAGATTGAAGAAGCCTACGAAAAAATGTTTAATAAAGTAATTGACAGCAACGAAAATATGCTAGAAGGCAGAATGAAAGACATCGCTATTGACCTTATGAGTAAAGAAAAAGGTGGATTAGACGCTGAAGAATTTAAGAGAAAGTATAATAAATCAAAAGCAGAAATGCAGAAAGATTTAGGTACTCCTCCTGGTATGCCTAAAAAATCATTTAAAGAGTTTGCTGAAGAAGTAAATGATTGGGGTATTTTCCCATCACAAATTACTGAGGCAGAATACCAAGGTAAAAAGGTAAAATTGAATGACCCGATAAGAGGTGGTTCTAAAAAGTTTTATGTATATGTAAAAGATGGTGATAAAGTAAAAAAAGTATCATTTGGTGATACAACAGGTTTATCAATTAAGAGAGATGATCCTGCAAGACGAAGAAGTTTTAGGGCAAGGCACAATTGTGATAACCCAGGACCTAAAACAAAAGCACGATACTGGTCTTGTTATCAATGGCGTGCTGGGGCAAAGGTAAATAACTAATGAGTAAATATAGACAAACGATGGCAGAGGCTTTACAACAAGTAAATGAATTTGCAATATCACATACGGTAAGATATAGAGATCCATTAAATAAAAAAAGATTTGCTGTTCCTTTTAAAACTGCTGAAAAAGCAAAAGCAAAAATGGATCAACTTAAAAGAGATGGTGTAAAAGAAATAGAAATTACAAAAGATACTTTAAGAGGTAAGTTTAAAGAAGAAGTTGATTTACAAGAATTTACAAAAAGTCAAATGGATATGTTGAAAAAAAATTATGAACCTATGAGAGGTAAAACAATATCACCTCAAAAAGCATCCATGTTGTCAGGAATACTTGATAGACAATTTAATGATATACCTACTTTAAAACAATTGGCTACAGCAGATATACCTTTTGTATCAACCCTTGCAAAAAATAAATTGTATAAAAAAACAGGTAAATTTGAAGAAGTTAATGAAGAAAAATTTGAAGTCACTGGTGAGGTTGATTATTTTGGCGCTCCTAATCCTAAAGACTTTGAAGTGACGGTAAGTGCTAAAGACGCTGCTGAAGCTAAACAAAAAGTTATGGACAAATATCAAAAAGGCAAAAAGAGAGTTAGCTCTGTGGGAATCAGCTCTGTACAAAAAGTCGCTGAAGATACTGACAATGAAAAAATTGCAGCTTTAAGAGCAAGACAGATGATGAAGCAAACTAAAATAAGAGAATTAGATCCTTCTAAAGATAAGGATAAGATTGATATTGCAAAAAATGATATTGAAAATTTAGAAATTAAAATGAAAGCAATAAGAGATAAAATGCAAAAAGAAATGCTTGAGTTAATTGATGAGTCTATAAAATCAGATGACGACTATCAGGCAAAGAAAAAAGCATTACAAGATATTCAGAATGATCCTAAGATGAGAGATCCTGAAACAAAAGCTGCATTAATGAAAAGAAAAGATAAGTTAGAAAAAGATTATGCTGATTTTAAAAATAAAGATAAGATCGCAGCTTCAAAAGAGTTTGAAAAAGACCTTGCTGCTGAAGCAGACTTGACAAAAGGTCAGATTAAAAAAGTACACAAAATGGCAGACGAGTTGCCAAAGAAAGACTTTAAAGATCGTTATGGTAAAGAAAAAGGTGACTCTGTTAGATACGCAACTGCTACTAACATAGTTAAGAAAAAAGAAGGTATAAAAGAAATGCAACAGATAGACGAAAAGATAAAAGGGATTGAAAACAAATCCGAAAAGTCAGGCATACCTTACGGCATTTTAAAACAAGTGTACAATAGAGGTATGGCTGCATGGAAAGGTGGGCACAGACCTGGTACTACGCCACAACAATGGGCGATGGCTAGAGTAAATGCGTTCATCACAAAAGGCAAAGCATATTACACAGCTGATGCTGACTTGGCAAAGAAAGCTAGAGCTGCTAAAAAGGGGAAATAAAATGAGTAAATACTTTGAAACAAAAGATGGTAGCCTTGAAGCAGTTTCTACAAAAATTGCAAAAGAGCAACCTACAATTAAAAAAGAAGAACCAAATGTTAAGTTAGAAAGAAAAACTTACTTTGAAAACAAACCAGGTTCATTAGAAGACCTTGCAAGTAAAGTTGTAAGTGAAGGTATGGATCCTGTTAATAAAGACGCTGTAAAGAAAAAGTTTGCTGATAGAAAAGACAAAGACATTGACAACGATGGTGATGTTGATTCTTCAGATAAGTTTCTACATAAGAGAAGAAAAGCAATCTCTAAAGCTATGAAAGAAGATTTAGGTAAAGAAGACGAACCTAAAGTTAAAAAGATTATTGGTAAACTTAAAAAAGCAAGTGACGCTCACGCTGGTCAAGCAAAAGATTTACAAAAGGCTATGACTGAAGATGATATGGCTAAGTTTCACAAAATGCAAAAAGATGGTAAGTCTGCTGAACAGATTGCAAAAGCATTAGACATAGATGTTAAGTCAACTAAAAAACTAATGGATTCTGTTATGCCAGATGACAAAGGTGAATTTATCAATAAGAAAAAACATGATGCTGCTCAAAGAGGTGAAAAGAAACCTATTGATCCAGAACCAAAGATTGGTCAGATAATCAAAGGTGAGAAAGAAACCACTAGAGCAAATGGTCATATGACTAAAAAGAAATTTTCAGAGATGAGAATGAAACTTGGTCAAAAAGGTAAAACAGAAACAGGCAAAGAAGCACCAGTAATAGACACAGAACCAAAAGCAGAAAAGATATAATCCAATGATTATATACTGCGACATGGATGGTGTTCTTGCTGATTTCAAAACAGCCGCAGTTAAGACTAACGGTATGTCAATCAATAGATGGATGAACATACCTTCTTCTCAACAGAAATGGGAAAGAATAAAAAACACTAAAAACTTCTGGCATAACCTACCATGGATGCCAGGAGGCAGAGCATTGTGGTCTTATATATCAAAACATAATCCTCAAATATTAAGTGCATATGTAGAGGAAACTTACGACCCTAATTGTATACCAGGTAAGACAGCATGGTTAAGAAAGAATACTAGACTTACAGATAAGTCAAGGATTAATCTTGTTAGGCGTAAAGAAAAGAAGAATTTTGCCACTAGAGGTGGTCAAAAGAACATACTAATTGATGACTATATTAAGAATGTCAGAGAGTTTACAAGTGCAGGTGGTATAGGAATACATCACACAAGCACATCAAAAACACTATCTGAACTTAAAAAGCTAGGTATTGAATAGTATAAATAGTAGAGTTATAACGAAAAGTTAACTTATTAATAAGGAGAAAGACTATGAGTTTATGGGGCGCAACTGACGCCGATGAGTCAAAACCTAAAAACTTGACAACCGCAGAGAAAAAAGAAGTTTTTGCCTCTGCTAAAGGTTGGGTAAGAGAAGCAGGTTCTGTACTATCGGGCAACGGTAATACAAGTGCAGATCCCGAGGTGCTAGTAGCACTACGAGGTCTTGCCGTGAAACTTGGTAATGCAGATATTACAGAAATTGAATTTATTACAACATCATTTGATAAATCAGATGGTGGTACTTTACAAGTTAGAGTAAGATTTAACGAGGCTGTAGATGTCACAGGAACACCACAATTAACGGTGGTTAATGACAATAGAGCAAACCACACATTATCATATGCAAGTGGTACTGGTACTAACGAGTTGGTATTCTCACTAACAATTGCAGCTGCAAACGCAGCTACAAGTGCAGGTGATGTTTTATCTATCGGTACAAATGCAATGGCATTAAACGGTGGTACGGTTAAAGACGCAGGTAAATCAAACAATGCAACTATAACAAATGTTGCTTCAATTGGTACAGCTGCAGGAACTATAACGGTACAAGCATAATAACTAATTTGTGGGTGCTTAGGCACCCACATAAATATATTAACAAAGTGATCTAGGAAAATACCTAGAGTAGCATTCCCGAAAGGGTTTATAAGGAGTAAAAATGGCAGACAAAAAAATAACAGCGCTAACAGATTTAGGTGATTCTTTAGCAGCTGCGGATCTATTCCATGTAGTGGATGATCCATCGGTAACACCTATCAATAAAAAGATTGCAGCTGAAGATGTATTTAATAATATACCTTCATATCTAGGTCTTAAACAAACATCACAAACAATCACAGCAGATGGTTCAACTAATACAGCGGTCAATGTGACTACTGCTATTACAGAGATCAATGCTACATCAGCAACACACACAGCGGCGTTAGCAGATGGTACTGATGGACAGATCAAAACAATCATTAATGTATCAACTGGTGGTACAAACAATATAGTAATTACACCTACAAATTTAAGAGGTTACACTACTATTACTTTAAACGCACCAGGCGAAACGGTGACTTGTTTATTTAAAAATTCAAACTGGAATGTAATCGCAGGTAACGGTTACGCTCTTGCATAATAATTGATTGGAGTAAATTATGGCTATAGAATTAAGTACATTACAAACAGAGAGAGATACATTACAAAAAGATTTTGATACTCTTTCTGCTAGAATAAAACAAGTGGATGCTGATTTGATTACAATGAAAAGTAATCTAAATGCAATCTATGGTGCTATTCAACAAGTAGATAAGTTGATCGCCAAAGATTCAGGTACTACTAGTGAGAAACAATTATTAACAGAAAAACAACCAATGCCTGCTGAGAAACAAGCGGCATTGAATGTAGCAACAAGTTAATGGATAAAGAGATAGATAAATTTTTTAATGACTTGGCAAACAATACTCCTAATGAGAGTATGTTTGACATTAACGAAGTAGAAGAAGATTTAGTTGCAGGGAAACCTTTTAGCAAATTAAAAGAGGACCTTGCAACTAGTAAAAAGGAAAAAAGGAAAGATGAAAACATTTAAACAACATATCAAAGAATACAAAGGGTATGCTGGTGACGCTCAAGGAGTTGGTACTACTGGATATTCAAATCCAATAGAAGACGGTTCTGTGGGTGTTCATAATATACATGAACCCGCTGTATTAGAGAGAGTAAATGCTTTTGTTGGTTCTATTGGCGATAGAGAATATATTAAACCTGAGGCTGCTATTGCTGATTTAGCAGAGAAGTTAGGTAGAATAGGTATTGTATTCAAAGACGC
>FUFK010896255.1_pt1 | contig 12910 bp, 8 predicted proteins | sample 1021851 | NCBI WGS metagenome assembly FUFK01 (sample SAMEA51879418, study PRJEB19060) | metagenome | reverse complement strand
GAGGGTCGTAGGTTCGAATCCTTCAGGGCGCGCCAAATAAATCAAGGGTTCTAGAGCCAACGACACCCACCTTCACTCTCAAAACATAGCCATGACGACCATATGACGAAACGAAAGGTCAAAAATGTATATAAGAAAGCGTTTAGGCAAATATTTTGTAGAAATCAAAAGAAGAGGACATAAGAGTATCTACAAAACTTTTAATCAAAAATCCGATGCTATTAAGTGGGGTAGGTCAGTTGAACTACAATTAGATCAATCTCGATATAGAGATACATCCAACGCATCTAAAACCACATTGTTATCGGTTATGGAAAGGCACTTGAAAGAGCGTTTAAGAGTCGTGAGAGAGCCAAACAAGGAACAATCGAGGTTCAATGTCATAAAAAAACATGACATCGTTAAACGTTCTTTGAGTAGCTTGTCGCCTCAAATCTTTGCTCGATATAGGGATGAACGTATAGACGATGGCTTATCTAATTCAACGATATGCAGAGAGTTATCGTTTATGAGTATAGCTATTAAAAAGGCAATACGTTTTTATAATTGTTGGTTGCCAGAACATCCAATCCCTAACGATATTAAACCAAAAGAAAATCCACCTAGAAATAGGCGTTTAGAAGAGGGCGAGTTTGATAAGTTAATGGAACACTGCAAGACCAAGAGAAATAGTTATTGGTGTTCCATGATCGAGTTTGCGATTGAAACTGCTATGCGTTTGAATGAACAATTAACGCTTAAATGGGATCAAGTTGATCTTAAAAAAATGATGATAACGATATTAGCAGAACACTCAAAAACTGGTGTTGAAAGGAAGATACCATTAACGCCAAGAGCAATAGAGATATTGAACGAAATACCACGTCACATAAAAGGTCGTGTTTTTCCAGTTTCGTTAAATAACTTTCAACGTGCCTGGAGGTCTATAACTAGAAATGCAGAAATTAAAAATTTGCATTGGCATGATTTAAGAAGAGAGGCATGTTCAAGATTAATGGAACGAGGGTTATCTATTAGTGAGGTTCAAATGTTCACTGGTCACAAAACTCTCTCATTAATGTTGCAAACGTACTCGTCACATAATCCTTCAGTTGTGGCAAAAAAGCTAAATAGCGTTCAATAAAAGCTAGTGTTTAGAGTCGATTTCTTCGCTTGATTTCGGCTCTAAATATTCTAAAAGGATGTTGTGCTAACATCACAATCTTAATTGAGAAATCTGTTTAGTCCAACGTGACGATAAAAGGTCGAGTGTAGAAGGTTGAGATTTAATCCTTCGAGAGAAAAGACTTAAAAACCTTTAATTAAAAAATTCAATCAAACTGGAACAGCAAATTCGAGTTATTAGTTATGATTATGTTTTTAAAAAAAGGTGAAAGAAAATTGGATCAATACGATTTTATAGACGTTAGCTTAATAACGTTCATCCTACTATCTACAAGTTTCATAACAATAACATCTTTAGCTTAACGCTACCCAGTTGTGAATAATTGTGTCCCCCGTTTGCTGTCGGGGGATACTTAATTAAAGGCAACAAAGATGTTGAACACAAAAGAAAAATCCAAACAAATGTTTGGTTGGTTAAGTTCAATTTGGACTAATGCAGATGACGACTACTGCGCCAAAGAAAAAAAAGGCGATATAACTTATTTAGATTCTATTTGGTTATGGAATTTAGGTACTAAAGATGGGGAATTGCCATTTAAAAACATCCCTATAACAATCAAAGATATTTTTAAAGTTAAGAAAAAATATTCTTTAATCTCAAAACTAAAAACAACGTATCGTTATTGTATCGAACCTTTGTTACGAAGAGAGATACATTGGGAAGTTGGAGGAATGGGGACAACGTTCTATTCTTTCGATTGGCTCACATTGAAAGTTAAATATTTTCATTCAGATTGGTATTTTGATACTTGGCAAAACAAAAACTGGTATGAACGATATATTTGGGAAGATAACTTTAGAAAAGTTAAATCTAAATTTTATTGTCATGACTGGGGCTGTGATGGTCATGAAATGGATGAGGATAAGTTTTGGTCTAAAGTAGAAAACATGGAGGATTTATATGATAACGAAAGTTAAATCCTTCGCAAAACAAATAGTCGATCAAGGTTATAATATTGTTCCTCTATTTCCTAACGCCAAAAATACTCATGATCATAATTGGATAAATAAAAAATATTCAATAGATGATGTTTTAGATGACAGCAATTTAGGAATTAATTTAGGTCAGTCTAATTTAATAGACGTAGATTTAGATTGTCCTTTTGCTGTTCATTTTGGCAAACTATGGTTGCCCTCTAATACATTGAGGTTAGCTAGAGTTGTTAAAGATAGAAAAGAGATAACGCATTATTTCTTTTTAAACAATCAGTCACTTAACGATAATGATGTTAAAAAATTTAAAGGCAATACAATTTTAGAACATCGTTGCAAAGGTCAAACTGTTATTTTTGGACAAACACCAATGAAAGAAGATAACAACGTTATGGTGTCTAGAATATGGGTTGATGAAAAAAGACCAATATTTTTAGATAACCTTCAATCACTCGTTAATAAAATCTATGTAGCATGTGTTCTATGTATGTATGATATTGGCGCAAACGTAGGGGCATTGAAACTAGACTCATGTATCATGCGTTATACTGATTGGACTGATACTGAACGTGAAGATTTTATTTGGCAGATCGTTAAGATAACTGATCCAAATAGTCGAGATTGCACAAAAAAGAAAATGGCAAATCACGTTAGATCAAATAACAAAGAAACAAAAAATAGTGGCTACATATCGTTTGCTAATCATATTGGTGCAGATGAAAAAGAAATAAAAAATCTTTTTGCATGTATAGGTTCAATTCCTTCCAGTGATGGTTACGAAAAAACTAAATCGATAGTGGACTTTAATAACGTGTCTTTGGATATGCCAACGTTAATAAAAACTGAACTGCCTCCAATGAAGTGGGCTGTGGGTGGAATACTGCCTGAAGGTTTTGTTTGTTTGGCTGGACGTCCTAAAGCTATGAAGAGTTGGACTGCTTTAAAAATGATTTACTGCGTACAGAATGGTTTAGATTTTTTAGGTCACAAAACTATTCAAGGCGATGCAATCTATTTCGGTTTGGAAGATTCAAAACGAAGGATCAAAGACAGAGTCCAAAAACTTGGATTTAGCCAATTAAAACAGCCACAAATTGTTTTGGGTGGGGACGTGCCATATCTAACGTTTGGGTTCGAAGAATGCCTTGATAATTGGATTAAAAGCAAAGAAAACCCACGTCTAGTTGTTATCGATACTTTGGCTCGTATAAAACCGAGAGTGTCTAAAAGTAGTGGGACAGCTTATGACCAGGACAATCTTTTAATGAATGGTATTCAAAAACTTGCTGTTCAAAATAACTTAACGATTGTTTTCATAACGCACTTATCAAAAGCAACGCAAGATTATAGCTTTGACAAAATACAAGGTTCAGTCGGAATACAAGGTATGACTGATGCAATGTGGATGTTAGATAGGGGCGATGGTGCTAACTCAAAAGCGTCTTTAAAAGGAAGGGGCAGAGATATTCTTGATTTTGAATATGCTTTGAACTGGGATAATGAAACCATGTCTTATACTTTTGAAGGCAATCTTGTTGAAATAAATAAACATGAAAATAGACAAGAGATACTTAACGCCATGAAAGAACTGCACAAAGAGTTTAAAGAGATTAGACCGAAAGATGTTGCTAAATATTATGGTGTGACATCGAACTCTAAAGATGGACGTAGAATGTCTAGAACGATGCAGAGAATGGCAGAACAATTTGAGTTATCAAAAGGGTCGAAATATGGAACGTATATTTTACATCCAACGAAGGACGTAGGATTTGTTCTATAAGAAATAGCTGTCGTAGTTGTCGTTATGTCTTTTTTAAGATGTTGCGACAGCGCGACTACTTTCTATACGTTAAATAAAAAAATTTGCGTCCAATTAATGCGTGAATATTCACGTTTGATATTATGCGTGATTATGGATTTAAAATTTAAGTTTAATGCTAAAGAGTACGCTACGTTAAATGGAATAACAGCGTCAGCGTTGAGAAAACGAAGGTTATCTGGAAAATTAGAAGGACAATATATTAAAAAAGGATCAGAATATTTTTATAGCACTGGGGAAGGCATCCGTCCAAACAAGGAAGAATTCACGCCTAACAATTCACGCAAGAGAAGGCGCAATGTCCATGATTCAAGAACAAATTATCATCGTGTCAGAAATGGTCATCAATTTAAACTCCACAATGACATGAAACAATTAGCAAGAATAAAAGGAAGATTAAAAGAAGAAGAGATTGAAGAAATAACAGAGGATATTTTTGAAGTAGCTAAACAAAGAAGGAAAGAAAGATTAGCACAGGCAACACAAAGATATGAAGCAACAAATGTAACAAAAAATTATGGTGGTTTTATTAACTGCAACAACAGAGGATTTAAAGACGTTCAAACGTCATGGCGAGAACTAAACCCAAAACCAAAAGATGAATATGATCGTTATTTAGAGGACGACACTAACCTAAAAGAACCTGGATATTATTAAGATGACAAAAGATTTAAACCCACAACAATACAAACAAATGATGAACTATTTAACTAGACCAAAAAAGAAACCAGTTATGAATAACTATATTTATGATGGTTCAAAAAACGCTATTCGTTCAGAGCATGAAATTAGAGAAGAGGAAATTAACAAAGATCCAAACATGCTACGTAGAATAAAATATTATGTTGAAACTTATGACAATGTTTCGTTAGGCGAGGACTTTGATAAAGCTATCTTGGTTGAGGATGAAAATATCAAAAAAGCTAGAGGTCAAACAATATTGCAAAGAGGCAAAAAATTAGATGGTCTTAAAAAGAGAATTGATAATGCGAAAGCATACAACACAACACCAAAAAAACCTTTTAATAAAATTAAAAAACCAGTCATTGATTTAGTTAAAATTGATCCAACACCTGCTGTTCCTCCAAAAATGGTTGTCACAGAACCATCGGAGGAAGAGCGAAGATTCAAACAAATGGTTGAAGATAATAAAAAACAAAAAGAACTAGAAGAGCGAAGTGGAATAGGGGGTTTGTTATTAACATGAAGAAATTTGAGTTAGAAGATAAGCTAATCGAACAACAACAATCCACAAATATAATTGAACGTTTAACTCTTCATATAGATAAAATGTGGGACGAGATAGGTCAGAAAAATACAAAGATGTATGAGTTGCAAGATGAAAATTATGAACTGAAACAACATAATAAAAAAATGGCTGACGCTTTAAGAAAAGTTATTAAACAAAAAAAAGAAGATGCAGTCTATGAAAAAGAAATATTAGATTTTTGCCAAATTAATAGGACTGACAATTAATGAAAACTAAAATGATCAAAGATCCAACGTTCAACATTTATGCCAAAGGTGGCAACGTTGAGAATAGAAAAAACACTCCAAAAAAAGATGAGCTAATGAAGTTAGCAAAAGATGAAAAAGATATTTTATTCGATGTTGAAGGCGAGATTATAGATATTTTAAAAAATAATTATGAAAAAGAAAAAGTCCCTGGTCAGTCGTTCCTTGATTGGCTTGGCACTAAAGATAGAGAATATTTAATCAAGATACCTTTAGGATTAAAAGAGGGAGGCGAGGTCATTGATTTTTTATCTTATTTAAAACAAAAAGAAAAACCTAGAATTAAAAGATTAGATTTAGATTCAGTAGCACCAGGAAAGGCGTTATCAGAATTAACAGAGGCAGAAAGAGAAGTTGTTAGAAATTTATTAAGAATGACTTTCAAAGATTAATAAATATATGGGGTGGTTGCGAATTTTTGTTCGGGACGAAGATTCAAGAAAGCATTAATGATCTAAAGGTCGCCATCCCACCAGTCACTTGTTCCATGATTATTGATCCAAAATGATTTGAAATTTTTAAAATTTTTTTTGGCTAATGAAATAAAACGAATAAGTTTTGAGCGTGATTGAATAAGCAAACGTTAGTATAAACCTAAACTATATAACATCCTTTTTATAGAAACTGGTATCGACCTTTTTTTAAAAAGCTATTTTTCAGTTTCGTTTAGTATCTTTTTTCATTAATTCTTGGAGGACAAAGCCGAGCAACAGCGAGGCGACTTTCGGATTCAATATCGTCATAGATTTAGACGAAAACATTTTATTAAACACAACATAGACTCTTTGACTCGTTAAAGTTGTGTGACGACTATATGACGAAATACTAGACGTGGAATCCATATTTTGCTAGATTATCCTATATTAACAAATGTCGTTTGTTCGTCAGTTGTTAGAGAGAAAGAAGAAAGTTTAAGTTAACGTGTTTAGTTGCTTTTGATAACTCATCAAGTTTCTAAACCGAGGGTCGNAGGTTCGAATCCTNCAGGGCGCGCCAAATAAATCAAGGGTTCTAGAGCCAACGACACCCACCTTCACTCTCAAAACATAGCCATGACGACCATATGACGAAACGAAAGGTCAAAAATGTATATAAGAAAGCGTTTAGGCAAATATTTTGTAGAAATCAAAAGAAGAGGACATAAGAGTATCTACAAAACTTTTAATCAAAAATCCGATGCTATTAAGTGGGGTAGGTCAGTTGAACTACAATTAGATCAATCTCGATACAGAGATACATCCAACGCATCTAAAACCACATTGTTATCGGTTATGGAAAGGCACTTGAAAGAGCGTTTAAGAGTCGTGAGAGAGCCAAACAAGGAACAATCGAGGTTNAATGTCATAAAAAAACATGACATCGTTAAACGTTCTTTGAGTAGCTTGTCGCCTCAAATCTTTGCTCGATATAGGGATGAACGTATAGACGATGGCTTATCTAATTCAACGATATGCAGAGAGTTATCGTTTATGAGTATAGCTATTAAAAAGGCAATACGTTTTTATAATTGTTGGTTGCCAGAACATCCAATCCCTAACGATATTAAACCAAAAGAAAATCCACCTAGAAATAGGCGTTTAGAAGAGGGCGAGTTTGATAAGTTAATGGAACACTGCAAGACCAAGAGAAATAGTTATTGGTGTTCCATGATCGAGTTTGCGATTGAAACTGCTATGCGTTTGAATGAACAATTAACGCTTAAATGGGATCAAGTTGATCTTAAAAAAATGATGATAACGATATTAGCAGAACACTCAAAAACTGGTGTTGAAAGGAAGATACCATTAACGCCAAGAGCAATAGAGATATTGAACGAAATACCACGTCACATAAAAGGTCGTGTTTTTCCAGTTTCGTTAAATAACTTTCAACGTGCNTGGAGGTCTATAACTAGAAATGCAGAAATTAAAAATTTGCATTGGCATGATTTAAGAAGAGAGGCATGTTCAAGATTAATGGAACGAGGGTTATCTATTAGTGAGGTTCAAATGTTCACTGGTCACAAAACTCTCTCATTAATGTTGCAAACGTACTCGTCACATAATCCTTCAGTTGTGGCAAAAAAGCTAAATAGCGTTCAATAAAAGCTAGTGTTTAGAGTCGATTTCTTCGCTTGATTTCGGCTCTAAATATTCTAAAAGGATGTTGTGCTAACATCACAATCTTAATTGAGAAATCTGTTTAGTCCAACGTGACGATAAAAGGTCGAGTGTAGAAGGTTGAGATTTAATCCTTCGAGAGAAAAGACTTAAAAACCTTTAATTAAAAAATTCAATCAAACTGGAACAGCAAATTCGAGTTATTAGTTATGATTATGTTTTTAAAAAAAGGTGAAAGAAAATTGGATCAATACGATTTTATAGACGTTAGCTTAATAACGTTCATCCTACTATCTACAAGTTTCATAACAATAACATCTTTAGCTTAACGCTACCCAGTTGTGAATAATTGTGTCCCCCGTTTGCTGTCGGGGGATACTTAATTAAAGGCAACAAAGATGTTGAACACAAAAGAAAAATCCAAACAAATGTTTGGTTGGTTAAGTTCAATTTGGACTAATGCAGATGACGACTACTGCGCCAAAGAAAAAAAAGGCGATATAACTTATTTAGATTCTATTTGGTTATGGAATTTAGGTACTAAAGATGGGGAATTGCCATTTAAAAACATCCCTATAACAATCAAAGATATTTTTAAAGTTAAGAAAAAATATTCTTTAATCTCAAAACTAAAAACAACGTATCGTTATTGTATCGAACCTTTGTTACGAAGAGAGATACATTGGGAAGTTGGAGGAATGGGGACAACGTTCTATTCTTTCGATTGGCTCACATTGAAAGTTAAATATTTTCATTCAGATTGGTATTTTGATACTTGGCAAAACAAAAACTGGTATGAACGATATATTTGGGAAGATAACTTTAGAAAAGTTAAATCTAAATTTTATTGTCATGACTGGGGCTGTGATGGTCATGAAATGGATGAGGATAAGTTTTGGTCTAAAGTAGAAAACATGGAGGATTTATATGATAACGAAAGTTAAATCCTTCGCAAAACAAATAGTCGATCAAGGTTATAATATTGTTCCTCTATTTCCTAACGCCAAAAATACTCATGATCATAATTGGATAAATAAAAAATATTCAATAGATGATGTTTTAGATGACAGCAATTTAGGAATTAATTTAGGTCAGTCTAATTTAATAGACGTAGATTTAGATTGTCCTTTTGCTGTTCATTTTGGCAAACTATGGTTGCCCTCTAATACATTGAGGTTAGCTAGAGTTGTTAAAGATAGAAAAGAGATAACGCATTATTTCTTTTTAAACAATCAGTCACTTAACGATAATGATGTTAAAAAATTTAAAGGCAATACAATTTTAGAACATCGTTGCAAAGGTCAAACTGTTATTTTTGGACAAACACCAATGAAAGAAGATAACAACGTTATGGTGTCTAGAATATGGGTTGATGAAAAAAGACCAATATTTTTAGATAACCTTCAATCACTCGTTAATAAAATCTATGTAGCATGTGTTCTATGTATGTATGATATTGGCGCAAACGTAGGGGCATTGAAACTAGACTCATGTATCATGCGTTATACTGATTGGACTGATACTGAACGTGAAGATTTTATTTGGCAGATCGTTAAGATAACTGATCCAAATAGTCGAGATTGCACAAAAAAGAAAATGGCAAATCACGTTAGATCAAATAACAAAGAAACAAAAAATAGTGGCTACATATCGTTTGCTAATCATATTGGTGCAGATGAAAAAGAAATAAAAAATCTTTTTGCATGTATAGGTTCAATTCCTTCCAGTGATGGTTACGAAAAAACTAAATCGATAGTGGACTTTAATAACGTGTCTTTGGATATGCCAACGTTAATAAAAACTGAACTGCCTCCAATGAAGTGGGCTGTGGGTGGAATACTGCCTGAAGGTTTTGTTTGTTTGGCTGGACGTCCTAAAGCTATGAAGAGTTGGACTGCTTTAAAAATGATTTACTGCGTACAGAATGGTTTAGATTTTTTAGGTCACAAAACTATTCAAGGCGATGCAATCTATTTCGGTTTGGAAGATTCAAAACGAAGGATCAAAGACAGAGTCCAAAAACTTGGATTTAGCCAATTAAAACAGCCACAAATTGTTTTGGGTGGGGACGTGCCATATCTAACGTTTGGGTTCGAAGAATGCCTTGATAATTGGATTAAAAGCAAAGAAAACCCACGTCTAGTTGTTATCGATACTTTGGCTCGTATAAAACCGAGAGTGTCTAAAAGTAGTGGGACAGCTTATGACCAGGACAATCTTTTAATGAATGGTATTCAAAAACTTGCTGTTCAAAATAACTTAACGATTGTTTTCATAACGCACTTATCAAAAGCAACGCAAGATTATAGCTTTGACAAAATACAAGGTTCAGTCGGAATACAAGGTATGACTGATGCAATGTGGATGTTAGATAGGGGCGATGGTGCTAACTCAAAAGCGTCTTTAAAAGGAAGGGGCAGAGATATTCTTGATTTTGAATATGCTTTGAACTGGGATAATGAAACCATGTCTTATACTTTTGAAGGCAATCTTGTTGAAATAAATAAACATGAAAATAGACAAGAGATACTTAACGCCATGAAAGAACTGCACAAAGAGTTTAAAGAGATTAGACCGAAAGATGTTGCTAAATATTATGGTGTGACATCGAACTCTAAAGATGGACGTAGAATGTCTAGAACGATGCAGAGAATGGCAGAACAATTTGAGTTATCAAAAGGGTCGAAATATGGAACGTATATTTTACATCCAACGAAGGACGTAGGATTTGTTCTATAAGAAATAGCTGTCGTAGTTGTCGTTATGTCTTTTTTAAGATGTTGCGACAGCGCGACTACTTTCTATACGTTAAATAAAAAAATTTGCGTCCAATTAATGCGTGAATATTCACGTTTGATATTATGCGTGATTATGGATTTAAAATTTAAGTTTAATGCTAAAGAGTACGCTACGTTAAATGGAATAACAGCGTCAGCGTTGAGAAAACGAAGGTTATCTGGAAAATTAGAAGGACAATATATTAAAAAAGGATCAGAATATTTTTATAGCACTGGGGAAGGCATCCGTCCAAACAAGGAAGAATTCACGCCTAACAATTCACGCAAGAGAAGGCGCAATGTCCATGATTCAAGAACAAATTATCATCGTGTCAGAAATGGTCATCAATTTAAACTCCACAATGACATGAAACAATTAGCAAGAATAAAAGGAAGATTAAAAGAAGAAGAGATTGAAGAAATAACAGAGGATATTTTTGAAGTAGCTAAACAAAGAAGGAAAGAAAGATTAGCACAGGCAACACAAAGATATGAAGCAACAAATGTAACAAAAAATTATGGTGGTTTTATTAACTGCAACAACAGAGGATTTAAAGACGTTCAAACGTCATGGCGAGAACTAAACCCAAAACCAAAAGATGAATATGATCGTTATTTAGAGGACGACACTAACCTAAAAGAACCTGGATATTATTAAGATGACAAAAGATTTAAACCCACAACAATACAAACAAATGATGAACTATTTAACTAGACCAAAAAAGAAACCAGTTATGAATAACTATATTTATGATGGTTCAAAAAACGCTATTCGTTCAGAGCATGAAATTAGAGAAGAGGAAATTAACAAAGATCCAAACATGCTACGTAGAATAAAATATTATGTTGAAACTTATGACAATGTTTCGTTAGGCGAGGACTTTGATAAAGCTATCTTGGTTGAGGATGAAAATATCAAAAAAGCTAGAGGTCAAACAATATTGCAAAGAGGCAAAAAATTAGATGGTCTTAAAAAGAGAATTGATAATGCGAAAGCATACAACACAACACCAAAAAAACCTTTTAATAAAATTAAAAAACCAGTCATTGATTTAGTTAAAATTGATCCAACACCTGCTGTTCCTCCAAAAATGGTTGTCACAGAACCATCGGAGGAAGAGCGAAGATTCAAACAAATGGTTGAAGATAATAAAAAACAAAAAGAACTAGAAGAGCGAAGTGGAATAGGGGGTTTGTTATTAACATGAAGAAATTTGAGTTAGAAGATAAGCTAATCGAACAACAACAATCCACAAATATAATTGAACGTTTAACTCTTCATATAGATAAAATGTGGGACGAGATAGGTCAGAAAAATACAAAGATGTATGAGTTGCAAGATGAAAATTATGAACTGAAACAACATAATAAAAAAATGGCTGACGCTTTAAGAAAAGTTATTAAACAAAAAAAAGAAGATGCAGTCTATGAAAAAGAAATATTAGATTTTTGCCAAATTAATAGGACTGACAATTAATGAAAACTAAAATGATCAAAGATCCAACGTTCAACATTTATGCCAAAGGTGGCAACGTTGAGAATAGAAAAAACACTCCAAAAAAAGATGAGCTAATGAAGTTAGCAAAAGATGAAAAAGATATTTTATTCGATGTTGAANGNGANATTANAGATATTNTNNNANANAATTANNANAAAGANAAANNNCCNGGNCAGNCGTTNNTTAGATTGGCTTGGNACNAAAGANAGAGAATATTTAATCAAGATACCTTTAGGATTAAAAGAGGGAGGCGAGGTCATTGATTTTTTATCTTATTTAAAACAAAAAGAAAAACCTAGAATTAAAAGATTAGATTTAGATTCAGTAGCACCAGGAAAGGCGTTATCAGAATTAACAGAGGCAGAAAGAGAAGTTGTTAGAAATTTATTAAGAATGACTTTCAAAGATTAATAAATATATGGGGTGGTTGCGAATTTTTGTTCGGGACGAAGATTCAAGAAAGCATTAATGATCTAAAGGTCGCCATCCCACCAGTCACTTGTTCCATGATTATTGATCCAAAATGATTTGAAATTTTTAAAATTTTTTTTGGCTAATGAAATAAAACGAATAAGTTTTGAGCGTGATTGAATAAGCAAACGTTAGTATAAACCTAAACTATATAACATCCTTTTTATAGAAACTGGTATCGACCTTTTTTTAAAAAGCTATTTTTCAGTTTCGTTTAGTATCTTTTTTCATTAATTCTTGGAGGACAAAGCCGAGCAACAGCGAGGCGACTTTCGGATTCAATATCGTCATAGATTTAGACGAAAACATTTTATTAAACACAACATAGACTCTTTGACTCGTTAAAGTTGTGTGACGACTATATGACGAAATACTAGACGTGGAATCCATATTTTGCTAGATTATCCTATATTAACAAATGTCGTTTGTTCGTCAGTTGTTAGAGAGAAAGAAGAAAGTTTAAGTTAACGTGTTTAGTTGCTTTTGATAACTCATCAAGTTTCTAAACCGAGGGTCGTAGGTTCGAATCCTTCAGGGCGCGCCAAGAAAACCAAGGGTTCTAGAGCCAACGACACCCTAACACTACTTCTAAAAGTACCAATGACGACCTGATGACGAAACGAAAGGTCAAAAA
>FUFK010050946.1_pt1 | contig 12911 bp, 9 predicted proteins | sample 1021851 | NCBI WGS metagenome assembly FUFK01 (sample SAMEA51879418, study PRJEB19060) | metagenome | reverse complement strand
TGATGTTTCGATCGTTAAATCATCAAATTCACCAGTCTCTGCGGTAGCGAGTGCTGAAGGTAATTCATTAAATAACTTGACAATATAAAATTATGAAAGTATCAACTCAAAAATTTTTACAGTCTTCTGGTTCTAGAAATCTAGATTTACTGAGTAATATTAGATTAAAAGCTGCTAACATAAGTCAAAACAAAATGAAATTGATGCAGAAATCTAAAGCTATATCAGCACAAAGTATTCAACTCATGTCTGGAACTCAAGAAGCGTTAAATAATGCTAGATCATTTTATCAAAAAGGTTATGTTGAGGGTTATCAGATAGCTTTTATGGAGGGAGTGAAATACGCATCAAAAGAATTTCAACCACAACAAAATCTTTTGAGTTCTTTACTTAGTAACATAAAGAAAAGAGAAGATGGTGGAACTTTAAATCAGGGACAAATTTCCATTGTGGGTGAGAAAGGGCCAGAATTAATAATGGCAAAACAGGATGNACGCATCACACCAAATAAAGATATAAAGTATGTCCCACCTTCAACAAATACAACACCAACTCAAACTGTTGTCCGTACAATAATTCAAAAACAAGGTAAAAAAATAGTAAATAGAACTAGATTAATGTAATGTCTAAAAACTTTTCCCTAAATCAATGTGCTCTGTTTCCAGCTGAGGTAAATCCTATCTTAGAGGCTGAGTTTCCTATGACAGCTGGTGTTCAAGCAATTGACTATTATGAGAGTATTTTAAGTCCGTCAATTAGTGTGCAAGTAAAAATTCTAGATGTTGATGGAACTTTGACATCAAAAGGAGTTTATGGTGGTGAAAAACTTGCAATTAAAATAGTAGCTGGTAAAGAATCAGAACTTGAGGATTTTGTCATAACACCAGAGAAACATGAATTAATATTAAATTCAATAAAAGATGTAACCTCTGGAGTTAAACAACAAGCAATTACTTTACAATTCATATCAAAAGATTTAATTAAAAACGAAGCTGCTAAAATCAATAAGAGATATGTAGGTAACATAACTGATTCTATAAAAGATATTTTAACAAAGGATCCAAAAGGAATCAAAACTACAAAATCAATAGATGATGTAGATCGAGCTGTTAACAATTTTGCATTTGTCGGAAATCAACATAATGCATTTGACATAATTCAAAGACTACAACCAAAGGCTGGAGGTAGTGGATATGATGATAAGACAAAATCTGATTATGGATTTTTATTTTTTGAAACATTTGATGGTTATCATTTCAGATCAATTAGATCTTTATTTGAACCAGAACCAGAAGTTGAATACACTAAATCTGAAATAAGCACTTCTGATGATTTTGTCATAGATAATTATAATTTTAGTAGTGGTAATGATATCGTTCTTAATTTAAAGTCTGGGTTATATAACAACGAAACTACTTTCGTGGAGCTTGACAAAACCAAGATAACAGAGGTAAAATTTAATATGACTGAAGCTGCGGATCTTACTTTAAAACCACCAAAAGTTCCAGTTAATATTGAGGGTAAACCATCTCGAATAATGCTTAGAGTTGCAGATACTGGTGTTCATCAGAAGAAGGGTTCTAAGTTGGAAGAAGTACAACCTTTCACTGATCTTGCTGTTTATCAAAATAAATCTTATGCTAGATTTGCTTTACTAAACAGTCAATCATTAAATATTACAGTTGGATTGAATCCAGAGTTAAGAGCTGGACAAACAATTAGAGTTAGGTTTCCAGATGTAGAATCTAAAACTGGCCTTGGTGATGAGAATTCTAAAGATATCAGTGGAAAATATTTAATATCTCACTTAAGACATGAGTTTGAAAATGGTAAGTTTAGAACTCATCTACGTCTTATTAGAGATTTATTTACCCCAGAAAACGCTTAAATAAAAGAAACAGGAGAATCAAATGAAATCAATCGAAGATCACATTGAACATGATAAGAAAATTGCTGAGGATCCACAAGCAAATCCAGCAGCACGCAGACATGCAAAAGAAGAGTTGCATGAATTAGANGTGTANGCAGAACATCATAAAGAAGAGATTGCAGCAGGCGATCATCATGATCCTAACGCACTTGAACTATTTTGTGATATGCACCCTGATGAACCTGAGTGTCTAGTGTATGACGATTAATTAAATGACGCAGAATTTTTTTGGTAGAGATCCTATAGTCTGGTGGATTGGTAAAGTTACCAGTCCGAAGGATGGAAAGTGGGAAGACACCTTAGAAAAAAAGCATATGGAGAATGGTGAAGAGATCTATTCTCATCGATGTAGAGTGCGTATTCTTGGATATCATGACACTGATGATTTGAAAGATGAAGAGTTACCTCTTGCACATATTCTTTTGCCACCAAATACTACAACTGTGGGTGGTCGATCACAAACAGTGCAGTATCAGGGTGGAGAAATTGTAATTGGTTTCTTTTTTGATGGTGAAGAGGCGCAACAACCAGCCATATTTGCAACTTTACATCGACAAGATTTTCAAGAAGTAAAAAAGGATTATGTACCTAACGGTGGGTTTGATAACTCTTTGGCACCAGAGATAAAAACTGGGGTTGGAAAAAATAATTATAACGAAGGAAAAAAAGATATAACTTATTCTTATACAGGAACGAGTGCTGCTAATAAACAAATTAATAATAATACCAATAATGAATTTGATGATGAAGTGTTTTGCGAAACTAATGAGATTGCAAAGATAAGCACTCAAATGAGGAAATTCACTCAAAAATTACAGTTATTGCAACAATTAAATGAATCGTCTACATATCTAGATCCAGTCTACGGTGGTTTTGTTGACATGAAGAAAGAGATTAAATTTACTGCGTCTCAAGTTCATGGAACAATGACTGGTTTAGTTCGCCGTGGTAGATCTTGGTTGATACAGGAAAGTGTTGGTAAGTTTGCTGATTCATTATCTACAAAAATTGATAGACATACAAAACTTAAAGTAACAAATGCGACATCAAGATTAAATAAATTAGTTTATTGTAATATTGAAAAAATTGCAGATGGTTTACTTGATTATATTGAAGGTAGTTTAGAAAATATGGTTGGAAGTATTTTAGATGTTCCCACTTGTGCGATTGAAAATTTTTTAGGTGATATGTTTGGAGAACTTTTAAATGTTTTAGATAACGATCTTGGTGGTTTGTTTAATCAGATAAACGATTTAAATGGTGGTGGAATTGCAGCCCCAAGTGAAATATTTTCAAAAGGTATTCAAGTCGCAAATATTATTACGAGTGTTTTAGAGTGTGATGGTATATCTTGTCCACCAGATCCAGTTGCTTTCTCAAATAAGTATGGACTTCAAAAGAAAGGTAAGGATTCAATGGGTAATATTATAAAGAAAGCAGCATTAAGTAGATTAGGACTTCCCTCGTTGCCAGGATTGCCAGGTCTTCCCTCATTGCCAGGGTTGCCAGGTCTGCCAGGGCTTCCCTCGATTCCCTCACTTCCATCTCCTTTGGGTGGATTAATTCCACCAGTTCCTTCTTTGGGTGGCGCTCTTCCAAAATTACCATCTAGACCAAACTGTAATACAAATGTTCTTCGTTGTGGGCCACCTAAAGTTGAGTTCTTTGGTGGTGGAGGCCGAGGAGTGACTGGTAGTGCAATTGTGAACACTATCGGAAGAGTCATTGGTGTTTCAATAGGTGGTGCAGGGTCAGGATTTACATCCCCACCTTTACTGAGTTTTGTTGATAGTTGTGGAAATGGATCTTCTGCTGGTGGTTATCCTAGAATTAAAGATGGTAAAGTTGTTGATGTTGTGATTACAGAACCAGGCTCAGGTTTCTTACCAAACACAACAGAAACTAGTAGAGATGAGAATGGTGATATAGTTGTAAAAGANGTGATTCCAGATCCAAATGGAAATTATGATGGAGAGATATCATATGTAACTCAACTTGACGATGTGGTTGTACAAAATGCTGGTGTGGGTTATAATGAAGATGATACAGTAACTGTAGATGTTGGTGATGTCGGTAATGGTGGCGCAGAGGTAGAACTGGTCATACAAAATGGACATGTGATAGGTGCGAATGTTGTGAATGGTGGATTTGGATTTACTGATCTTCCTAATTTGCAGATAAATACCAACAATGGAGTAGGTGCAAGATTGTTACCTGTTCTTAAATTTACCAAGGTCGATGACGCTAGGAGTGATGTTGAAATAACTCAAGACGCTGTTGTTACTGTAATTAGTTGTATTCAAAAGTAAATGTCAGATTCAAATTTACAAGCACCGCCTGATGGGAAAAATGTAGAGTCTCGTGATTTTCTGAGATATTCATTTCGTAGTGGCCAACAAACACCAAATGGAGTAACTAATTTTTCGGTTGAAACTCAAGAAGGTCAATCATTCAGTTTTCATCAATCAACTGGTCAGGGTGGATCACCAACAGGGCCTGGAAGTGGAAGAGCAATCTTATCCACGCCAGGATTATATGAGGAAGATCTTGGAGATGGTTTAGATTTTAGAGAATCACCAATTAGTTATTGTTTACCAGCAAAACAAATAAACTGTAAAAGAGGTGATATAGTCCTTAATGCTGAAAATGGAGACATTATTTTAAGAGGACAAAATATTAAGTTCAATGCAGTTGGTGGTAAACAAGATGGTACAATGACTATCAAAGCGAAAAGATCAATAGATATTGATACAGCAGCTTTAAGAGTTCAGAGTGATAATGCCACTATTTTTGTAAGAAGTGAAGATTTGAATGTATTTGTTAAAAACAAATGTCAATTTGAATATAATATATTTGTTGCTACAGCTTTCTCTGAAAAAAACTTTGGAGTAATTAGTAAAGAATTTCAATCCCTTAACATAAGATCATTATGAACGTATCTGTTTTAGAAACCGACAAAATAGTTGTAGGAACAAATGATGTTTCTTATACTGCACCTGATCAGTCACCTACAGGAACTGCGGTGTTAAATGGCCCTGTTTATGTCGGAACTCCTTCAGCATCGCCAGGATATGATGCAGTTTTCAACGTGGGAACTCCGCCACCAGCACAAGACTCATTAGATCAACAACCACCAATGAGTTCTTCTTTAGGTATCAAACTTGATGGTAGTATGGAGATTAAGGGTGATGGTAGAGTTCCAAACGCCTTAAAAATTAGTGGAGGTCAAATAGATAAATTATTTGTTGATGGTGATGCTTTCTTCTCTGGTGCGGTTGACTGTGGTAACAAGGGAAAACTTGCATCTAGATTTTCTTCTGCTGATGGTCGTCCAAAACCTTTTGACATTCAACATCCCACGAAGGGTGAAGGACACAGACTTCGTTATGCTTGCATTGAAGGCCCAGAGGTAGGAGTTTATTATCGTGGTAGATTAAAAGAATCAAATGTAATCGAATTNCCTTACTATTGGAAAGACTTAGTTCATGAAGATAGTATCACNGTTCAGTTACAACCGATTGGATCAAATCAAAATCTTGTGATTCAAGAGTTTAATAATGAATTCATTGTCATTGCAGAGGATTCAACTAATACTGATTTGATTACTGATTTATCGACCATTGATTGTTTCTATCATGTATATGGTGAGAGAAAAGATATCAATCCTTTGATAGTTGAGTATGAGGGCAACAGTTGGGAGGATTATCCAGATCCAAACTATAATCCAAATAAGGTTGATTCTGATGAAAAAACTTATACTGACCCTCGTTTTGCTGGCCCACCAAATACCTACACAGTTTGAAAAAAATAATTTATATTGAAGATAATTTCATATCACCAAGTCAGTGTCAGGAAATTATCAATTACACTAATGAATCTCTTGGAATCATGACTGCTGTGGGTCACAGTGAGGATACTATTCCAACCTTTGAACCGCAAGAGGATTATTATGATTTTGCTGAACATCATGCAAGACAAGATGAAATATTAGATGATGCTAACTATCAAGGTCACGCTGACTTTTTAAATACAAAAGAGGAAACCTCAGAGTTTTACACTAAAGTTGTTGATAAAGTCACTCGTGTTTGCAAATCATTTGATGATAGAGCTAATCCAGATTATGTGGGTGTCATAAGATGGTCGCCAGGAACTTTTATGAAACCTCACTATGATAGTTCTGCAAAAGAGGGTATTTACGACTTGTTTGCTGCACTTCTTTATTTGAATGATGACTTTGAAGGTGGTTATACTGGGTTTAAAGATTTTGAAGTGAAACCCAAAACTGGTAAATTATTAATTTTTTCTAATTCTCAATACAAACATCATGTAACTAGAGTGATAGGTAGAGATCGTTATGCTCTTTCTTTTTGGTATAATAGTTCTACAGATACTCATCAATCTGTTTAAAGATTGGTTCCCAATCTATTTTACGCCGAAGAACCACTGCTATATCATCAATCTCTTGATGAGTTAGTTCTTTACCTTGAGAAGATGCTCTTCTTTCAACCATTTCATTGAGGTTGATTCTTAAAATATTACAATCATAGATTGCATATTGATTTAAAGGAGATGCCATTGAGAAATGATATATATTAGATATTTATTTCGTATTATTTCGTTGAATAAATAAACTTAGACAGAATCTGTAATTAGAGAAGAATAGGATGCCTCTTTCAAGACTGGAGAATTTTCTAAAGAATATACAAGGTAATGTTATCTACGTTGACCCCAANGAATTGGATGCGACTGATAGTATTGAAAANCAAGGAAACTCCCAAACACGACCATTTAAAACGATACAGAGAGCTCTGATTGAAGCTGCTAGGTTCTCTTATGTTGTAGGGCAAAGAAATGATAAATTTGATTTAACGACCATAATCCTCGCTGCTGGTACACACACAGTAGACAACAGGCCAGGATTTATACCTGTTAATGTAAGTTCAGAAGCAAGATATACAACAAGATTTGGAAATACTAATCAGATATTAAGTCCATTTGGATTAGGTAGTAACTTTGATTTAACATCACCTGATAANGAANTNTTCAANTTGAATAGTGTTCGTGGTGGTGTNATCATACCAAGAGGTACATCNATTGTAGGTAAAGANCTTCGTAAGACAAANATAAGACCAAAATATGTTCCAGANCCAGAAAACGGTAATATNGAACCAAGTGCAATATTCAGATTAACAGGTGCTTGTTATATTTCACAGTTTACTATATTTGATGGAGATCCATCAGGTAACGTATATAANGACTATACTNCAAACNTATTCACACCAAGTTTCTCTCACCATAAACTAACTTGTTTTGAGTATGCTGANGGTGCAAATNCAGTTCGTATNAANGATAGTTTCATTGATGTAACNTCNNCATCAACTGANCTTGANATGTANTATCAGAAGGTTGGTGATGTTTATGACGCTGGTACAGGTAGACCAATNGAACCAGACTTCCCATCAGGTAGTCTTGANTTCCAGACAAGAGTTGANGAATATCGTATNGTTGGTTCAAAAGGTCAACAGGTTGGTATTTCATCTATCAANGCTGGTGATGGTNCAACTGCTTCTACAACAGTCACTGTTGATTTAGATTCAACTCTNACAGANCTNTCNATTGANACNCCTGTTCGNATCTCTGGTATTAGTACATCAGGATATAATGGTATCTTTGTTGTATCAGAAGTAGTATCAGGTACACAGTTCAAGTATGTGGTCGGTGCTGCACCAAATAACCCACTACCAACACTTACAAGTGCGAATGTGAACATTGAAGTTGATACAATCAACTCTGCTTCACCATACNTATTCAACCTATCGAAGAGATCTGTNTTNGGTATGAATGGTATTCACTTAGATGGTTCTAAGGTTACTGGATTTAANAGTGGANTACTNGCACAGTTTACAGGTAATGCACTACAGAAAGATGATAAGGCGTTTGTTAGATATAATGCAACATCTGGACAGTATGAGGATTATACAAGTGTAGATAATTTACACTTAGATCCATCAGCTGTATATCGTCCAGAATATGAATCAACTCATGTTCGTTCATCAAATGATTCAGTTATACAGGCTGTTTCAGTCTTTGCGATTGGACATAAGAGTCAATATGTAGCAGATACAGGTGGTGAACTATCACTTGCAAACTGTAATGCTAACTTTGGTGAGAACGCACTTCTATCTGATGGATTTAAGAAGTCAGCATTCACTCCAGATAATGCTGCATATATTACACACATCATTCCACCAAAAGAAATTACTGATGGAACTGCAAACGTTGATTATCTAACAATTGATGTAGATAAGACTATCGGTGTAGGNACAGTCACAAGATTATACTTTGAAGGATTNACAAACCAAGATGCACCACCACCACATGTTGTNGATGGATATCGTTTTGGTGCTGCGTTAGATGATAAGNTAAGATTACAACTCAACATCAANGGAAACGANGGTGANTTTGTTTCTAANATNGTGATGCCNACTGCAACTGGTATTACAACNAANACNGGNGANAAGAGATATGTTGTTGATAATGCTGTTGGTGTAAGTAGTATTAGTTCTAATATTATATCTTTNAAAACAGATCANAANCTAATCACAGGTGAATCNATTCGNATCATTGCAAACAATGGTTTCTTACCTGATGGATTAGAAGAAGATCAAGTTTACTTTACAATTAAAGGTAGTAATGCTAATGATATCAAAGTTGCAAGAACTTTAAATGATGCATTAGANGGAACTGCACTNACAATTAATAACACTGGTGGAGAACTTGTAGTTGTCAGTCGTGTATCTGATAAGAAGTCNGGTGANATTGGACATCCAATTCAGTTTGATATTCCAAATAAAAACTGGTNTGTTAATGTTTCAAANGAATCAATTGATAACGAAATNTATCCTACATTTGTAGGTGTTGGAACAACNGCTCTTGGTGCAAACACACCGAANTCATNCTTTATAAGAAAAGAAAATTCAAGAAGTCTTGAAGATTCAATNTATAAGTTTAGATATGTAATCCCTGCTGGTATNACAACTGCAAGACCACCAATTGAAGGTTACATTCTACAGGAGACAAGTGATACAACTGGTGCCTCAGATGCAGAAATTACAGCGACATCACTTACTAATATTGATGATCAGAGAAACTTCCACTTTATTAATGAGGCAAACTGGTCATCATCTAATAATGTTGCGACATTGATGTCGGAAGAACCACATAATTTGACTGTTGGTTCTGTTGTTAACGTTAACAAGGTCACATCTGGTAACAACGCAACTGGTATTGGTAGTTCTGGATTCAATGGTAGATTCTCAGTCATAGGTATCACAAGTGCAAGAGGATTCCAATATTCCTTGAATGCAAATCCAGGCTCATCTACTCTTGATGCACAGACAAGAACTGTAGATAACATGCCTAACTTCTCGAAGAATGAGTATGCACAGAGTTTCTACATCTATGAATCAGAGGAAGTAAAGGAACATATAACAGGAGAACAAGATGGTGTCTATCATCTAACATGTTTACATTATGATGTAAGACCGACTGTATCACCGTTTACAAATTATAAATTCAGTCAACCAGTCAAAGANTTATATCCACAGGTTGATAGNGATAATCCAGANTCTGANCCNGANGCAGCNATNAGTCATGCTGTATCAAAAACAATNGGTAAGGTTACAGCGAGTGATCTGAAAAATAGTATTACAAAAGATACACAGAGTAAATTCTTACTACAGAATGGTATTAGTGTTGGTATTACAAGTATTGTCTCTGATAATGGTGCTGGTCTTGCTCACACTGCATACTTAGCTGTTGAACATAATCTAAACTCAATTTTATCTGTTGGTATCGGTTCATCTGGTGTCGGATATGGTGAAGGTTCTGCTACAACATTACATGGTGCAAAACTTGTTGGTGTTGGACTAGGTAGCACAGCTGGTGGTGGTGCGACTGCAAACATTACAATTGATGCTCGTGGTGGTATTACTGGAGTCACCATTGTGAATGGTGGTGGTGCATATGGCATTGGTAACTCCGTTCAAGTAGTTGGTGTCACGACTGCTGCTGGTCACGTCGTTGGTATATTGACAGTCACGAATGTTTATAGTGGTATTGATCAAGTCGTTCAGATTGCTGGTATTCGTTCTGACACGAACTTAAAACTAAACAATACATTCCGTGTTACTGCAACACCTGATTCAAGACAAGTATCGTTTGCATCTACGGAGGTTATTGACTTTGGTAGATCACTAGGAGGAAGTAGTAATAATATTACTGTTGGTGCTGCGATGTCAGATGCCACAATGGCGTTTGTTGGCCCCGCAATTGGTGTCACACAGATTTCATATGATATTACAACTGGTATTGCAACAGTTGGAACTGGTATCACTGCACATGGTCTACTTGCTGGATCGAAGGTTAAGTTAGCTGGTGCTGGTCAAACTGTTTACAATGGTGTCTTTGTTGTTCAAGAAAATGTGGGACTCAGTACATTCACAGTTAATCTTGGTGTATCAACTGTATCTGCACCGACTTTATCTGGAACTGTATTTGGATTCCCTGGCGGTTACACATCAAATGATGGCGCAATTAGTGCTGATGATGAGAAGATTGGAAGTAGAATGTCTAACTTCTTTGTTGGAATCACGACAACACTTTCTGCTGGTATCACATCTACATCATCCTCAATCAGTATCTCAGATGCAACTGCAAGTGGATTGAATATTGGTGATTACATCATGGTCAATGATGAGATGATGAGAATTAAAAACACATCAATTAACTCTGTATTCAGAGGTGTGTTTGGAACTAAGTCAACAAATCACCCAACAGGAACACAGATTAAGAAAGTTCGTGTAGTCCCTGTTGAATCAAGAAGAAATTCACTCATCCGTGCTGCAAACCAGACATTTGAATATGTTGGATTCGGTCAAGGTAACTATTCTGTTGCTTTACCAGAGAAACAAACAAAGGTTCTATCCACAGAGGATCGTAAGTTAGGTCAAACACAGAAGAGAGGTGGAGGACAAAACTTCTACACAGGTCTTAATGATGTTGGTGAATACTTTATTGGTAATAAAGTTATTAAGGGAACAACAGGTGAAGAGGAAATATTTGATGCACCTATCACGACTGTAACTGGTGAGGGTCATGATGTTTATAAGACAGATACAGATGCGATTAAAGTTACAGGTGGTGCAAACAAAGATGTATTATCTGAGTTCAATGGCCCATCTGTCTTCACAAGTAAGGTAACATCCACATCTAAAGATGGTATTGAAGCTGTATCANTACAANTACAGGGTGATGGTAAGGTAGCAAGAAANATTACAGTTGGAATCGCAACACCATCAGTCGGTGGTGCTGCTGGNGATGTGGTTCTCACTACCAAACCATCAGAGTCTGGTTANGCTGGTTGGGTTTACACCACACAGAATACTTGGAGAAAGTTNGGTCTAGTNTCNAAAGATGAAGATTCAGTNGTTGTNAGTGCTGATAAGATTGGCATTGGCACTACAAATCCATCTCAAGAGTTAGATGTTCATGGTAGTGTAAACGTAACAGGTGTTNTAACTGCAACATCATATGGTAATATCAATGCTGGAATTATAACAGGAACATCATTCTCTGGTGACGGTTCTTCACTTACAGGTGTAATTGGAATCGGATCTGGTTTCGTTGTTCAAGATAGCGGAAGTGCTGTTGGAACTGCTGCAACTGTTAACTTTGGAGACAATCTCTCAGTCACATTTGCTGCTGGTATTTCAACAATTACTGGTATTGGAACTGGAAACATCATCACAGATAAGTTGAATGTTACAGGTATTTCAACTCTACAGAATGATGTTCTAATTGGATCTGGTGTTACTCTCAGTCCAGATGGTGATGGATTCTTCACAGGAGTTGTAACTGCAACAAGTTACGCTGGTGATGGTTCCGCACTCACAGGTATGGCTTCCACAGATAANGTGAGAACAGGNATCTTAGATGTTGCTGGAATCTCTACATTTAGAGCTAANTCTCTTGTTGGNTCAGGAATAACTCTNAGTCCAGACGGAGACGCATTCTTTACTGGAGTTGTAACCGCAACAACATTTATTGGTGATGGTTCAAGTTTGACTGGAACTGGAGATACATCAAATGTAAGAACAGGTATTTTAGATGTCGCTGGTATTGCAACATTCAGAGATGACATAATTGTCGGTGCTGGTGTTACTATCAGTCCTGACGGAGACATATATGCAACAGGTATTACAACCTTTGCGAAACAGATTGTAGGTATCTCAACCAACAATATCGTACCATTCTTATTCAATAATTACTCAGATCTACCATCCGCATCCACATATCATGGTCAGTTTGCTCATGTTCACGTTGCTGGTAAGGCATTCTATGCACACGCTGGTGCATGGTATCAGTTAGTCAATGTAGGGTCAGACCTCACAGTTGGTCTTGGAACTGAGAAATATAACGTTGGTATCCTAACTGCAACTTCAATCAAAGTTGGAACTGGTATTACACTCAGTTCAGATGGAGACGCATTTGTAACTGGTATCTCAACCGCAACTAAGTTTGTTGGTGATTTATCAGATGCAGTAACATCTAGATGGGCAGTCGTTAATAATAGTAATAACCACTATTCATTCACAGGGCCTGGTGGATTAAGTTCATCTGATGACCCAACTATCTACCTTGCAAGAGGTCAAACTTATGAGTTCAATGTAAATGCAAGTGGTCATCCATTCCACATACAGACAAGTTCTGGTGCATATAACTCAAGTAACCTTTATACTACAGGAGTTACAAACCCTGGCGCAGCAGTTGGAGTGATTAAATTCTCAGTCCCATTCGCCGCACCAAACACATTGTATTATGTTTGTCAGAATCATTCAAGTATGGCTGGAACAATAGTCGTCTATCCAAGCATCTAATCACATAAATAAAAAGAAAAGGGTGGAGAGTGAAACCCAATGGC
>FUFK010068413.1_pt1 | contig 12915 bp, 5 predicted proteins | sample 1021851 | NCBI WGS metagenome assembly FUFK01 (sample SAMEA51879418, study PRJEB19060) | metagenome | reverse complement strand
AACAAGGCGGGAATACTAAAGATATTCGAAAAATACCTAAGATTTGGCGACAATCCATCTGATGCAATTATGATTGATAATATAGATTGGCTTGAACCATTATCCTACATACGATTTTTACGTGACTATGGAAGTCATTTTTCCATAAATCGCATGCTAAGCATGGATTCTGTTAAATCACGGTTAGACAGAGAACAAAACTTATCTTTTCTCGAATTTAATTATGCAATTTTGCAGGCATATGATTTTATGGAATTACGAAGGCGCTATGGATGCGAATTGCAAATGGGAGGGTCTGACCAATGGGGAAATATTGTAACTGGGATAGATTTAACTCGTAGGGTAGACAACCAGGAGACATTTGGAATCACGTCTCCGCTCATTACGACAGCCTCTGGTGCAAAAATGGGTAAATCTGCTAATGGTGCAATCTGGCTAAATAAAGAAAGATTGTCTAGCTTTGATTTCTGGCAATTTTGGAGAAACACAGAAGATGCTGATGTGGAAAAATTTCTTAAACTTTTTACAGAACTACCCTTAGAGGAAATTAAACGCCTTTCCAAGCTTAGAGGTTCCGATGTAAATGATGCAAAAATCATATTAGCAAATGAAGTGACGAAATTATGCCACGGTGCAGAAAATGCTGCTGTTGCTGCAAAAACAGCCTCTGACACATTCAATAGTAAAATAATGTCAGAAGGTTTACCCCATTTAAATGTATCAGTTGAGCAATTACATACATTTTCAGTGTTTGATGCATTTGTGCAACTTGGCTTAGCCGATAGTAAAGGTGCTGTAAGACGCCTAATTAAAGGTGGCGGTGCAAAACTTAACAATCAGCCAATTGTTGACGAGGAAATCATATTAAATGTTGATGATTTTGGTGAATTGAAAAAAATACAATTATCGGCAGGCAAAAAAAGACATGCAATATTAAATTTGATAAAATGACGGTTTTATTTTCTTATCATTTCTGAGAATCTATCCGAATGCCTGACTCCCGTGTTAGCCAGCCCGGGGAAAGTATATTTCTTATAACGCCCGGCGCTAATACTGAAGCAGGATTAATAGTGATTATAGGATCAGCTAACTTGCCTGACATTTCAAATTGAGTGGCGAGCAAACCTTTTTTGTCTTGGCCCGTAATAATATTACTTACGAGNGGNATCACACCTATAATGTCNGAAATTAAGCTTAGAGGTGCTAACAATCCCCTAACCTGTAATTCATCAGTTTCCCTGTCATATTCTCCTGCTAATTCAAATTTTACGGCTTCTCCACTTGCCCTAACATTTTTCAATATCCGCCGGTTCCCGATAGTTTCTATATTTGCTACTCCAACATCAAACTTTGTTCCATCTCCCTCTATCAAAGAATACAAGCCTGTGAGTGAGAGAACCGATAATNCTCTTATAGACTTAGGTGCTTCAACAACACTGAAGTCGGTAACTTTAATTTCTGTTTCAAAATTATCAAAATTATTATTTCGATAAACGTTTCTTAATATAAGCTCACCACCACGTATTGTATCCAAAATATCAAGGCCGATTAAGGTTCTTCCTGCATTTTGGCTTATGATCAATAGTTGCGACGTTAAATTAGAAAGGCTTTCGTAAGATAATTTTGCTTCCACACCGCCTATAAGACCAGTGCCNNAGAGCGTTTCAAAATATTCGTTAAATGAAGCCTCTANTGTCGCTTCTTCAATCAAGGGCGATTGTTCAAGCAANAGNGTACCATTAAGAATAGCNGTTCCTGAACCGAGCTTATTAATNTTTCCTATTAATTTACCTTGTANAGTTATNTCCTTCCCAAGTTGTANTCTAGCTGATGTAAAATCAAATGAGATTTCTTTATTCTCGGTAACACCTTTTGTCCGACGNAAAAATGTCGTNTCAATTAAACNACCCTCTGCTNNAACTTCTATGGTTTTATCNTCATTTGTNTTNATTACCAATTTATCTATATCATATCCTGGAGACTTAAAATCTGTGACCATTGCATTGGAGATAGATAGGTCAGACGCAACTTCAAAAACGCCCCTACCTTGCAAGGTCCCAATAATGGCTTCTTCAATTTCAACTTTGTGGACCGAGCTAGAGTTAAAATTAAATGAGGCGTCCACCTCTCCGTTCTCACCAGGAATTTTAGCCCAATTAAACATAGGCAAATCGATGGCTGCATCCGTTAAATCTACTTTAGCGCTCCCTCCTCCTATTTTATTTTTCGAATCATAATCAAGACGCAACCTCATAGCCGTATTTCCAGAAATATCGATTTTTGTAAAATCCCCAATCTGCTCTGACAAATATTTTGAAGGGGTAGTTTTAATTACTAAATTCATTTTTTTATCTGCTGTTTGTTTCCCGTTAAAGGAAGACTCAACACCCGAAATTTTTCCTATTCCGTNAAAAAGAAGTTTTCCATCTTCTTCAAGTGTAAGCTCAATATTTCCATCAGAGAGCGTTTCATCTAAGGGTAAATTTCCAAAAGAGGCAGACGATAAACTCGCTAAAGCCGAAATAGTATTTAACTTTAACTTTCCTTGTTGAAGCCCTGATCTCGTGGTTATTTTCGTAACAATTGTCCCGCTCGGATTGGTGAGTTTTTTAAGTTCAATTGGTAACCTATTTACCGTTGGATCATCTAAAAGCTCTCTAAAAGCAGAAATAGTACCATCAATTGTAGCCTCTATTTCGACATCACGCTGGATTGAAGCCTTTCCATATCCAAAAACAGGGAAGAGTTCAATTTGTCCATTTTTCATTTTGAGTTCAGGCATGTTTGCACTCAAAATCTCTATAGATAATCGATTCTCAAAGATACGCGCTTCAAGGTCGACAGACCTAATTATTGGGCTCTTATCCTTCCATGTAAAATTCATATTATGCCAGCCCCAATTTCCAGATAATCCAGCAAAAAAAGGCTTTCCGAGTGTTTGAGAGTATTCTAAGCTTGGCTCAATTTTAGGAAATCCAACAAATGCTCTTAACTTCACATTTCGAAATTCTCCTCCAGATCCCCTCTTAACCAGCCATTTGCGTGCACTCATTGCAATTTGTTCTGGCCAGAGTTGTAAAAGTACATCTGCGTTGAATTTTTCTGTTTCCAGTTCAATTATAGCTGGAACAGAATCTTTCGTTTTACTTACGTATTGCTTAAATTGCTTATTTGATGTTTTATCAAACTGCGTANGTGCTTCATCAATTGAAGGCAATTTAGCAGTAAAAAGTAACTCACCAATTTGGGGTTGCAAAAATTTAATTGAAGCGTTTTGAATGGTTTTTCCATCAAAGGAAAAATCTAATTTTCCAGTGATATTTTCTATAACTTTACCTGAGTCTTTTAACTCTATAAGTCCATCAGAAATTGTTGAACTTAAAAATAACTTACTTTTTTGTTCATCTCTATTTAAATTTGCTGAAAAAACATTTTTCGTTTTAGCCTTCAATAGTTTATATTGACTGTTTGTAGCTGCTATTCCTAAATCAGAAACTTGTCCGTCCACATGGAGTTCCTGCCAATCTATTATATCGGTGTTAGCTTTTTTTATTCCCATTATCTTAAAAGAGGCAAAATCGAAAACACCGTCTGATGTGTGATCAGAAAAAATATTATTTATCGGCAAAAGTTGCTTAGTTGAAAGAAAAGGCAATACATTTTTTAGAGGTGCATCCCTTGTTTCTGCATTTGCAGTAATTAACGTATCTGTGCCGCCAATATTTTCTAATTGAATTGCTGCCTTTAATTTAAATTCAGGTGCAAAATCCAACACAAGATTTGTAAATTCAGCTCTTTTTTTAGATGCGTCATAGTCAAACCAGCCTGAAAATTTATTCACATTGAGATGCTCTTCAGACCTTGAATTAAGTGTAATTTTTTCGGAATCAAAATGTCCATCTATAGAAATTAACTTGGACGCCTCAAACTCTGTGTTTAATTCACCAGAAAAAATACACTCTGTCAGTATTTCTTGAAAATATTTGGGCAAATAATCTCGAAATGGCCTTGTATTTACAGACTGNAGATTAGCAGTTGCCTTCCAACTCAGGTCAGAAATATCTGCCTGTAGACTTGCGTCCAATCTACCGTTACCAAAAATCTTGAGTGATAGTAAAGCCTCTAAATTATTTTGTCCTAACTGAGATATGTTTAAATTAAGATCTTTAATTAGTATTTTATTAAGGTTTGGATTCTTTAATTCAAACGCACTCAACTCATCCAAAACAATGTCTATTTTTTGAGGCAACCCAAATATAGGCTTGATTCTTGGTATTTGTGTGAATATGTCAGATAATAGTTCACTGTTATCCGCTTTGTCCAAATATGTATTTTTCGAATTTTTTGATATATTATTTAACGTTACTTTTCCGCCCTTTAAACTGATACTTTGCGGTATTCCTGACAAGAAACCACTCTTTAGGCCAAACTTAAACCTGCTTTCAGTTATGTTAATATGCGCCTTAGGTCCAATTAATTTCAAATCATGGATTTTAACCTCGAGAGGTGTGTAGGAAAGAAAAGTAGTTAATTCAATTTTTTCAACTTCAACTGAATAGCTTGGAAAATATTCAGATATTTGAGTTTTAATTATTTTCTCAAGGAAGTTATCTTTATTCTGAAAAACGGAGTCATTAACTGATGTAATAACGGGACCCAAAATAATGAAAGATACCAACAGACTGGCTAAATCAAATAAAACGTTTTTCCTACAACCTTTGGCTTTTTTAATAAACAGCATTGGGTGCCTATCAGCTCATGAATATATTATAAAATATTAACATTGATATAATACAAAGTGATTGTTTCTGCCATAGCTTGAATTAAACTGCTAGATATTTGATCGAGTCTGCGATAATCACTATATTAGTAAAACAATATTACTGTCACGGAGCAAGTACCGATGCTGGAAACTGGATCTAAAGTACAAGAATTTACCATAGCAACTGATCGTGGACATTTTACACTATCTGATTATCGGGGTAAAAATGTGGTTATATTCTTTTTCCCGAGAGCAGACACATCTGGTTGCACAAAAGAGGCTGTCTCCTTCACAAACTTGTTAGCCGAGTTTGATGCTGCGAACACAGTTGTCATCGGAATATCTAAGGATACACCAGCAAAACAAGCAAAATTTCGTGCTAAACACTCCCTAGAATGTATATTAGGCGCAGATAATCAAACAAATGTTTGTGAGCAATTCGGTGTTTGGGTTGAAAAATCAATGTATGGAAAATCGTACATGGGTATNGAGCGNTCAACTTTTCTAATTGACCCTGATGGTAAAGTTACAAAAGTTTGGCGAAAAGTTAAAATACCGGGTCATGCCGAAGATGTTTTAGCGCAAGTGCAAGCGGGCGGGTAATATAAGATACTGATGTCTGCAACAATCTTTTTTTCATATACTCAAAATATGCCGAAGAGACTGATCCAGTTCTAAATATTAGAGCAGATTATGAAAAACTAAGGTTTGGTAATATTATTTTGATTGTTAATTTGGTGGAAAGCTAAAAGACCCAACCTTTTCAAAATAAAAAGCCATAAAGACTCATTACATTATTGTCTCTAACAACTTCTTTAAAATAAAGCTCTGGACGACAGAAAATTTTTTCCAGATTTTTTTCAACCAATTATAATATCAATAGTTGTAGACATTATCTTGTCATTCCAACCTTTGCGGCAAGGCCAGCCTCAATGAATTCGTCAATATCCCCATCTAGAACTGCTTGAGTGTTTCCAGTCTCAACTTGTGTTCTCAGATCTTTGACCATTTGATAGGGATGCAAAACGTATGACCTTATCTGACTCCCCCAACCATTATCTGCTTTTTCAGAATTTCCTTCGGTTGCTTCATTTTCTCTTTTCTGAAGTTCAGCTTCATATAACCTAGCTCTCAACATTTTCATCGCGGTAGCTTTATTGCGATGTTGAGACCTATCTGATTGACATTGAACGATTATGTTCGTTGGAATATGGGTAATTCGTATCGCTGAGTCTGTAGTGTTTACATGTTGCCCACCTGCTCCAGACGCCCTAAATGTGTCTATTCTCAAATCCTTTTCTTCTATGTCTATTTCAATGTTATCATCAATTTCTGGGTACACCCAAATGCTAGAGAAGCTTGTATGCCTTCGCGCAGAGCTATCAAACGGAGATATCCTTACCAATCTATGAACTCCAGATTCTGTTTTCATCCAACCATAGCTACAATCCCCAATAATTCTTATTGTTGCTGATTTTATCCCAGCCTCTTCTCCATCTGTTTCATCTATAACCTCTACTTTAAACCCTCTCTGCTCTGCCCACCTGGTATACATTCGGAAAAGCATTGCAGCCCAGTCTTGTGCTTCAGTACCACCTGCACCGGAGTGAATTTCAACAAAACAATTGTTTTTATCCGCTTCGCCTGACAAAAGAGTTTCAATTTGCTTTTTTCCTGCAACAACAGAAAGATTTTTAATCGCCTTTTCTATTTCACTAATTAATTCTTGATCCTGCTCGTCATTTGCAAGTTGAAGCATTTCCAGTTGGTCATTTAAATCATTCTCTATATCGTTTATATTCTGAATTTTATTTTCAAGTATGGTTTTTTCGCGCATTAAATTTTGAGCGTTTTTTTGGTCATTCCAAAAATCTACCGCTGAACTAGTTTCTTCTATCTTCAAGATTCTAGTTTGCGCTTCTTCTAAATTTAAATGTCTTTTAAGAAGTTCAATGGATTGTTTTATGTTATCTAACGCGTGCTGTNTTTCTGTTTGCATAATATATTCTTAACAAATCTTTNTGATTAAAAGTAATAGATAATTAAAAAAAATTAACGTGCAATAGTCTGAATCTTCAAATCACTAATACAAATCAGGCGTAACGATTGTTTTCTTGGTTACACTATCTTCTGGAAGGTCAATAAAATTTGATGTTGAAGGAGACTGTCCAGGTTTAAAAACCTCCATTACTACATTTGGGTCAGAAAGTTTAACTTGATAACCCTTCTCTGCGTGAACAGGATATAAATTCACACCGTCAGGCCGTCTAAAGGGAATTTGAGGTGCCCCTGATAACGCCTTTGTCATGAATGATTTGAAAATTGGAACCGCAACAGAGGAACCCGTTTCTCGCTTTCCAAGAGGCCGTGGTGTATCAAATCCAACAAAAACACCTGCAACTAAATCTGGAGAAAAACCTACAAACCACGCATTTGTGTTATTATTAGTTGTACCAGTTTTTCCAGCAAGAACTAATCCCGTTTCTTGTAATTTCCTTCCAGTACCCCTCTTTATAACTCCCTCAAGCATTGTAATAATTTGATAGGCAGATGCAGGATCCGTTAATTGTTCTCTATCATCAGGCAATATAGGAACATGTTGTTTTTTCCAGCCTGAACTCACAACACAATCCTGACATCTTCGATTGTCGTGTCGCATAATAGTTTTACCATACCTATCTTGAACTCTGTCAATTAAGCTTGGACTCACTTTTAATCCACCATTAACCAATTGACTATAGGCTGCTGTAATCTTAACCAAAGTAGTTTCACCGGCTCCTAGAGCCATCGATAAATATGGAGGTAGATCAACATTAATATTAAATTTTTTTGCATAATCTTGCACTACTGGCATACCAATAGCCATTGCCAGTCTAGCAGTCATCAAATTACGGGATTTTTCGATTCCAACCCTCATAATTGACGGCCCATAAAATCGTTTTGTATAATTAGATGGCTTCCATTTTGGTAGTCCTGGTCCTTGGTCGACAGCTAATGGCGCATCAAGAATTTGGGTGGTTGGACTATAGCCTTCGTCAAGTGCGGCGAGATAAATAAAGGGCTTAAACGCCGAGCCTGGCTGACGATATGCTTGACTNGCTCTNTTAAACTCTGAATCATCAAAATTATACCCACCTGACATTGCAAGTAATCTTCCTGTGTGAGGGTCCATCACCACAATGGCCCCTTCCACGAGTGGGCGCTGACCCAATGCCCAGTATTCTGGATTCCATGGAAAATCCTTTGGTATCAAATCTNATGCGTCTTCGGGTCGCTGCACAATAACNACATCTCCTNCTTTNAGCACNTCCTCNAATGATTTTANCTTTGGAGGACGTATGCCAGCTTCATTACGTGGAGGATANGCCCATTTTGCNAGCGCAAATGGAATAATGCCCTTAATACCNTCAACNTAAATTTCTGCTTCAAATGGTTTAACTTTTAAAACCAAAGCGGCATGTCGTCCTTTCGGCATAGACATCGTAATCTGTGAAAGTTGGTCATCAATATTTTCTGACCGGTTTATCTGTGTAACAGAACCTCGCCAACCCTGTCGCCTATCTAGTGTTTCCAGACCATTTATCAACGCGTCTTGCGCAAAAACTTGTAAAGTCGGGTCTANTGATGTTCTAACTGACAAGCCTCCGCCATAAACCATTTCAGAGCCAAATAAGAATATGAGTTCGCGCCTTACATCTTCCGTAAAATAAGGAGCTTCAGCAAGGTCAGAACCTGTTTGTTCCCTTACTCCCAANNCGTAAGATTGTGCAAAAACTTTCTCATCTTGCGTAATATAGCCATTTAAAAACATTTGCTGCAATACCCAATTTCTCCTAGCAATTGCATCTTTTGTTTTATTGACCGGGTGATAATTATTTGGAGCCTTAGGAAGAGCCGCTAAATATGCAATTTCGTGCAATTGAAGTTGGTCAAGAGGCTTATCAAAATAATTTAATGCAGCTGCTGCGACCCCATAACTTGATAGCCCCAAATAAATNTCATTTAAATAAAGAGCNAATATATCATCTTTCTCTAGGGCACGTTCTATACGTATGGCAAGGATTGCCTCTTTTATTTTACGTTCGACTGACACCTCATTAGTAAGCAAAAAGTTTTTTGCGACCTGTTGAGTTATTGTGGAGGCACCAATTGGTCTCCTGCCAGAGCCAATGTTGGAAATATTGGTTATAACGGCGCGGCCTAATGCTTTTAAGTCCACACCAAAATGCTGATAGAATGACTTATCCTCAGCAGAGAGAAAAGCAGCTATTAGATCCGGCGGCATTGCTTGTGTTGGCATAAATAAACGTTTTTCCGTTGCATATTCTGCTAATAATGCGCCATCTCCAGCATGTATGCGTGTGACAACCGGCGGCTCATAATCAGCGAGCTTTGCATAATCAGGTAAATCCTGCCCATAAGACCAAAATACCCATAAAATTCCACCTATACCTGCAAGCGTGCAAATTATGAAAAACGTAAATATTCCAAAAAATAATCTCATTTTAATTTTACTAATTTCTTTTTAGGGCAATTTTATGACAACTAATAAATTTACTATTCAAATTATTATAGTTGAGACGAATTTAGATATTTCAAAATAGCATCTGCAATTTTTTTTGTTAACTTATCAATATACTTATTTTTGTTTAAATTGGCTTCATCTTGCTTATTTGTTAGAAAACCCATTTCTATTAAAACAGAGGGAATATCAGGTGACTTTAATACTGCAAAACCAGCAAATCGATGTCCACGTTTATCACCTCCTGGAAAAGAACGAACTTGTTCTAATATAGCTTTTGCTAGATAGGTAGATTCATTCATTGACTCTCTTTGAAACATTCCCAATAAGGCGTTAGCAGCTTGTGGATCTTGAGCAGCCAAATCAAGTCCTCCAAGCAAATCAGCCTTATTTTCACGCTCTGCTATTAATTGTGCTTCCTTATCTGAGGCTTTGTCTGATAAAGAGAATACAGATATCCCGTATGCATTCGCATTTGGAGCAGCGTCTGCATGAATAGAGACAAATAAATCCGCTTGGTGTTTACGTGCAATTGCAATTCTGTCTCTTAATTTTATAAAGCTGTCATCTTCTCTGGTTAGTCTTGCAATAACCTGTCCAGTGTTATTTAAGTGTTCTGCCAAACGCCTTGAAGCATTAAATGTAATTTTCTTCTCTTTTGTACCAGAAAGGCCGATTGCACCAGGATCTTTACCTCCATGTCCAGGATCTATTGTAACAACCCATCTTTTGGGCCTTTTTAAGGGCGATATCAGCTCAACAACCCTTCCAGAAAGTTGTATGCTTTGAGCTTCCTCTGTCTCATTCGATACATTGGTGTAATCTTTGTCATAAATTTGGTTTTGTATAATTAAATCGATTTCATTAATTGCAAGATAAGGTGTTTTCCTTAATGCCTCTTTAGCTATAGAAAATGCGGTTTTTCCCCTGTCAAGAATATCTACGACTATCCTGTAACCCGCATCCTCAGGAGGTAGAAGAAATGCTGCTACAGGGGCTGCAGGTCCTGATAATTCAAATACCAATCTACCTGTATGAGAGTCAGGTTTACCATATCGATAGGAACTAACTGGACCAAAATTTATACTACCCGAATGTTTCAAATTCGGCACATTCCATTCAGTGTTTGCAGTATCGATAACAAGCCTATAGGGGTTTTCTAGCAAAAAAATACGAGTCTCTGGTGCAATGCTTGTTTCAACAACAATTCTGGTAGCTGAACCAGTAAATCCCTCCAATCCTCTCACTTCATATATTTGACCAAATCGAAAATTAACATAATTATTTTTGAAGTCTGCCTTTGCAGACAATAAAGTTCCTAAAACGAAACTAATGAATATGGTGATAAAAAATAAAGGTTTTTTAGACATAATTAAAGCATTGTGGAGAACAAAGTAAAACTCAATAAAAAAGTTATTTGATAAATTTAATTAGTTACAACTTCTATTTGGATTATGGAGTTTTAATGTCTGCATTACTTGTATTAATGACTAATTTAGCTCGCTAAATTTACAAAAAACTTGCAAGATAAAAATACTTATAACAGATGTAACTCAATTTTCTTTTCCTTATTTTCTCTTCATGTGATATTACCTTTATCATTGCGAGAGTTACACATATGGCAGACTTTTTTGTTTGGATATTTGTCTAACAAAAATAAGCTAAATTGATACCTCGAACTTAATTATTTTTTATATTCTGCAGAATGATGAAACCAAAAATGACAAATATATTTGAGCCTTTATTCTACTTTAATACNNTTCTCATAGAGCATTATAACAANTCAANCCAAAGGCTTATCTGTGCCATTCTGNATACNAACACAACTAGANCAGCTATTGAACAATCGTCTTGCAATCGCATCTATCAAAGCTTGCAAATGACAGAGAGATATACTTATGAACAAAAAACTACTCATCGATGCCCATCAACCAGAAGAGACACGAGTTGTCCTTCTTAATGATCAAAAAATTGAAGAATTTGACTATGAAAATACAGCACGGAAACAACTAAAAGGTAATGTCTATCTTGCGCGTGTAACTCGCGTTGAACCATCTTTACAAGCTGCTTTTGTTGAATATGGAGGCAATCGTCAGGGATTTCTTGCTTTCAGTGAAATTCATCCAGATTACTATCGAATACCTATCGAAGATAGAGAGGCGTTAAAGAAACAAACAGAGTGTGTGGATGATGAAGAGGAGGAAAATACCTCTTTAAAAACGGAGTTGCTCGAAACAATCGATAATGAAGAAGAATTAGCTATTTCTGCAAAGAAGTTAAATCCCAATCCTTTGCACAAATATAAAATTCAAGAAGTTATTTCTCGAAAACAAATATTGCTTGTTCAAGTTGTAAAAGAGGAACGTGGTAATAAGGGAGCAGCTCTTACAACATATCTCTCTCTTGCTGGGCGCTATTGTGTTCTGATGCCTAACAGTAATAGAGGTGGAGGTGTTTCCCGCAAAATAAATAATCCCTTGGATAGAAAACGACTGAAATCAGTGGTTAGCGAATTAGATATAGCTGAAGGGATGGCCGTCATTGTGAGAACAGCTGGTTCAAAAAGGACTAAAACTGAAATAAAGCGAGATTATACCTACTTAACCAAATTATGGAATGATATTAGAGCCAATACAATGAAATCAGAGGCTCCCTGTCTTATACACGAAGAAGGTAGTTTAGTTAAACGTGCTATTCGAGACATTTATACTAACGATATTGAGGAAGTATATGTGGAGGGTGGAGATAGCTACAAAATAGCAAAAACCCATATGAAAATGCTTATACCAAGTCACGCCAAAAGGGTATTCGAATTCATCGGTGATAATCACCTTTTCCAACAATATGAAGTGGAAGAACAGCTAGAGCAAATTCATCAAAATGAGGTCATCCTAAAATCAGGGGGTTATTTAGTATTTAATCAGACAGAGGCTCTTGTTGCTATTGATGTAAACTCTGGAAAAGCAACAAGAGAACGTAATATTGAGGANACTGCTGTCAAAACAAATGTCGAAGCAGCAGAGGAAATTGGACGACAACTGAAATTACGAGATTTGTCGGGACTTATCGTNATCGATTTTATAGATATGGAAGAAAATAGAAACCAGCATTTAGTTGAGGGAAAATTAAAAGAGGCTCTTCGTAATGATAGAGCCAGAATACAANTAGGCAGCATAAGTCATTTTGGGCTNTTAGAAATGTCTAGACAACGATTACGTCCCTCTCTAGTTGAATCAATTTCTCAAACATGCCCNCATTGTGAAGGTACCGGTAGNGTGCGNTCTGTTAACTCATCTGCCCTCCNAATTTTGCGAATTCTTGANGAAGAAATTNGTAATATTTCTGCAAAAGAGCTTACAATCATTACACAAACAGAAATNGCAATTTACATTCTCAATGAAAAAAGGGGNACTCTNACCGAACTTGANAATAGAGCAGGCTGTAAGATTTCAATTAAAGCAGATACAACCTTAATTGAAAATGAATATCAATTATTAGCGGATAATATCCCTATACAAACAAAAGAAAAAATAGTTTCTGGTAAAAATAAACCCGAGCGGAGCAAAGAACCTCACCATCATTCGCACCCCTCAAATGAGGAAGATATCGAGAATGGTGACCAACCAAAACG
>FUFK010068676.1_pt1 | contig 12917 bp, 12 predicted proteins | sample 1021851 | NCBI WGS metagenome assembly FUFK01 (sample SAMEA51879418, study PRJEB19060) | metagenome | reverse complement strand
GTTTGGTCATGGTACATGGGAACAGATAGTAGCAGAAAGAGCAAAACGAATACGGGAAGAGAAAGAAGCGATAGCTGAACAAAAGCGTATTGCACGTAGAAAACAAAAAGAGTTTGAACAAATTTTATTAGTGGGTGGTTCAGTTTTTGTTGGTATAGTGATATTCTTTGGAGTTCTTTTCGGAGTGCTTACATTAGGATAATTGTTGTTTATTTTACAGTTATAGGTTAAAATATAGATTATGACAGATGAAGGAAAACAAGTAGCTGATGTAGCAGCAGGTGGTGTAACCATCAGCGCAGTCATGGCATGGATACCAGAGGCTACGGCTCTTTTATCTTTAGTCTGGGTATGCATTCGTATATATGAAACAGAAACTGTCAAAAAAGTAATAGGGAAGAAATAGTATGGCATCAACATTTACAGGAAGCCTTGGACTAGAAAAACAGGGTGATGGCGAAAACGCTAATACATGGGGACTAAGACTTAACCAAAGTGTTATTGATTTGGTAGATGAAGCTGTTGCTGGATATGTAGCTGTGGCTTTAACTTCAGGAGTAGAAACTACTATTACAGTTAGTGATGGTGCAAGCAGCACAGGAAGAAATGCCTCTTTAGAATTTACAGGAGATGTAGCTGCAAATGTTACTGTTACTTTACCTGCACAAACAAAAACATATTCTGTTATAAATTCTGTTACTAATGGTGGCAATGTTCTTATAAGAAATACAGGAGCAGCAGCAAGTACAATTGTAACAATTAAATCTAGTGAAACAGCACTACTTGCAACAAATGGAAGTTTAATTAAAAGAATAGGTCCAAAAGAAGAGTTTGAATCAGGAACCCGAATGGCCTTTGCCCAAGCCGCTGCTCCAACTGGATGGACAGCTGAAACCTGTGCAACATATGATAATGCTTCCTTACGAATTATAACCGCTTCAACAAGTGGAACTGGTGGTGGAACAGCAGGTACAAATACTTTTAATGCTGCTTTTAGTTCAGCTATAACAGTAACTGTTGCTGGTGATACAGTAAATGCAACTCTTACTGGGTCTACGTCTGTTACAACTCTAACAACTGCTCAAATACCTGCTCACAGACACCTTATGTTTACTAATGTTACTGTAGCTAATGCTGCAGGAAATGTTGTTAGTAATGCACAGACTGCATTTATGCGAGGTCAAACAGGAGATTCCTCACAAGACCACAAATATCGAATGGCACAATCGGCAAGCGAAGCAACCCTTGGTCGCACTAGTTCACAAGGTAGCACTTCAAGCCACAGTCACAGTCTTGCAGGTAAGGGTAGCCACAACCATGAAGTAAGTATTACTGGTAGCTTTAATCTAGACCCTAAATATGTAAACTTTATTGTTTGTACAAAAGATTAATACATGGAGCTTAAATCGAAGAACGGATGTCCGTTACATAATTTTGAACCGTGTAAGCAGCTAGACTGTGCATGGTTTACAAAAATCGCTGGTAAAAATCCCCAAGGACAAAAAGANNTTGAGGAGTGGGGATGTGCCGTAACATTTATGCCAATATTAATGGTNGCAAATACTAACTCGAANACAAGAACACAGGCTGCTNTTGAGTCATTTAGAAATAAAATGGTTTCACAACANGANGAATTATTACAACTTGCAAAACANGGTGACATAGATACTAAGTTAATTGAATAGATATGGCTTCTACTGATTCACAATTATTTCCATTAAATTTTTTACCAGGCTTTCACAGAGAATCAACTGAGTACTCTGAAGAAGGTAAGTGGTTTGATGGAAACCGTGTGCGTTTTCGTGAGGGTAAACCAGAGAATTTAAGAGGTTATGAAAAGTTTAGTAATGATGATATAAATGGTTTTGTAAGAAAAACTGTTACTTGGACAGATAATGAAACAAGACCTTACATTGCTCTAGGAACAAATAATCAACTTTACATTTATCAGAATGAAACTCAGTTTGATGCAACACCCATTGTTACAGCTGTGTCAGTTAACGGAAACTTTGAAACTTTTACAAACAGTAAGTTGGTTGAGGTAAGTCTTAACAATCACAATGTTAGTGCTACAGATAGAGTTTTGTTTCAAGGTGTAAGCGTTCTTGGTGGAAACATAGGAATTAATGGAACTACTACTGTTGTCAGTGTTTCTGACCTAAACCATTTTTTTATTCAAACTTCTGTAACTGCTAACAGTGCAAGTGCAAATCAGGGAACTGCTGGCTCTATAAGTATTCTTTTACAAACACAAGAGTCTGATGCTATTCAGGGGCTTGGTTATGGTGCGGGAACTTACACTGCATCAACTGTTAGCGTAGCTGGACGTAGAAGTTGGAACTCACCAGCATCTGCTTCAGGAATTACTTTCTTACCTGCTATGTGGTCTATAGACACATGGGGAGAGGATTTACTATCTCAACGTAGGGGCGGTCAAATATTTTTTGCAGATATTGATGCATCTATTACACCTACAAGAGCAACGCTTGTAACTGCATCGCCCACTGCTACTACCTTTGTCGTGTCTCCAAATGACCGACATGTTATTTGTTACGGAGCTAGAGAGTTTGCAGTTACAGTTGGTGCAGGAACTAATCCAATGTTAGTTCGCTGGTCAGACCAAGAAGACTTTAATAATTGGACTCCAAGTGCAGCAAGCACATCTGGCGAAGTTGTACTTGCAGAAGGCACTCGTATTATAGGGGCAATACGTTCTCGTAATGCTATTAATATTTGGACAGATAAAGCACTATATACACAGGCATTTATTGGACCACCGTTTATATTTAGTTTTACGCAGGTTGGTTCTAACTGTGGGCTAATTGGTCCCCATGCTGCTATTGATTATGATGGTGTATCTTTCTGGATGGGTGATAATAACTTCTATGCTTTTGATGGTCGTGTGCAAACATTACCCTGTACTATTCGCCGTAAACTATTTGATGATTTTAATAATACTAACAAAGAAAAAGTATATGCGGGTATTAACTCTGAGTTTAAAGAAATAATCTGGTTATATCCTTTGGCAAATAGCTCTGAACCAAACGGATATGTAATATATAATGTTGAAGAAAGAACATGGGTGTTTGGTAAACTTTTTGAAGATGGTATAGTTACAACCTTTACTGATAGAACTGTTTATCCAAATACTATAACAACGGGAAGAGTATCAGCAACTGATGACATGTATGTATATGATAACGAGCCAGAAGGAATATATACTGGGGAAGGAACTGCTCTTTCTTCTTTTGTAGAGTCTGGGTCTTTTGATTTGCAAGAAGGACAAGACATAATGTTTTTAGATAGGATTATTCCTGATTATGATTTTAGTTCTGGAGAAGAAGTAACTATAACTTTACAACTTAAAGATTTTCCAAATAGTACACCCCGAACAAAAGGACCATTTACTATTAGTCAAAATACTAAAAAAATTGATTTACGGGCAAGAGCAAGACAGGCTACTATCAGAGTATCTGGCACAAATGAAGGAACTTGGCGTTGGGGTAAAGTTAGAATGTCTATGCAATCTGATGGGAAAAGATAATGGCTANNTATCCTAAACTACCTTTATATANNNTACCTAAAACTNTTTCTGATTTANTTCAAACTTTNTCNACATATACAAATGAACTTACAAGGGAGCTAGACTTAGAAGACCAGAAACAAANNAANGCTCCTGCAACNAAAGTTNTTACTGTGGCAACGGTTACATCTATTGGTAGACCAAGACCAGGAGATATAGCCTTTGCTACCAATAGTGGTAAATTTAAAGGGTATGTAACCACGGCAGCAGGGTGGTCAAATTTTAACTAGGTATGGTATATTTTACAAATATATAGTATAATATAAAAAACAAAACGAGGAACACTATGGCTTACGGACAAAACATGAAAGCACCCAGTTCAGGTATTGCATCACTAATGGCAATGCGTGGACGCAAAGGAGACAATACACTGGTGCATGTTAACCCTATGGAACTTAGAGCATTAAACTCAATGGCTCCTGGTGGTCTATGTCACAGAACCCTTCCACAGGATTGCCCGAAGCATTTAAACTAAAAGATATTCTTCCTGCTCTTGGTGCAATAGCAGGTGCTGCATTTTTAGGGCCAATGTTAGGACTTACAGGAGCATTAAGTGCTGGCGTTGGCACTGGTCTAGGAGCCGCCGCTGGTACGGCAGCTGCAGGGGGCAACAGAAAAGAAATTATTGGCTCTGGACTTTTATCTGGTTTTACAGCGGGACTAGGTGCTAAAGCTGCTGGCGTTGGAACAGAGGGTGTTAAATCTGTGGCTGCGCCAGGTACTTCAGAAGCAGCAAAATTTGGAGCAACTATACAGGGACAACCATTAACTCAATCTAATATTGGTCTTCAAAAAGCTATTCAAAGTGGAACAGCAACTAAATTTCCTGCAACTGTTTATCCTGAAGCAACGGCACAAGCTGCACAAATTAGTCAACAAGTTGCTACTCCTACATTTATGGAAAATGTGGGCGGTCTTAAAGGCATGGCATCTAAAGCCATAACAGCTTCTCTTCCAATGGCAATGGGCGAAATGCCTGAAGAGCCAAAAGGGTATAAACCTATTCAAAGTGTTAAAACAGAACAACGTCCTGTAGCAACTCGTGAAGAGATTGATAAATATATTAGACAAGGTGGTGTAATGCCGCCCTTCTTTGACCCTAATCCATTCGTTGTACAAGAAGGTATTTATAGAGAAGGCGGGGGCGCAGTAAAAAAACCCACTGCTGATGGAAATACAATTAAAGGAGACTCCTACGTAATGGATGCTTTTGATGTAGCTGCTATAGGAAAAGGTAATACTATGGCAGGAGCAGATGTAATTATGAAAGCTCTGGGAAAAAGCAAGGATGATTCCTTTTCAGGTTTAGTCGTAACAGATAATAGTGGCGTTGCAGATGATGTGTCTTTTAATGTTGAAGATGGGGGAGACATAACAAAAGCAATGATTAGCGGTGGTGAAGTTGTTCTAGCTCCAGACCAAGTTGAAAGAGCAGGGGGAGTAGAAAACATTGATAAGTTTAGAGAAGAGTTAACACAAAGAATTTTTAAGGGAGAGCCTTCTAAAGCAGACAGTAGATTTTTACAAAAATCAGCATAGGTAATGTCCCAAGAATATCATCAAGTACATCCGATAGATGTAAGCAGTCACTGGAGTTTATTTGGTCATCTTGTAGAAAAAGCAATGACCAAAACACAACAAACAGATTATACCCTAAAAGGTGTACAGGATAGATTAATATTTAATCAATGGCAATTGTTTGTAATATTAAAAGATGGAGAGCTTGAATCTATTATTGTAACATGTGTTATTCCATTTGACCTTTGTAATTATTTAAATCCAGTATTTATTTCTAGTAATACAAATAAGGTAGATTTAAATTATATGCAAAAATGTTTAGAAGAAATTGCAGTTAAATATAATTGCAGTAAGATAATGGGCGGTGGTAGAGTAGGCTGGAAAAAAGTACTAAGTAAACTAGGATACAAAGATTTAAATCTTGTGGTAAAAGAACTATGATAGATATTAATAATAGACATAACTTTGAAGACCTAATGGGTTGTCGTATTGAGACTGAAAACGAGTGGCTTGATAAGAAGGTAAATGGACATATCTGTTATGGTAAAGGTGGCGGCGGCGGTCAGAAACAACAGGATGTACCCCCAACACTAGCACCATATATTACAGAAGTTCTTGACCGTGCAAGTGATTTGTACGGGTTAGACAAACAATATGTTCCATATGAAGGTGAACGTATTGTAGATTTTACTGCAGATGAACTAGCTGCACAAGATGCAATTCGTGACCAAGTTGGAATGGGTATTCTTGGAGATGAAACTCTAGGTGCTGCCTCTACATATTATGACCCCGCACTAGACCTGCTTGGTTTGTCAGGGCAACTTAGTGAAAAAGCAGTTTCTGAAATTACAGCAGATGAACTTATGGAGCGTATGAACCCATATCAACAAGCTGTAACAGACCTTGCAAAAAGAGAAGCTGCGAAAGAAGCACAAATTTATGACCAAAAATTACAGGCTCAAGCAGCAGGTACGGGTGGTTTTGGTGGCTCTAGGCAAGCTATATTAGAAGCACAGGCTGCTGCAGATTTAGGTACTAGACTATCTGATATTCAAACAAAAGGGTCAGCTGCTGCATATCAGGATGCTGTTCGTGCTGCAGAGGCTCAACGAGCAAGACAAGCCGCAGGAGCGCAAGCTGCTGGTGGACTATCTCAACTATATGGTGGCTTGGGTCAACAAGCTCTTGGACAAGCATATCGTGAAGCAGGGTATCTTTCAGGTCTTGGTGAAACACAAAGAGGTATGGAGCAAGCAAGAGCAGACCTTGCTTATGATGAATTTCAAAAACAACTTAATTTTCCAGACCAACAACTTCAAAAGTTTTCTTCTCTTATTCAGGGCTTTCCGTTTCAATTTACTCAACCTCAACAAATGCCTGGCCCGTTTCAGCAAACAGTGGGTACTGGACTAGCTGCTTATGGTCTAGGCCGTAATCTTGGCTTCTTTAGTGAGGGCGGGGGTATTAAACCTGCAGTTACTGTAGAAAATGGAGAGGTAACTCGAAATGCTGCTATTGGTGCATTAGCAGCACCTCTAAAGGCATTAGGAACAAGAGGTTTGGCATCATTGGCTCCATTCTTTAAAAGACCTGTAGATAAAGATGTAGTTAGAACAAGAGTTCCTCAAGTTGATAGGCGAACAGGAGAAACCCTACCAATTGGAGAATCTGCAAGAAGGTTAGGCATGACAGACGATGTTGTTACGGATATCTACGGTACTACTCCAGGTAGAGAGTTTTCAGCAAAAAGAACTGCAGGAACTCTTACTGGTGCTGGATTAACACTTCCTTTCTTATTTGGTAGTGAGGGCGATACAACTACAACAGATACAGCTGCAACAGGAACAGGAACAGCAGGAACAGCAGGAACAGCAGGGGCAACAGGGGCAACAGGGGCAACAGGGACAGGCACTAAAACACCTGACTATCTTTTGGCCTATAAAGATTCTATAGACCTTCTTAAAGAAAGACGAGCCGATATTGCAGAACAGAGGGAAGAGGGTAAGGCAGCAGTTGAGGAAGCATTTAACCTGCAACTTATATCTTTAGGAACGCTAGTAGCTACAACACCACCGAATGAATTACACAAAAAACTTCCTTCAGAAATTAAAAAGTTTACTAAGAAAAAAGACCTTGCTGAGTTGCAAGATAAGTACGATAAAAAAGAGCTAACAAATCTTCTGGCACAGGCTTCTATAGGTGAGTCACTATCTAAGATAGTATCTGAACTTGGTGGGTCAGACCTTCCTACTGGTCTTTCTACTGAGTTAAAAAATACAGTTGACCTAGTACTAGGGCCAGGTATGAGTAGTTCAGACCAAGGTAGGGATGCATATCAAGCAGGACTTGCTGCAGTTAGACAGCTAAGTAAAAAAGCAGGGGGTGACTCAGGAATTAGGACGCAGACCATGATAAATGCAATGCTCCCATATAGAACAGCTGTCGGGAGTAAAACAGTAGATACTGTAACTGCTGCTAATTTTGCACAAACCCTTAATCCTGGCACTGGTGGCACTCCTTAGAAAGAGAATAAACAGAATGTCTTTAAGTGCATACTCAAGAGATTTTCAAAATACTTTAAGAGACTTACAGGAGAGAGGAGTTACATCCTTAAATTCTCCTGAAGGTCAAGAAATATTAAATAAAATAAACGTAACACCTAATGAGTTTTTACGTGCTAGGGACAGGTTTGTCGAAGCAGCAGAAAGAGGAGAGACAGACTTTCGTGGTCTAGAGGAATTAGGAGATGTTGGTGCGCCCCTAAGAACACTAGGTCGTGCGCTTGGAGATACCGCAACAGGTCTTATTGAAAGCGGTGCAGAACTACTAGAAGAAGCAGGTGGAGAAGACATTGTTAATGCTATCTCTTCTGCTGCAGATACTCTTGGTGAATATGTTCCTGAGTCTGTAAAGTTATATGCAGATGAAGTCTTTGACCCGTATCACGGCGAAGGACTATTAGGCACTGTCGAAGATTTTTCAGGAACGATAGGGTCTTACATAATTCCTGGGACGGGTCTAATTAAGGGTGGAAACCTAGCATTAAGAACAGGACGAGCAACTCCAGGTGTTCGTGCCTTGGTTGATGACGGTCTTAAAAAAATTGAGAATAATAAAAGAGCAAAAGGTTTCTTTGACATGGGAGCAAAGGGTGCTGCATATTCTGCTGGTGCTGCCCTGATTGAGGAGCCTGAAGACAATCTTGTAAATATAGTGCTTGAGCAATTTCCTGAATCAGAAGAGTATTTAGGTAGAATAGCAACAGACCCCGATGACTCAGAAGCAGAGCAACTACTAAAAGCATTTATAGCTAATGCTGGTTTTGGTGCGGCTCTGTCTCCTATTGCTGCTGGTGCTATCTATGGCGCAAAGGCTGGAATAGGTGGGGCAGGAAAGGTTATTGATAAACTTCCACCCATACCAGAATTTTCAGTTGATGTTCCTGTTTTAGGTGAGGTTACAAAAGATTTCTTTAAGATTAATTTTTCTTCTTTAAGAGGACTAACCAGAGAAAGCCGTGATGCTCTTGTAAAAAGAGAGAACGCAGGTGTGGCAGGGGTTGCAAAAGCCTTGCCTTTGTCTCAACAACTTGATGAGGTTCTGGCTGACGAATATGCTGGTAATGTTGTTACTATTAATAAAAAACAGTATGATGTTAGAGAGGCTGCATATAATGCTCTTACTGGACGAGAAGGATTTAACATAAATGATTTTAGCAAAGGCACTCAAGAAGTTCTTCAGAAAATGCGGAACAATATAGATACTGAAACTAAAAAATCATTTGCTGCAAACCCTGATGGTGTAGAAGAATTTATTTTTGCTAGAGATTTATCAAGACCTTCTGCAGGAATACGTGGAGAAACTGCTGTAAAATTTAATAAAAATTTAGATTCATATGTAACACAGTCATACAAATTTTTTGATAATCCTAAATTTAGAAAGCAGAGACAAAAAGAATTACGGGAATATGCTAATACAGGTGTGGATACATCTGAAGGAAAAGTTTTTGAGAGGGCTGTCAGGTCACTTCTAAAAGAGGGAGAAATGACAGATTCAGCAGAAGCACGTAGATTTTTACAAGAACTTCTTGACGCTAATCCTACTGGAGATGTAACAAAAGACTTGTTTACTATGGCTAATAAGTTTTCTACAGTTAAGGTTGGTAGCGAACAAAAACTTAAAAGCAAAGCATTTAAAGATTTATTAGGAGAAGTAAAAGACCCGTCTAAAAGTTATCAGATAACTATGGGTAAACTTGCAGAATTAAATGCAGAAAAAGAACTTATGAATACCATTGCTCAAGATGTAATAAACAGTGGAGCAAAAGTTTTTCCTGCAGCACCAAAAATAGGACAAGATATAGGTAAGGCAAAAGACTTAGGAGAACTAGCAACTCAAAGAGCAAAGCTGGTGTTTGGTCTTGATGATGAAGCAGCTAGAGAATTTGCAACGCCACTGCAAAATGTTTTTTATGACCAAGCATACTATACTGCTCTTAAAGATGGTTTAAATTCTGTTCGTCCTGATAGTGGTCTAATGAAAGGCTTTGTTGCTATGAAAGGCTTGAGCCAATCTGCAGCCACAGCTTTAAGTATTCCTACTCATGGCGTTAACATGATGGGAAACCAAGTTATGCTTATTGCCAATGGTATGTTTGGTGCTGAAGAATTAGGTAAATCTGTAAATTTTGCAACTCGAAAACTTTTAGAAAAGACTCCAAAAGAACTGCAAGAAAGATATGGCAGATACATAGAATTAAATGTTGCTAGTAGTGGTTTGACATCAGGTGTAATCCGAAAGAATTTACAGGCACTAGATATCACAGCACAAAAAAACCCAGAAAAAATACTTACTGGTTTAAATGATTTTAAAGATGCTCCTGTTACAACAACATTAAAAGGCGCACGAAAACTATTATTTGATAAGCCTCTAGAAGCCTATCAATTAGAAGATGATATATTTAAAATTGCACATTTTGAAAATACACTTACAAGTTTAAAAAAATCTGACAAGCTAACAAAGAAATTTAATGACCTTGGAAAAGAAAGAAATCTTTCAGGCAAAGATTTAAAAGATTTTGTTGAAAGAGAATTTGAAGAAGCGGCTGCTCAAAGAACCCGTGACTTGATGCCTAATTACAACCTCACTCCAAGGGTTGTGCAGAACATTAGGATAGCACCTGTAGGCGATTTTGCTGCGTTTCCTGCAGAAATGTTACGAATTACAACAAACTTGGCTAGGTACACGATAGATGATATAACCTCTAATGATGAAGCCTTAATGGAAATGGGCTTTAAAAGACTAGGTGGGTCAACAGCCGTTGCTGTCGCAGGACCAGCACTGTCTGCTTATAGTCGTGAAATGCATGGCATAACAAAAGAGCAAGCAGAGGCTGCTGAATTTGCTGTCCCTGATTGGGAGTATAAAACAAATAAAATATGGACTTCTTCTTTTGGAAGAGATGAAGAGACAGGGCATTATGGTGCTGGTTATTTTAATCAGGGAAGGCTAGACCCTTTTGAGTATGTTAGAAATGCATTTAGATTAGTACACTCTGGACTAGCTATTAATAATCTAGATGCTATTGAAAATAACAAATTAGTGTTTGGTTCTTTAGACCAGTTGGCTGGTCCCTTTTTATCTCCATCAATGATTACAGAGGCAGGTATTCAAGTTCTGTCAGGTAAGACTAGGTATGGTGATGAGACAGAGAGTCTGGTAGGAACTTTAGCAAATAGATTAGAACCTTTGGTAGGACTAGAGAAAGGCGTATTTATTCCAGGCACTGTAAAGCTGCTCCAAAGAAGAATTAATTACAATGATTCTGTTAATGCCAGAGGTGAAGGGAATGCGCTAAAAGATAGAAGCGGTGCTGTATATGACCCAGGTGAAACTGACCTTGGAGCATGGCTAGGTTTAAAACGTCAGTTTCTAGATGTAACTGCTAATACTCCCTTTATGTATCAAGATTCTTTTAATAAAATTAATAAGGCGGGTGCGCCTCTTAATGTATTGTTATCGACAGAGGCAGGTCTTGGGCCAGAAGATAGGCAAGAAGTTATAGACAAAATGATAGAGGCACAGAAGGTAAAAGCAGAGGGTCTTAAAGAAGTAAGAGCATTAACAAAAAAAATGAGGGCTTTGTATGGAGATGATTTTAATAGCGAGTTTTCTAGAGGATTAAATTTTAAGAGGGTGCAATCGGCACAAAATTTAAATTCTGTGTCACAGGCTATGAATAATGTATTTGTACCTTTTATGCCAAAACCAACTAGAACACAGGCTGTACTAGACCAGTACAGACCTGATGACGATTTTTTAAAAATTTACAATGAATATGCTGGAGCAAGATTAGAATGAACTACAATAAAGAAAGGCTGATAGACCAGTTAATTACACATGAAGGTATGGAACTTAAAGTTTACAAAGATAGTTTGGGAATTGAAACTATTGGTATTGGGCGCAATCTTGTGGATAGGGGCGTTTCTGAAGAAGAAGCCCGTTACCTTTGTAACAATGATATTGATATTGTTGAGCAAGAGCTTGGGAAAAGTTTTCCTATCGTTGATAGCCTTGACGACACTCGCACTAGGGTTCTTCTTGATATGGCTTTCAATGTCGGCCTTCCTCGTCTACGAGGCTTTAAAAGAATGTGGGCAGCTTTGGAAAACCACGATTACGGAGAGGCTGCAAAAGAAATGCTAGACAGTAAGTGGGCTAGGCAGGTTAAGACAAGAGCCTACACACTTGCTCGTATGATGGAATCAGGAGAAGATTAATGCTACAGTTTTTAACACCAGTTGCTAACCTAGCTAGTCAGTGGATGGCTAATCGTGCAGAGAAGTCTAAAGCAAAGCAAGCACTAGAGGTTGCCAAGATTGAAGCTAAAACAAAGAAGGTACAGTCTGATGCAAGCTGGGAGGAGACTGCCATGTCTGCTTCTGCAGACTCGTGGAAAGACGAGGCATGGACCCTAACTTTTATCGCTTTAATTTTTGCTTGTTTCGTCCCTGCACTACAACCCTATATTGAGGATGGCTTTCGCTTCCTGCGTGAGGATTGTCCTGAGTGGCTATCTTGGGGCATACTTGCCAGCATAGCTGCTAGCTTTGGACTGAAGTCAATAGGCAAGCTCAAGGGTTAAGTACACCACTTACCACATCGTAAGCTAAATCAATTTTATCTTTTATATCTATTGAATCATTGCCCAAGAAAAATCCTTGGTCGTGTATAGTATTGGCATTTGGTAAAGAACCAACTGCTATATAATCTAAATATTGTATAACAGGATTTCTTAGGAANTTACCAGCNACAATCGGCCTAATCTCTACTTGTGCCGCCTGTAATGCATCGGTNACAATCTTCCTATCAATGTCTGGACATATTACAGAGAAGCCAAACCAAGAACTAATACCATGTTCTTCTTGTGTAACTACTATGTCTTCAAATTTTTTCTTAAAGTATTTAGCATTTTCCTGCCTTTCTTTCATCATGCTAGGCCATTTAGCTAGTTGAGCTTGGCCTATTGCCCCACTCATGTCTAGCGGCCTTACACTGTATCCAGGCAGTACAAACCTAAAACTATCTTCAAACGGGTCGCCTGTTTTGTTATGTATATGATTTTCATTAGGCAATGTTCTTATCCAGCCGTGCGCCCTCATTGAGTCTATATACTGGGCATCCTTTTCGTTGTGACACAGTATCATACCGCCTTCCATAGTTTGTAGATGGTGGCTAAAAAAGAATGAGAATGTACCCATGTCACCCCACGTGCCTGCTTGCTTACCATTTAGTTCAGCACCAAACGATTCACAAT
>FUFK010052759.1_pt1 | contig 12918 bp, 13 predicted proteins | sample 1021851 | NCBI WGS metagenome assembly FUFK01 (sample SAMEA51879418, study PRJEB19060) | metagenome | reverse complement strand
TATAAAGTTTTTTGTTTTATTTTTTTGGTATGGAGTAATTTGTATATTAGTTAATGAATGAAGATTATTCTACAAAACAACACACCGCTAAAGAACGATACGAAAAACTTAAAGAGAAAAGAGAACAATATTTAGATAGAGCCAGAGAATGTTCTGAGCTTACTATTCCTGCCTTAATACCAGAAGATGGTTTCCATTACACATCCTGAACACTCGGAGGAGGAGCACGAAAGGATGACGAGTTGTGCAGAAAGTATATTAAAAGCCCTAGAGCTGCCTTTTCGGACTGTCGTACTCTGCAGTGGTGATACAGGATTTAGCGCGGTGAAAACTTATGACATAGAAGTTTGGTTGCCGGGACAGCAGGAAGGTAAGGGGCAATATCGAGAAATTTCCAGCTGCTCTTCTTGCGGTGCCTTTCAAGCTAGAAGAATGCGTGCTCGCTATAAACCAAAAAACTCTAAAATGAATGAGTTTGTTCACACATTAAATGGCTCTGGTTTGGCAGTCGGTCGGGCACTAATTGCAGTATTGGAAAATCACCAGCAAGAAAATGGTAGTATTTTAATTCCTGAAGCACTTCAAAAATATATGGACGGCCAAGAAATTATTAATCCGCCTGAGTGAAAATAAAATGCAGTCGTTATCGAAACACAAAAATTTACAAGATGCCCGAATTCTTATAACCAATGACGACGGTTACGATGCTGATGGGATAAAATTGTTGACTAAGATAATAGAACCGATGGTTAAAGAAGTATGGGTAATTGCCCCGTCAAAAGAAAGCAGCGGTTCAGGCCACTCTTTAACTGTACGGCGCAACATCGATGTCGTTCAACGGTCAGGCCGAAAGTTTTCGGTTGATGGAACCCCAACAGATTGTGTGATTCTTGCGCTTAACCAGATAATGGAAAGCACAAGACCAGATCTTGTACTTTCCGGTATTAATCGCGGCGTAAATATAGCCGAAGACATCACTTATTCAGGAACCGTTGGCGCTGCTTATGAAGCAACTATTGCTGGTGTGCGGGCAATAGCTTTNAGTCAAGAATTANCAACGNCTNCAAAAATAGACTGGTCCTCTGCNAGGGAGAATTTGGGTGNAGTCATACAAAGATTGTATAACGAAGATTGGAAGCCNGATTGTCTTCTCAATGTNAATTTTCCAAAACAAATAACTTGTGANGGTCAAATCANATTNTCNTCCCAAGGNCGACATAAANAAGGCGATGAAATAGCTTTAATAAGCAATTATAATGGGAAAAGAAGTTATAGGATAGGAGCTGTTAAAGTAAATAAATCTATTCAAAAAAACTCGGATATAGAAGCGCTTAAAAATGGCTGTATTTCTGTTACACCAATTTCAATAAATCATACCGATACAGCGTTCAAAAATACTCTAGAGAGTCAGTCATAAACTTGCTTCTATTGCGATATTAAGCTCAGGTACACCGATTCGTAAAATATGGCTTTAGTAGCCACTTCAAAATTCTCTAAAACTCTAGGGTATGAGTATATCCTCGATGGTTCTTGGACCATTTTTTTATTTGATATAAAAGTGTAGCTATCTGAGGAAGTTGGCGGAAAACCTAATAAATGCATTTTTTTCTAACATCGGCTATCTTATTAATTTCCATAGGATTAAGCGGATGCGAGGGCAAATACTTCAGTTCAAATAAAAAGCTTACAAATTATGCGATAGTCAAAAATTATAATGCAAGACAAAAAAAGAGTTTCTCAAAAACGAAAACGGTCAAGGTGGAAAAAGACGACACAGTATATTCTATTGCAAAAAGCAATGGAATAGCTATCCGCGACCTAATTTTACGAAATGGATTGGTCGCTCCTTACAAGATCTTAGTTGGCCAGAAATTAATCATTCCAATTCCTGATTATCATACTGTTTTCACGGGTGACACTGTCTTTGCAGTTTCACGAAAATATAATGTTGATATGAGGACGTTGGTTGAATTAAATAATTTGAAGCCACCTTATCAACTTAAAAGAGGACAGATATTAAAAATCCCCAACTCAAGCATTGGCAAAACAAATCCAGGAGAAAAGAATTTAAGAACGGTTTTTAGCGCTCAAAAGGCATTTGGTTTTTCACCCTTTCCCAAACCAAGGCCGAGCGAAAGAACGCGTCTCGAAAAAAAGGGAACACGCAAAAATAATATCTTTTTACCTAGGCCTTCCGGACGAGGTGGGAAGTATTTTCTTTGGCCTGTGCGTGGAACAATAATATCCCGATTTGGTCCCCGCAGAGGGGGATTGCATAATGATGGTATTAATATTGCCGCTCCACGGGGTGCGCCGGTTTTTGCATCGGAAAATGGCGTTGTTGCATATGCAGGAAATGGTATTAAAGGGTTTGGTAATCTTTTATTAGTCAGCCACTCAGACGGATGGACAACTGCCTATGCTCATATTGATAAAGTTTTAGTTAAGAAAGGTGATACGGTTAAGCGAGGGGAGACTATAGGCACTATAGGAACTAGCGGTAAGGTAAATAGGCCCCAACTCCATTTTGAAATAAGAAAAGGCTCGCGAGCGATTGATCCGATGACAGAATTAGCGGCATGATTTCATTTATAAATTACTAATTACATAGATTAGTGATTACTTTTCGTTGTCTTGCGAGTATAATCCGGCAATAAAAATAAAANCGATAAATTAACGGAATAAACGTCGTTNTTGTCGGTTGTATAGGAGAAGTAAAATGTTAATTTCTACGGCTTACGCACAAGGNGCTGGCGCGGGGGGTGGTTTTGACCTCATGGCTTTAGCGCCATTAGTACTTATTTTTGTTGTTTTCTATTTTCTANTAATCCGCCCTCAACAAAAAAGGGCAAAAGAGCATAAAGAAATGCTCTCTAAAATACGGCGTAATGACCGAATTGTTACAAACGGCGGCTTAATGGGAAAGGTAGCAAAGGTTAACGACGACAGGGATGAGATTGAATTAGATATAGCTGAAAACGTCAGAGTGAAGGTAAGGCGGGGGATGGTTGCTGAGGTGACGTCTAAAGGNGAGGATTAANTTTNCAGCTANGTATTTTTATAAGTAAACGGAAAACAAATTATGTTGCAGTTTCCCGCCTGGAAAATGACTCTAGTAGTCGTGATATGTTTAATTGGCGCAGTATATGCTATCCCAAACTTTTTAAAGACAGAGATTAACGAAAACTGGCCAAATTTTGCACCGGGAAAGCGTGTTAGCTTGGGGTTAGATTTGCAAGGCGGGTCTTATTTATTGCTTAGAGTGGACCTAGACGTTGTTATTAAAGAATATCTTGAGGAGATTTCAACAGACGTTAGGAAAAAGCTACGAAAAGCAAGGATTGGTTATTCTAAACTTGGTTCAACTGAAACNAGCGTTTCAGTTAAAATCCGANAGAAGGAAGACTTTCGTGAATCAAAGGACCTNTTGACNAATGTAGATTTAAAAAGCGACGTTGATTTTGGTAGTAATGGCTTTGTAAAAATCACTCCGAGAGATGAGGCTTTAGAAGAACGCAAATTACTAGCATTGCAACAGTCAATTGAGATAGTGCGGAGACGCATCGACGAGACTGGTGTTAGAGAGCCTACAATACAGCGTCAAGGCACTGATAGGATTTTGGTTCAGTTACCGGGGGTCGATGATCCAGATAGNATCAAGGCATTGCTAGGTCAAACAGCTAAGATGGTTTTTCGTCTTGTCGATCTAAGTAAATCGGTTAATGAGGCAGTTGCAACTAAGGTTCCTTCTGGTTCCGAGCTCTTAGCTCCTTTAATGNAGAGTGCNNGCGAGCCATCCTTATATCTAGTAAAAAAACGGGTTATGGTAAGCGGGGAGCATTTAATTGATGCACAGGCGACATTTCAAGATGGTCAACCAGTAGTGAGTTTCCGTTTTGATACAAATGGGTCTAAACGTTTTGGTAAAGTAACAAGTGAAAATGTAAACCGACCATTTGCTATTATACTTGACAACAAGGTAATAAGTGCGCCGGTTATCCGNGAACCTATTTTAGGTGGCTCTGGCATTATTTCTGGTAGCTTCACTGTAAAAACTGCTAATGATTTGGCTCTTCTGCTAAGAGCGGGTGCATTACCAGCCCCTTTGACAGTTTTGGAAGAGCGAACAGTTGGGCCCGGGTTAGGCTTTGACTCTATAGAGGCCGGCAAATTAGCAAGTATAATTGGATTGTGTCTTGTGATTGTGTTTATGGTAGTCGCTTACGGCTTGTTTGGAATTTTTGCGAATTTCGCTCTGTTTTTTAATATTGTCATTATCNTGGGCGCCTTATCAGCTCTACAAGCGACCCTCACTCTTCCGGGAATAGCCGGAATTGTGCTTACTATCGGCATGGCAGTCGATGCAAATGTGCTTATTTTTGAACGTATCAGGGAAGAGGTTTTATTGGGTCGCACACCTATATCAGCGATAGATGCAGGATATAAAAGAGCATTAACCACGATCATTGACTCAAATTTAACTACTCTGTTTGCTGCAATTTGCCTTTATTCTTTTGGTTCCGGTCCAATTAAAGGGTTTGCTGTAACGCTAGCTATTGGAATTCTTACGTCAATGTTTACATCGATAATGTTAACAAGATTTTTGATTGTTCTGTGGTTGCGAGGCAAGCGACCTAGTTCTTTACCTATTTGAGTGTATTGGATTTATAATGCTCAAGCCTATTCGTTTTGTGCCTGCTGGAACAAACATCCGATTTGTCAATAAGCGGGGTTTTGCTTTTACGTTTTCCACCATAATTCTTCTAGCATCTGTTTTTTGTTTGACCTCCCTAGGGCTGAATTTTGGGATTGATTTTAGAGGGGGCATCTTGATGGAAATCCGTTCCTTAAATGCTGTAAACATTCCGCAAATAAGGGACAAGCTTTCCGGTTTAGGGCTTGGNGAAGTGAGCATTCAAGAATTTGGCAAGGAAACAGATGCTCTTGTAAGGATCCAACGGCAAGATGGTGCAGAAAAAGAGCAGATGGCTGCCATCAATAAAGTTAAGGATCGCCTCGGCAGTGAGTTTGAATATCGCAGAACAGAATTTGTTGGCCCGACGGTAGGCAAGGAACTNAAAGAGGCTGGTATAATTGCAATCTGCTTGGCTCTCTTATCCATATTAATTTATATATGGTTGCGCTTCGAGTGGCAGTTCAGTTTAGGAGCTATTGCTGCTCTATCGCACGACATAGTGAGCACAGTTGGGCTATTTGCGTTATTGCAGTATGAGTTTAATTTAGCAACTGTAGCAGCCATACTTACAATAGCAGGATATTCTATAAACGACACCGTAGTAGTATACGACAGAGTGCGAGAGAATTTGCGCAAGTACAGACAGTTAGAATTATCCGAAGTATTTAATATGTCGATTAACGAAACTTTGTCCAGAACTACGATGACGTCGGTAACTACCTTACTTGCATTGTTTTCGATATTTTTCTTTGGTGGTGCTGTTTTAGCTGATTTTGCTTTAGCTATGATCTGGGGCGTTTGCATAGGTACGTATTCATCGATATTTATAGCTGTTCCTATTCTACTTTACGTNAAGTTGAAACGAGGTGATGGCGACCAAAGCGGTTTACAGGCCCCTGAAGACGAGAGGTAGAATTTATTAATGGACGTGACGCCTCTTGTCTCNAAAGGTCGGCAGTTAATAGAAAGTTATGGCGATGGAGCCTTCAAAATATCGGGGGTGGTTTATACCGCCCCTGTTATTGTATTTCCCGAGTCGTGTTTTTCTCCNGAAAATTTTGAGGCTGATAAAAGTAATTTCAGATTATTGCGAGAAGTTTTCCAAACNAGCTATAGCCCATCNGTATTGCTTTATGGAACTGGAAAGAATACGAGCCTAATACCAGAAATTGAGAAAGAATTCGTCCGGGAACAAAATTGCGTATTGGACATAATGAATACAGGTGCCGCGTGTCGTACGTTTAATGTTCTGTGTGCGGAGGACAGGAGGGTCGCGGCCGTTTTGTTTCCAGTTGATTAAACCTAAAGAAGTCAAGGCAGGTATAGCAACGTGCCGTTTGGTTGCAAAAAAAGCTAATGCTAACTTTTTTTATGCCTCGCAAATTCTCAAAACTCCTAGGAGAGAATTTTTTTATGCGACGTATGCAGCGATGCGCATNATNGATGATGTNATNGACGAAGATTTTTTAAAACTTGATNCGANAAGTCGNAATAAATTAGAGGCGAGTTTCGAAAGAAAACTGTCTAGATGGTTACAACAGGTTTTGCAGCTAGAGACACTTGACGGACCTTTGTCACCGGGAATAATCCATGCTCTTAAATATACTATTGGTAGAAGCGATTTAACAAAATCTGTTTGGAGGGATCTTGCTGCGTCACTGGCAATGGATATTAAGGGGTCGGATATGCAGTCCTGGGATGATTTTTTACGGTATTGCAAGGGCGCTACAATCGCTCCAGCTTCGATATACATTTATTTACTTGCTGCCACTTATACCAAAGAAAAGCATTTTGAATACAAGCTGCCTCATAAATTGAGTTACTATGCTCGTGATTTGGCAATTTATTGCTATATAGTGCACATCGTGAGAGACCTTACAAAAGATGCTATCGCATCACCAAGATTAATCACCATTCCCAATGAACTATTATTNGAGAATGGTTTGTCACGATCGACACTTTCATCGTCGTTAAAAAACAAAGACCCGGCGATTGTAAATTTAGCAAACAACCTAATCCAAAGAGCGGAGCCATTTTATTGTAATGGGCACAAGGTTTTGTTTGAACTTAACAAGTTGCTTGGGTTTTCTGAAAAAATTGCCCTAAATAAATTGATTGGTGTCTACGATCAATTATATAANNTNGCGNNNGANAATGTTCAAATTCTTATAGAGCGAGGGCAGGCCCTTGAAGANAAATTTNGAACCTGAACTAGGTGACNGANCTTGGGNANNTTATTAATTGCCAACAGANACNTGGTTAAAAAANCNGANCCNGATAGATATATATGTACCTTGTTTGCTGATCGCGAGGTTCAAGAATTTTTGTTTGCGATTTACGCGCTCTATAATGAGCTTGCAGCTATACCATTTCGAACGCAAGAAGCGAACCTCGGGGAAATACGTTTGCAATGGTGGAGAGAAACTTTGTTAGCGTCAAAACTTGAGGTTAATTTATCAAACGACCCAATTATGCAAGGAATTTACAAATTAAATGGTCAGCCAAAATTCAATCGGGAGTTGATGCTGTCGATCATTGACGAACGAGAGAATGACTTATCAAAAAGGCAACCCAAAACGATCGAGGAATTAGAAAAGTACATAAAAAATACCTCTGGAGCTATAACAGTTATAGCTTTAGATTTGATGGATGTTACAGACGGGCATATCCGCCAGGCATGTCAAGATATTGCTCTTGCTTATGGTTTGATAGGTGTACTCAGGTCCACTCGTTTTTTACTGAATTATGATCGTATTCTTGTTCCCAAAAGTTTGTTAGATCGATATGAAGTTTCTAATGAAATTTTTAAAAATGGGAAACAAAATCAATCTTTAAGATTAATCGGAGCGGCAATTACNGGAATTGGTGAAAGCCTCCTTTTAAAAGCCCGCAAAACTCAACAAAATATAGAGAGGGGGTCTATGCCTTGCTTATTACTAGCAAGTTTGACNGGTTTGTATATTAAACAACTGAAAAGACTTAATTACGACGTTTTTGATCTTCGGTTGNGCCAACCAACGAACTGGCGCGCTTGGGTACTTGCTTTTAACTATTNTTTCAAAAANTTNTGATTATNAAANATTTTTTAATTGGAATTAATCCAAGCATTTAAATCATTTAGTGCTCTCTCTGAAAGAGCTTTTTTTTTCTCGGTGCCCTTTAAACGTAGGGTTTTGCCCTTATGATTTATCTTGTTCGGCAACTCTGGAAATAATCCAAAGTTTATGTTTGTTGGTTGAAAGTTATCTTGATGCTCTGCATTTGTGATATGAGAGAGCAATGANGCCAAAGCGGTATTTTCCGGGGGNATTTGTGGCTTGCTACCCAAAATTTCATTAGAAAAAAACATGCCTGCTAATAATCCGATGGCGGCGCTTTCTAAATAGCCCTCAACGCCTGTTATTTGTCCTGCAAATCGTATTCGTTCTTGTTGCTTGAACCGTAAAGTTTTATCCAATAGGCGTGGGGAGTTAATAAATGTATTTCTGTGCAGACCCCCTAGTTTAGCGAATTCTGCATTCTCTAAACCAGGTATTCGTCTAAAAAGTTGTTTTTGATTGCTATGTCGGGTTTTAGTTTGGAAACCTACCATATTATATAGTGAGGCTGCCTGGTTATCTTGGCGAAGCTGCACGACAGCATGAGGCCGCTCATCTGTATGAGGATTGGTTAAACCAACTGGTTTCATAGGACCAAATCTAAGAGTTTCTTTTCCTCGCCGGGCCATTTCTTCTATAGGCATACACCCTTCAAAATAAGGTGTCTCTTTCTCCCAGCTCTTGAATTCAATAGTTTCCTGAGACGTTAAATCGTCTATGAAATCATCATACTGCTTTTTGTTTAATGGACAGTTTATGTAGTCCCCGGAGCTATTTAATTCAGTGTTTTTGTCGTACCGTGATTGATACCAAGCCTTTGAGAAATCTATACTTTCTGTGTATACCACAGGAGCAATCGCATCAAAGAATGCGAGAGATTCTCTTCCACTCAAGATAGCAATTTCATCGGATAGTCGAGAAGAGGTAAGAGGGCCAGTTGCAATTATCACGTTGGCATCGGCGGATAGCTGGCTTAAGGTCATTTCTTTACGTTCTAAATTGATCAATTTTTCTTCAGTGATTGCTTTCTCTACGTTCTCAGAAAAAAGGTTTCTATCCACTGCCAGGGCACTTCCGGCGGGAAGGCGAGAGATGTCGGCGGCTTTCATTATTAGTGAGTCACATCGACGCATTTCCTCGTGCAAAACGCCTACAGCATTTGCTGTGCTATCGTCTGATCGGAAAGAATTTGAACACACCAATTCTGCTAGATTTGATGTCANGTGTGCTTCAGTCATTATTTGAGGACGCATTTCGTACAAAATACATTCAACATTTCGTCTAGCAAGCTGCCAGGCGGCTTCACAACCAGCTAAACCTCCCCCAATAATATGAATAATTCTCATTGTTTTAAAGTCCAGAATAGTTTGTCCGGTTGTATCCAATATTTAGATGAGTGTTAATTTCAAATAGCCTTAGAAAATACCTTACTTTGGCGTTCTGTTAATAATTTTAGGTAAAAACCAGTCTGACTTTCTTTAACGTTAATTATATCCTCTGGAGTGCCCTCTGTGACGATTGAACCGCCTAAGTTGCCGCCATCCGGGCCAATATCTATAATCCAGTCTGCTGTTTTAATTACATCTAAATTATGTTCGATAACGACTACGGTATTTCCCTGGTCTACCAGTGTGTGCAAAACGTTTAGCAGTTTCTTAATATCATCAAAGTGTAGTCCGGTAGTTGGCTCATCTAATATGTAGAGTGTTTTTCCGGTTGCCCGCCTAGCTAATTCTTTAGAAAGCTTTACTCGCTGAGCTTCTCCACCTGAAAGCGTGGTAGCAGGTTGGCCAATATTTATATATCCTAAACCAACACGTTGCAGGGTGATTAATTTTTCTCGAATTGATGGAATTGCTCTAAAGAAATCAACGCCCTCATCAACAGTCATTTCTAAAACATCAGCTATCGACTTATTCTTATATCGAACATCAAGAGTTTCTCTATTATAGCGTTTACCTTTACACGTTTCACATTGGACATAAACGTCCGGTAAGAAGTGCATCTCAATTTTTATTACCCCGTCACCTTGGCATGCCTCACACCTACCACCCTTCACATTAAATGAAAAACGTCCTGGACCGTATCCGCGTACCTTAGCCTCTGGTAGTCCAGAGAACCATTCTCGTATGGGTGTAAAAGCGCCGGTGTAAGTTGCTGGATTAGATCTTGGAGTTCGCCCGATCGGCGATTGATTGATNTCGACTACTTTATCCAGAAATTCTAGACCTTCAACAGTCTCGTATGGTCCTGGAATTAACCTACTAGAATGCAAAACGCGCGCCGCTATTTTCCAGATGGTCTCGATTACTAAAGAGGATTTTCCGCCGCCAGAGACGCCTGTTACACAAGTAAATGTGCCAAGTGGAATACTGGCTGTGATATTTTTAAGATTATTAGCTTGGGCACCNACTACTCTAAATTTACGGTCTTCTGAGATAGGCCTCCTGGTTCTTGGGGTTTCTATTTCTAAAATTCCAGAAAGGTATTTCCCGGTGAGACTTGCTGGTGATTGTATAATCTCTTCTGGTAAACCCTCGGCTACTACTGTTCCACCGTGTTTTCCTGCTCCAGGTCCCATATCTAGAACATAGTCGGCGCTTCTAATGGCGTCTTCATCATGTTCCACAACTATAACTGTGTTACCTAAATCTCTAAGTCTCTGCAATGTCTTGAGAAGGCGCTCGTTGTCACGTTGATGCAGTCCTATAGAAGGTTCNTCAAGGACGTAAAGCACGCCAGTCAACCCTGACCCTATTTGCGACGCTAGTCNTATNCGTTGGCTCTCTCCNCCNGACAANGTACCCGAAGTTCTTGAAAGCGTTAGGTAATCTAAACCTACGTTTTTCAGAAAGCCTAGCCTTTCTCTAATCTCTTTTAAAATGCGTTCCGCTATCGTAACTTGCTTTGGTTCAAGAAATGCTTCAATTTTTTCAAACCAATCGACAGCTTCCGAAATTGAGAAATTAGTAACATCGGTAATGGTTGAACCATGTATTTTTACCGCAAGTGCNGCTGGCTTGAGGCGCTGTCCTTCGCATGTCTCGCAGTTTGCAGACGATTGGTATCGGCTTAGTTCTTCTCTTAATCTATTGGAGTCACTCTCTCTAAATCTGCGTTCTAGATTTGGCACTAAACCCTCAAATGGCTTTTGAGTGGTGTAAGAACGAGATCCATCATCGTATGTCATTTCAACTGGCGTTCCACCGGTTCCAAACAACAAAGCATTCTGAAAATCCGAGCATAAATCTTCAAAAGGGGTGCTCATGGATGCAGAAAAGTGAAGGCAAAGGCTTTTTAGTGTTTGGTTATAATACTTTGAAGGCGATGAAGCCCAAGGTGCNACGGCGCCTTGCTGAAGGCTCAGCTTACAGTTTGGTATAATGAGGTCTTTGTCAAAATATAGCTTGGTTCCAAGGCCCTCACAATCGGGACACGCTCCAAATGGATTGTTAAAGGAAAACAATCTTGGTTCAATTTCCTCTATCGTAAAGCCGGATACTGGGCAAGCAAACTTGGCCGAAAAGATGAATTGTTCAGCTGTATCCGCATTTTCAGCAATCAGCAATCCGTCAGATAGATCAAGAACTGTCTCAATAGAATCGGCTAACCTTGCTTCAAGGCCCTCGCGCACCACAACTCGATCCACGACGACTTCTATATCATGCTTAATGTTTTTATCTAAAGTCGGTGTGTCATTTAAATCGTAAACCCCACCATCAATCTTTACTCTTTGAAAACCTTTTTTTCTATATTCAGAGAAGTCCTTTTTAAATTCACCCTTGCGTCCTCGAACCACTGGCGCAAGTATTAATAATTTTGTGTCGGCAGGTAACGCTAAAATCGCATCCACCATTTGGCTAACCGTCTGACTTTCAATGGGTTTACCCGTTGTCGGTGAATAGGGTATTCCTATTCTTGCAAACAGTAACCTTAAATAATCATAAATTTCCGTAACAGTCCCTACTGTAGATCGTGGATTCCTAGACGTAGTTTTTTGCTCAATTGATATGGCTGGTGAAAGACCTTCTATCATATCAACTTCTGGCTTTTGCATTAGCTCCAAAAACTGTCGTGCATATGCTGAGAGGCTTTCTACATAGCGCCTCTGCCCTTCGGCGTAAATTGTATCGAAAGCGAGCGATGATTTACCAGAACCGCTTGGCCCAGTAATTACAACAAGACTATCTTTTGGAAGTGTGGCGTTGACCGCTTTTAAGTTGTGAGCGCGTGCGCCACGCACTATGAGCTTGTTAATACTTTGGTTGTGGGACATAGCTATTGTTCACAAGATTAGCGTTAAAAAGTCCTACATTAAGTAGGATCTAATGGCAAATAAGAAAAGGCTTTTAATAAAAGACAGCTAAATGGTCAGAAATTAGTTTTTGGAATTTTTAAGATACAGAAAGATCAAATCAAAGAAAATAACATACAATTCAGACCTTCTTGCTAGTTTAAATGGCTAAATTGTGCAAACATAAAATACTTTCAAATTTGGGTGAGTGGTGAACATGGCAGGAAGCATAAATAAAGTCATTTTAGTAGGAAATTTGGGTCGCGACCCGGAAGTAAGGAGTATGCAAGATGGAGGAAAAATAGTTCAACTGTCTCTAGCAACTTCTGAAACTTGGAAGGATAGAANTTCAGGCGAGCGTCGGGAGCGAACAGAATGGCATNGGGTTGTAATTTTNAACGAAGCACTGGGTAATATAGCCGAACAATATCTNAGAAAAGGNTCAACNGTTTATATCGAAGGGCAATTACAAACCCGGAAATGGGGCGAACCAGGGCAGGAAAAATACACGACAGAGGTGGTGTTACAACGGTATAGAGGAGAGCTAACTATGCTAGGTAACCGGCAAGATCAAGGCTCAGCTGGAAATTACATGTCGCCAGATTCCGGTTTTGATTCAGGCTCATCTCAAAATATGGTTGAGAATTCTAATGACGCCGGGAGTAAATTCGAAGATTTGGATGACGAAATACCGTTCTAAAAAAGCGTTTTTTTAAAAATTAGAAGAAATTTAATTAATAGACCCTTTTCAGGTTACTTCTTTACGAGGTTACCGTGCTTGCGTGTTCCAAGGTGCGTTTGTTACTAGCTAGTATATATGCTATAATGAG
>FUFK010016998.1_pt1 | contig 12920 bp, 5 predicted proteins | sample 1021851 | NCBI WGS metagenome assembly FUFK01 (sample SAMEA51879418, study PRJEB19060) | metagenome | reverse complement strand
TGAGCGTTGGAGAAACCCCAGTTAATACATTAACAGTGCAGAGCCCCGAAGTGGCTATAGCACAAAAGACTCTAAGGCAAGTCTGCCGTGAGGTGCAAGCTGAGGGATGGTCATACAACACAGAGAATGAGTATCCTATAGATACCGATACTAATAATCAAGTTATAGTTCCAAACAATGTTTTACAAATGGATCTAAATATCTTTCAACATGGTAAAGATTATAACGTGGTTAGACGTAGTGATAACGGTATATCCAAAGTGTATGATAAAAAGAACCATACATTTACTTTTGAAAATTGTGATAAATTATATTTTGATATGATATGGATGATAGATTTTGAAGATCTACCACAACCATTTAAAGATTATATAACCGCTAGGGCCTCCAGAATCGCCTCTAACCGTATGGTAAACAACCCTCAGTCTGCTAAACTTCTTGAAGGAGATGAAGCTAATCTAAGGGCACTAGCGTTAGAGTACGAGTGTAAACAGGCAGACCACAACATATTCAATGACTTCCAGTATCAACAAGATGCTAACACCGTATATCGACCATTTAAAGTACTAAGAAGAATGTAATGTCAGCAGTCAATCAACGTATCCCAAACTTCCTTGGAGGTGTATCTCAACAACCAGATAAAATCAAATTTCCCGGACAGCTTAGGGTATGTGATAATGCTGTACCAGACATAACATTTGGTTTAAAAAAACGTCCTCCTGCAGAGTTTATTGGGACTCTTACCAATGCAAATACATCTGGTCATTGGTATGAAATCTTACGAGATGGAGATGAAAAATATATTGTACAAATTACACCAGCTAACACTGGTTCTATGCCAATAAGAGTTTGGGATCTAGCAGATGGGTCAGAAAAATCTTTGACAAATTCTAACGGAGATTCTATTTTTAGTTATTTGTCTGGAGCTACAGCACCATATGCAGTCACTACAATTCAAGATTATACTCTTATTGCTAACCCAAATAAAACTGTAGCTGAGTCCAGTACTAATACAGCTGCACCTATTCTTAATGGAGACTATTCATATGCTAGGCTCGATACTGTTGCTTATAATACTGAATACATTTTGTATAGTGGTACTGCACCCACCCCTCAAACTTTTTTTAGAGTCACTTCTGTTAAAGTAGATAGACTAGATGGTAGTACTTTAGTTGGCCCTACATGGGATTCAAGCGACACAGATCAATCTAAGTCAGGTACACTAACTTGGTCATTTAGTGGTGGTGCTAACATAAATCCAAGTTCTAGTAGAACTAATTGTGAAAATATTGAAGGTAGTTTACAGGTAAACGGTACAAGTTACATTAATTCAAACACAGCAAACTATCAAGGTAATAATAGTAGCAACAGAGATGATTTTTTAGGATATACACAAAACTACAAAACAAGATATACTGCAACTGTAACATTGACAGATGGTGGGATTATAAAAGAAACCAATAAAACTACAGCAGAAAATAAACATTTAGATGTAGAAATTGAAGGTATTTTATATCGTATATCAGTTGAAGCTGTAGAACCTGTTACTACATATGAAGGTGTGTCGGGTATAGCTTTTTTTAAAACACCAAAGAATCCAGATAACGGTAGTATATCTATGTTATCTATTCTTAATGGACTAAAAACTGCAGTTAATAGTAGTTTAGCTAACGTANNNGCTGAAGTTATAGGTAGTGGTTTATNTNTANATGGNACANCTGCAGATAGTGTAAACTTTCTTGGTGGTGCTGTAAACGAAAACATGAGTGTTATAGGTCAAAAGGCACAGGATATTAGTAGACTGCCAGCTATGAACAAACATGGTTATGTAGCTCAAATAGCAAACACGGCTGACCTAGACACTGATGATTATTATGTAAAGTTTATAGCAGATAACGGTACTTCTGGAGTTGGTAACTACGAAGAAACTGTAAGACCGCATAACTTTGCAAGCAATAGTGATCCTATGAAAGCGGGTTTAGACCCCGCAACGATGCCACATGCTTTGATAAACAACCGTAATGGTACATTTACTTTTGTAAAGTTAGATGAAACAACAGCTAATTCACAAGGTAATGAAAACTATTGGAAGGATAGGCTAGTAGGTGACAACTCATCTAACCCTTTTCCTACATTTAAGGGTGGTACTATACAAGAAATGTTTTTTCATAGGAACAGATTAGGTATTATTTCTGGTGAAAACGTAGTTATGAGCCAGCCGGGAAGGTATTTTGATTTTTTCATTGTATCAGCCATTGCTGCTAGTGACGATAATCCTATAGATATAACTGTATCAGACGTTAAACCTGCGTTTATTAATCATGTTTTACCTATACAAAAGGGTATTATGATGTTTAGTGACAGCGGACAGTTTCTATTGTTTACTGAATCTGATATATTTAGTCCTAAAACAGCTCGATTAAAAAAGGTTGCTAGTTACGAATGTGATGAAACTATACAACCTGTAGATCTTGGTACATCCGTACTATTTACATCTAATGTGTCTGCATATGCTAGAGCATTTGAAGCTACAATAATAGATGATGATACACCTCCTAATATAATAGAACAAACTAGAGTAGTACCAGAGTTTTTACCAAAAGATATAACTAAATCTACAAACTCTGCAGCTATAGGTATAACAACCTATGGTAAAAAAGGTGAGAGTGAAATATATCATTATAAGTACTATGACGCTGGACAAAAACGTGAACAATCAGCATGGTATAGTTGGACACTAACAGGAACGATGCAACATATGTTGTATACAGCTGGTAGTTTCTTTACTGTTACTTTGCATGATGGTAGTTACAAGCTATGTAGGCATGAATATGTAGCAGACGCTGACAACACTAGAGCATATGTACTAGGTACGGGTACTGTTGGTTCACCACTTCAAACTTCAAGACAGTTTGAGGCACACTTAGATAATATGACTATAGCTACAAACGTAGCTGGGTCAGCTCAAACAACTACAGCTCCAGAAAAAACTGTACTTACAATTCCATACACACCTGCAAATACTACAAATTTATTTATGGTAGGGTTGTCTGGTAACGACAGTGATGGTAATTCTATTGCTGGTATTGTAAGATCAGCTGACGCTGTAGGAACTAACAGTGTTACATTTAATGGTATTAACTTACATAGTGCAGCTAAAATTGCTGTAGGATATAAGTACACAAGTACTATTGAACTACCAACATACTATCTAAACGTAGGTCAAAATGCTTACGATACAGATGGAGATTTACGTATATCTGGTTTCAACTTTGAAATGGGTGTAGGTGGGCCTTTACAGTTTCATTTAACTTCACCATTTCAATATGTAGATGCTAGTGGTAATATAACCAAAGATATAGACGATTATGTACAATTTGAGTCTGGTATATTATCTGATTCTAGTGTATTTGATAAGCCTCCTGCAGACTTAGCCACAAGTGTAAGAGTGCCAGTACAACGTAAGAATGAGAAATATACTTTACAAATACAAATACCTGACCCCTTTTCCACTGCCATAATCTCAGCAAGCTGGGACGGCATTTACAACCAAAAACGACATGTACGAAGGTAAGTATATTCAGACTTGCACACCAGAGTTAGCTCTACGTGTAGGTCTGAACTTACGCTATGAAGATAGGCGTGAGGCAGAGGAGACTTCTGGTTTATGTGCAGAGGCTTCTATAATACAATCATATTATAATTCAACATATTCTGTTTACTTTGAGGTTCCCAACGGCAAGGCTGCTGGAGTGGCGGGCGTAACTCCACATAATGTAATTTGGATGTTGTGCACAGATGCAAGTACAGAGTATCCACATACATTTGTAAGAGAAGCGAGACGCTGGGTAAACAGCTTACTCAATCCTTTCTTATGTAATCAAGCAGATATGCGGAATGAATCACACATAAAACTATTAAAACTTTTAGGCTTTACCTTTATTAATTATCATGTTTACAATGGAGTCCCTCTTATACAATTTATAAAACCATGTGCGAAGCCGTTACCTTAGGTATCATTGCTGGAGCTGCACAGGCTGGTGCGGGTATAATACAACAAAATGCAGCTCATCGAAATGCAGTTGCTCAAGTAAATCGTTCCAATGCCATAGCACGGCAAAAGTATCTTAATGATATAACAATATCAGCCTTTAACGATCAACGTAAAGGTGAAGTATTTACAGCTCAACTACAAGCTGACGCAGCTTCTCGTCAGGCTTATTATAGACAAAAAGAAATTAATCAATTAGAAGCAAACAGATCGAGNGAAACAGCTCAACAAGAACTTAGAGAAAAAGTTACAGAAGCTATGTTCAAAAGCCAAGAAGGATTAGCTAAGGCTATCGAGGCTCAAGGAACTATCCTTGCAAGTGGACAACAAGCTGGTCAATCTATGATGCTACAACTAGCAGACGTAGAACGACAAATGGGTTTCAAAAATGCTCAACTCAATGCCTCTGTATTTGATGCTACAAAAGCATTTGGTATCAAACAATTTGGTGTTGATCTTGACCAATATGGAGCAGATACACGTGCATACAACAGCATTACAACTACAGCTGCAGTAGCACCATCCGCATCATTTAAGACTATTCGACCAATCGAACAAGCACCTCCAGAAAAACCATCTGCACTTGGCCCACTACTTGGTGGTATTGCTACAGGTGTAGGAGTTTACGGACAACTATCAGGATAGAAATTAAATGTCATACACTAGACAAACTAATTTTACCAGATTTACAAATAGAAACGTCCCAGACGAATCTAGGGAAATAGAAAGGAAAGCTAAGGCTTTAGATAAACAAAGAATCGAAACGGTAAACAATTATAAAGGAGCAAGCTCCGATCAAATTAGTGAAATGAATCGTCTATCTGGCCTACAAAAAATGGCTGACGATTTTGAATTACAAAACTTAAAAACATTTACAGACAACTTTGCAAAGGCAGTCACTACCAGTGCTCAAGTGCTTGGTAAAGACCTTATAGAAACACGTAGAGAAAAAGGTGCTCAAGAAAGACAAGCAGACGAAGCTAGATTAGTAGAGCTTGAACAAGAAATAGCAGAAGCTAAAAAAGATACACAACTTAAGCTGTCTGTTATTGATTTAGAAAATGAAAAGAAAACTCTTACAGATAAAATCAATCTAGCTGATTCAAGAAAAAGATTAGGTGCATTTGGTTACGGTTACACTAGAGATTATTTACAGTCTCGTGCAGAAGGTTTTTTACCTTATCTTCTTAATGAAACAAGAGAAAGCACAGATATATTTAAGGCAGGTATAGGTAAAGAAGGAGATCCTGACTACATACCTCCTGTACTTATCAAAGACTACAATAAATTAAGTCTAGCAGAAAAACAACAAGTACACGCTTTTATTCAACAAAAGTATATTAATGAAAGTAATATTGATGGTGTAAGTCCAAAGATAAGAGAAAAGTATCTTGATAGACACCTTGATAAAATAACTAACAGTTGGTTTAGTAAACAAGTACAGATAGCAGAACAAGAGATTGCATACCAAGAAATATCTGATTCTAACGATGACGTAGCTCGTGCATTTAAAGAGTACAACGCTGCAACTTTTACAACTGATATGCTAGATGATAACATCATGTTTAATCAGTTACAAAGAACAATACAGATACAGTTAGAAACAAACAAAGATAGTTTTGCAAGAACAGGTCAAGTAGGTACATATACTGCTGGTCAACTAGCTAATGAAAATATATACTCTAATTTAATCCAAAACATATCATTGATTGATAATGATGCTGTCAGAGGTGTCTTACTACAAAGGTTAAAAAATGCAAAATTTGTAGTTCCTAGTAAAGGTACTAACTTAGCAACTTTAGAAGAGCACTTTCCATCAAAGTATAACTTTAAAGAAATTGAAAAAGAGATAAATAAAAAGGTTAGTGAGAATAGACAGGTCAAAGAAAAGACTCGTAAAGATAATGCTAAAACAGAAATCTTTGAATTAAAACAGCTTTTGTTCAATAATCCAGAACTGATAGATGACTATTTAATAAAGAAAGAGGAAATTCAAAGAAAGTACGGTGATATTGTTGAACTTAAAACTAACCTAGCAGATTTAGATGAGTACCCTGATAGATTAAAAAGTGGTATATCACTTGATAAATCTAAAGCATATTTTCAAGATATATCAGGTTTATATCCTAGAGGTATACCTAAAAGTTTAGCATCTAATTTTCATCCAGAACACTGGTCACAGTTAAAAGAAAAAGGTTTAGTAGCAAAAGAATTAACATACTTTGAAACTAACTCACAAGATGTTAAGAAAGATACTAAAACACTTCAAAATAAATTAAATTTAATATTTTTAAAAAACAACCCTTCTAAAAATAATTTAAACAAAGATAACACTACATTAACAAAATTAAAAGAGGATATAATTAAAATACATATTCCTCGTCAAATGAATATAATTGCTGCAGAGGGTATACCAGAAGGCACTGTTGATGTAGAAAAGTATTTGTATGATGAAGCAGTAAAACGTGTTGATGCACTTATAGAAACAGCAAGAGATGCTCAAACACCAGCAGATAACCCTTTTAAATTAAATGCTAAAAATGAATTTGTTAATGCAGAATCAGAAGGTAATAAAGCTGAACTAAACTTGTTAAACAGAGTTAATAAAGTTGTTGAGGTTGATAAACAAGTTGCTAATGGTATACTTGAAAACATGAACAACAACAATACCGCAGCAACAACAACTAATTTATTTGAAGGTAGTAATCTTAGTAAGGAAGAAATTGTAGCTAGACTTAGCCCTTTACCAATAGATGGTAAGTATAGTATTTTTCCTAAGTCAATGATTTTTGCTGCAAAGGAAGATATGACTGGTAAAACTGTACTTGACATTTGGAATCATCAAAGAAGTTACTACGGTTTACCTGAGATTACTAGAGAGCAACTAACTCCAGCAGCACAGCAAGCATTAACTATAATAGATACCTTAGATACAAACACAATTAACTTACTAAAAAGTGACAACGCTAAAGACTTTGCTACGGGTGTAGATAAGTCTGGTCTTGTTTCTACACACCTTGTAGCTACCGCTGCGGGTGATTTTGATGTACCTCAAGGTTTTGTAAACAACGAGTTAGGTAAACTAGATGGTGTAACTTTAGAAGATTACAACGCAGAAACTGAGGATGGTGAGGAGTTGCGAGCTAATATAAAAATGGCTTATATAAACAACGTTATAGCAACAGCATCTATAGGTAGTGATAACAAGCTAGAAGTTTTACATAGAGTTCATGCACTTCTTAAAGATAAGAATATGAACGATTGGAAAAAAGACATAAGATTAGAAGAAAGCGGTGTAAACTTTGTAAATAATTACTACTCAGGTGGTTACTCTGGAGACAAATATAGTCATGCTATAGACATACAAGGTGATGTTAAAGTAGAAAGACGACTTGGTGAAGGTAGTAAGTACATTAGAAATGTAAAACAAGAGCAAGATCTAAAGAAGAAAGAAGAGAAAGAAAACAGCTTTACTAATGATGAGGACTTATACAACTATAGAACTCAAGATCTTACAGCTATAAGTGTAGAACAAATAGAAGATAAACTAGAAGATTGGTTAAGCGAAGAACCAGATAAATTTGGTGGTAATAAAAATAATGTTACACCCGAATGGGCTGAGTGGAATCAAAAGAAACAAAGATTAGAGTCACAAATAAGAGTATTAAATGCTTTAGAACAAGGAGATGCTAGTTTTGGTTTACGTGCTAGTAGAAAAACAGATGCTACAGTTCAAGATGCTCGTGTATTAATACCAGTATTTACAAGATTACCAGCTTGGATTAAAGATGGTAGACTTAACCATGATATTGTTAATGTTATTAGTCAAGAAAGATTTGACGAATTAAAAGCAAAAGTAGTTAAAAAATTAAACTTACCAGCAGCTCCAGATGCTTTTTCAATGGCATTTACTATTTCACCAATTAAAGGTAAAATGGAAGAAAGGTTTACTGAAGAGTTTTATAAATTATTAATAGCAGAACCAGAGTTCTTTACAGGAGAGGCATACTAATGGATCCCAATGAAATAACGAATGAAATTGCTGGCATTAGTGACATCCTTGAAGCACAACAAGGTAATGTAGATGGTGTTGGTATAGATTTAGATGATGCAGAGGCAGAGGCAGGTCAAGCTGCACAAGAGCAGTTAAGAGGAGAAGCTCTAGAAGAAGGTATAGAACCCCCAGATTCTACAGATCAGGGGTTTGTACCAGATAGTTTAGGTCAGTTTGTATCAGAAACTGCTAAGGCAGTTATTGGTGGTGGAGCTGACGCTATAGATAGTGTAGGTAGTTTTCTTGATTTATCAGGAGATACTATACAAACTGCTATAAAAAGTGTATTAGGTGTACAAGATGCTAAGAACAACCCATTTTCTAAGGATTATGAGTCAGGTGCTTGGTGGGATATACCAGATCAAAACGTACCAGAAAACAACTCAGGATATGGTAAACTAGCTAGAGGTCTTGTAGAGTTTGGTCTTTTATCTGCTGTTACAGGCGGTATAGGAGGTAAAACTATAGGAGCTGCTAGATTTGGTACACGTATGNCAAAGGCAGCTAGAGTTGCAGGTTTTGGTAGAAAAGGTACAAAGTTTTTAAAGGTTGTTAACAAAGGTGCTACAATAGCTGGTACTGGTACAGCAGCTGACATTGTTATGCAAAGCTCAGAGGCTGGTAATATAGCTAACTTAGTAAATGAGTACGCCCCCGGTATACCGTTTGTTGAGGCTTTAGCAGTTGACCCAGAAGAAGATACAGTATGGATTTCTAGAATAAAGTCTGCTACTGCAGGTGCAGGTATGAACGTGGTAGGTCATGCTTTAGGTGCAGCCATACGAGGTCTGTACAAAGGTGCAAAACACTTTAAAAAAACAGGTGACGTTGTAGAATCAAACAAGATAGTTAACAAAGAGTATGAAAGTAACTTTGATAAAGAGATTATCAAGGATGAGGAAGCACATGGAGAAATGATAATTAGCAGAAGATCTGAAGGTAAAGGTATTGAAGGTAGAGTGTTTAGAGAAGAGTACAATAAAAAGTACTTACCAAAAGATGACTTTCAAGAATATCTAGCTATAAAAAACGGAGAGCAACCTTCTCCAAGAGTGCTAGAACAATTAAAACGTAATCATCCTAATCTTGATACAGCTACAGAAGATCCAAATGTTATACGTCAATTAGCACTATCTGATTACGATGACTTAGTAAACAGGATAGGTGCTAGAGCAAAAGACCCTTGGATACCAGAACAAGGAGCTAGTCTATTCCAACTAGGTGAGCTAAACCTAAATGGTGCTGACGAGTTTATTGATGCAGGTAGATTTAACAATGCAGAGAAAGCTACATATCGTCCTACTGCAGAACCACAAGATGTTGTAGATCAAAACCTTAGAGAGGCTGTATCTAACAAAAAAATTGATGGTATGCCATCTAGTTCAAGCCCTCTATCTACAGAAGCTAACTTTAGAAAACTTGCTCGTGGTGATAAAAATGTACTAGAGTATGTTAAAGAAATAGCTGAGGAATTATCAGAAAAAATTTTTAGAGGACAAACAGCTTTAGATACACTTGGTAAAAAGTTTAGTTATCAAGAAGTAAGAGACGTTATACTTGACCAAGCTAATAGATTGTACGCATTTTTAGAAGATGGAGAAGATGCTGCAAAGGCAATGAGAGAGTATTTACTAACAAATTCTGGTAATAAAATTATTTGGCAACACGATGGTACTACTATAGTTACTATAAATGCAGCCCAAAAAGCAGCTACACAACTATTAGTACATACTTTAGGTCGTCAAATACACTCTATTGCTACAGGTGCTACACAACTACCTAAAGGTGTAAGTATAACACGTCAAACAGATCAAATGTTTGATATGATGAAGGTGTTGATGATTGAACAGAAAAAGTTAGCATACCTTACAGGTAACGAGCTTTTACAACAACGTAACTTTGTTCTTGATGATTATATTAGACAAAAACTAAACAAAGGTATTTCTGATATAGTAGCAGATCAAGAGTCATATTTTCAACATTTACGTAAACTAAAGAAAGATAATCCTGAGNTATACAAACATTTACATACAATGCACCAACTATCAGGTGGTGTAGTTACACGTCTTGAACATATACATGACTATCTAAGAGCTGTTATAGGCAAAGGTGGTCTTATGAAACGTGTTAATGGTCAGGTTGTTACACCTAGATTATTGAATGAAATAAATGCTGTATACTACAACTCATTGTTAAGTAACATACTCACACCTATTAAAGCTGTAGTTAGTACTAACTTTATTGCTACCTTACGTCCTTTTCAAGCTTGGGGTGGTGCTATGATTAGAGGTAATCGTAAAGAAGTTGCACTAGCAGCTGCACAGATTAATGCTCTTGGTCAAGCATACAAAGAAGGTTGGCAGATGTTTAAGCACAACTGGGAACTAGGTCTAAACAGACAAAAACAAACCTATGCAGGTAAGTTTAGTGTAGAACGTGACCTAGCAGACTATGAGGCTTTAGCACCGTTTTATGCTAACTACGCAAGTAAATCTGAACGCCAAGCATACTATGCACTAAAAGGTATTATTGACTTTAACACAAGTCCATATGCAAGGTATAGTACAAACCTTATGGGTTCTGGTGANGCTTTTGCTAGAACTGTTATAGGTCGTCTTGAGATGCGTATGAGAGCTGCTAGAGAAGCCTTAGACGAAGGTGTAGATTTTAAAGATCTAAATAAAGTAGCAGCAAAGATAGAAGGTAAGTTTAGAAATGAAATATTTAGTTTAGATAAACATAAAAAATATGTCGTATCAGATAAAGCAGCAAGTTTAGCTGGTAATGATGCAGCCCTAACTACTGCACTACCAGAGACATTTAAGGCATTTGAAAATTTACAGAAGATGCCGGGAGGCCCTTTATTCTTCCCATTTGTACGTACAGGTTATAACGCTTTACGTCTTACGTTTGCACATACTGAACTAGAAAGGTTTACTAAAAGGTTTGATGATGTAATGAACGGTAAGAACCTAGAGTTGTATGGTATACGTCCAGAAGATCTAGAAGGTGCTCAAGCACTGATGCGGGGTCGTATGGCTATGGGTAATGCAGCGATGGTGATGACAGCTGTAGCAGCTCTTAGTGGTATGGTTACAGGTGACTTACCTCCTGACAAAGAAACTAGAGATTTGTGGAAGATAAATGGTATACAACCAAACTCTTTTACAATTCCCGGAAGTAATACATACGTATCATATAGAAACATAGAACCATTCAATACTATATTTTCATTAACAGCAAACGTCTTTTCTAATACACACCTACTAGGTGAGGACAAGATGGACGAGATGGTAGAAAAAATTACCTTTATGTTTGCGTCAGTACTTGTTGACAAGTCTATGCTTGCTGGTGTAGATGATCTTGTTACACTACTAAACGCTAATAGTACAGGTAGTCAGCTAGAAAATACTTTAGCAGGACTTACACGTAGAGCGTTGCCCTACTCTGGATTATTAGCAGGTTTAGGTAAGATGATGCACGCACACGAGGTAGAGGCTAACACTTTTGCAGAACTTTTATTTAAAAGAGATCTTGCAATGAAAGAAGCACTACCAGCTAAGTATGATATACTAAACAAAGATCGCTCAGGTGTTAAGTTTAATCCTAACCCTAACGTGCCTTGGTTACGTATATTTAACGGTATATCTCCTATTGCTATTACATACCACGATGGCGACCCTGTAAAAGAGGCGTTAATGCGTATTAACTTTAACTTACCAGAAGAGTTAACTCAGTATGGTGGTGAAGAACTGACATCGTTTGAAAGATCAGAACTACAAAGATTAATGTCTATGGACGTTGATTTTAGAAAAAATCTAGAAAATATTGTTAGTCAAAAATGGTGGAACTCAGCAGTTAAGGAGTATGAAGATCTAGGTTTATTAAATAGAGATGGAGCAGATGTAAACTTACAAGACTTTTACTATGTAATTAAAAATGAGTTTAGAGATGCTAAGGAACGTGCTATGTACACACTACGTAATACATACTCAGATTTAGATGATAGAATCTTATTAAGTAAACAGAAGCAAATATTAAGTAAAACTGGAGATAGACAAAAATTAAAATATTTAATAGAAAATTTCCCTAAATAACATTGATTATCAATGGCAGTTACAACTAAAAAACTTTTCCCTGCCACGTCTAATGCAACTACAACTGTATTTAGTCCTGTCGGGATACAACTGAATAACCAAGATGATCTAGATGTTTATGTTACATTGTCGGGTGGTACTAGAGTGCTACAGCTACGCCAGTCTACTGGTAGTACTGCACAGTCTAGTCACCCACAAGTAAACAATACAGACGGATTATACTTTCCTGCCGTTACAGCGGGTACAACTTTATATAACTACACGCTTTCCACTGATAACAATACAATTACGTTCAACTCTGCCCTACCGCAAGGTGCAGTAGTTTTTTGTGAGCGTAGAACAAGAGATGCAGACAGTTCATATACAACTTTTGCAAGTGGCAGCACTATAAGAGCCACAGATCTTAACAACTCTTCTACTGAGTCTAACTTTACAGCACAAGACGGTAGAAACAAAGCGTTAACTATAGAAGGTGTTTTGTTTGACGGAGATCAACCAAGCACAAACTTTGTTACATCTAGCCATATTGTAGATGGTAGTATAGTTAACGCTGATATAAACGCAAGTGCAAATATAGCTGGTAGTAAACTAGCTAATGATTCTGTAACATTAGATAAACTTGGCAGTGGTGCTTTACCTACTGACATAACAGTTGCTTCGGCTAACATTGTTAACGGAACTATTGAAGAAGCTGACTTATCAAACTCAGCAATTTCAT
>FUFK010061576.1_pt1 | contig 12921 bp, 29 predicted proteins | sample 1021851 | NCBI WGS metagenome assembly FUFK01 (sample SAMEA51879418, study PRJEB19060) | metagenome | reverse complement strand
GATCTGGTGCGTATCAACATCGCGGACAAGACAGAAGATGACCCGTTCATGCTTCAGTCCGGCGAGTTTTGCTTGGCTGAGACACTTGAGCTGTTTAACCTGCCCGACGACATCAGCTGTCAATTTGTACTCAAGTCAAGCCGCGCACGATCTGGTCTTAATCACCTGCTTGCTGGCTGGTGCGATCCAGGCTGGCACGGAAGCAAGCTCACGCTCGAATTGAAGAATGAACGGTTGCATCATGCTTTGCCGTTATGGCCTGGCCTAAAGATTGGTCAGATGGTGTTTCACGCTATGTCCAACGTTCCAATGCACAGCTACCGAGAGACAGGCCATTACAACAACCACTTGACAGTCATGCCTTCCGTGGCATGAATTGATAAGAATCTTCAGGGCTATGGGCTGGGCAGACTGGATGGTTGTCCACCAAAGCCTTGAGGAGGAGTTGGAATTGGAACGTAACGTACGAGATGTGCAGGGCTGTACGGATCAAGACGCGCTTAGAGCGTTATGCGTGTCATTGGTACGGACCAACTGGCATCAGGCCAAGCTGCTTAAGCAGGCAGTAGGTCACATCGGTGAATTAGATGCGTCAATGCTTTGCTCTGACTGAGAGGTTTCTGATTTGAGTGGCTTTGGTTCTAAGCCGCGACCAATAAGTCTTGAGTTGACTCCGCGTTGATAGTTGTCCTCGTCTTTGCTTAGAGCCTCTTGGTATGCTTCATCGCCCCAGGTTCTTTCCAGGTATTGGTAGATAATTTCACGCATCCAAGCTGCAGGTCTTTTGTTTTGCAGCTTGGCGTCAGCCAGGAACATGCGACCACGGTTTTCGTCTAGCAAAACCTGCACATAGACGCGATTGCCATCACAGGCACGACCGTGAACTGGTGACATGATTTAGTATTTAATAGCTAAATGTTACCATGTAATAGAGTTATCGACTTTTTTCTTCCACGCAGTTGCCTGAGCGGAGCGGGCGTTAGTGCGTTGACGGCGAGAGCCAAGTCTGACTTCTCTTGCTCCTTCTAGAAACATTGCAGCCCTTTGAAGGTCAGCTGTTGTCGCTAAGTGAATCGCCTTGTTGAGGCGTTCCATGATGATTTGACGCCCCGATTTCGGTTGCGGCATACTTCATCGCGCCAGCAAGGGATTGATGGAACGTTAGCGCGTAAGACTCAGTTAGCACAATCCATTCGTCATTGTGACGAAAAATTTGTATATTCATCAGTCATTTTTAAAGATGTGATGCAGTCTTTTAAACTCATGAATTGGCGTTGCAGTGAGAATACTGACTTCAACATTGCAGCGCAATGCGTTAATAACTTGTCGCTCCATGTAATCTATGTTGGACTCGTATGTAACTTGCTCAACGGCAAGAGGTTTGTCGTCTAGGTCAAACGTTGTGAAGCGAGTTATTGCTAATGGGCAATGCTCATCAGTGATCTGACAGTAGTGGAGATGAACGTTTTTAGTCCCCATTTGTTGGGCTGAAGAGTGCGTTAAAGACTGTGGCGACAAGGCTTTCAGCCTGTTGCCTATCCAGACCATAGCTGGAGCGACGACGCACCTTTGTAACAGCTTTATGAAAATCACTGGTGGTGAGTCCTAGGTGGTTGGGTGGCTGCATGAGGCGTTCACGAATCAATTCTGACCTGTGAATACCTTTTTCCTTGGCTTCAAAAGAGAGTCTTTCGACCAGCTCCTCTGGGAGGAAGGTTTTGATTTCTTTCATAGAAAGATGTTACTTACGCCGTTTGGGTTTTTTCTTTTTTTGAGACGGTTTGATACGCGGCTTGGGAGGCTTGGCCTGAATGCGAGCAACGGTCTCGTGATAGCCAGGCGGTTCTGGGACGTTTCCGCGCTCCAAAATCTCAGTCCAGTTCATCTCTCACGCGCGTATAGATGTCCAGGGTGTCCAGGGCGCTCCAAAATGCAGTGATAGCAATGGATTAGACCCTGGACACCAGGGGTGGACAGGTTAGAGGTGTCCAGCCTCTTCGTTGGACAGGTCAATCTCAACCGCTCCATCAAACAGACCCTGGACACCCTTTGATTGTCCAGGGGTGGTGTCCAGGGGTAAATCCCGTTCCAGCACAGGGTTTATTGGAACGGTGGACACTTCCTTTAACTCTCCGCGTGCGAGAACTGCTGTCCAGTTCTTAACCTGTTTGCCTTCTGGGACGGATGAGACGACCAACCCTCGTTTTTCGAGCCGTTGGAGCGATTTGTGGATAGCAGCTGGTTTGCCGTTGATGAGGTTGTCGCAGACCAGATCATCCTTGGTGCGGGACTCGGGGTAGACGATGCGAAGTTTTTGCAGGACGCGATCGGTGACGGAAGCGGGCGAGGTGTTGTTCTCGTCTACCTCGGGCGTGAAGTCAGAGATGGTGAAGGAGAGGTCGTCTTGCATCTGCATAACGAGTTGGGTGCCCATACGACCGGAACGTGACTTCTCGATGGTGATGAGGCGGCTGTGAGCGCCTACAACGCCCCGTTCCTCGTCAGTGGGCTTACGGAGCGCCCAGGTCTCGTCTACGGCGTCTCTGATGGCGGAGGTGCCACGGAAGCCACCGTTCTTGTTGGCGTGGTGAACGATGAGGATTGTGGCCTTGGGNAAGAGAACGCCGTTGTTCTTNGTCAGCCAGTACAGCGGAGTCGCAAAGTCAGACTTGTTCTCGTCAAAGGCTCGACCACCAGAGCAGCCAATNANGGAGTCNATNACCACNAGCTTGGGCTNNTGNNTNTTCATNAGCTTGATGAACTGGGCNTAGCGCTGNAGCTGCCAGTCCGTCTGGATCATGCTGTCCTTGGTGATGGGGAAGTCCACCTCCTGCAGCTGTTCTTTGAGTTGAACGAGAGGCTGATCGCCATTCAGGAGAACAACAGGACCTTGTTGCACTGGAACGTGATTGCCACGGACGACAAAGGGTTTGCCGGTTGCGATGTGCTTAGCGAGCGCCCAAGCGGACATGGATTTACCGTCACCACCAGCGCCGTAGATGAGGACGACGGAGGGATGAGGCAGTACATCAGGGATGAGGTATTCGCGTTCGGTTTCGGTTTCCATCAACTCCTGGATACTCATGATGTCCTTGGACTCTTCAAACGAGATCTGATCAACGATCAGTTTTTCGAGAGCAGTTTGGTCGCGATAACCAGCCTGCAGAGCGAGGGTGTTGAGCTTGTAGTTGACTTCAGCAGGGTTATCGAGTTCAAGGATCTTTTTGGCACGGCGGATGACTTCATCGAAGTCGAGAGTGGCCTGCCGAATCTCTTGAACTTTCTTCTCTTCAGCGGCTTTTACGATCTTTTTTGTGTCTTCCGAAAATCGGTGCCTCTCTGGGTCAGCACGGTCAGCCATCCAGATGAGGGTGCCTAAGCCGACTCCAGAGCCCTTAAAGGAGTACCAAGGGTCTTCACAAGGGTTTTCGTTGTCGGCCCATTCAGAGGCGAAGTCAGCATCTTCCGCAGACCAAGCCGACCAGAGAACAAGACCGTGATCGTTGGGCAGTGCGGAGTGGATCGCCATTCCGACTTTGACCCAGTGGTCACGAGAACCTTTGCCGCGAGGGGGAATGACCTTGAGGCAATCCTGAATGATTTGAGCAACCTCGTCTTGTGTTCGATCAGTGAAGTCGAGATCGCGTTTGATCATGGTTTTAGGCGGCTGTTTCATTTCCGCCAGCAACCAGTCTGGAGCCTGAGGAATATCTGTCAGATCACCTTCTAGTTTGTATTGCCCTGGAACGGAGACCTTGCCACCGGGGTAAGCGCCATAGATGACGCCTTGCCGATGGGAGTTCCAGAGGATTTCGTAATCTGCATCGCCAAGACCACGGCCTTCAACTTGAGACCAGAGTTCTTCTGGAACGCGGAAGATGTATTTCGCAGCATTGGGCTTAGTGGACGTGACGCACGGGGCGTGGTGGAGCGTCTGGCCGTGCTGTTTAAGGAGGCGTTTGAGGTTGCGGTCTACGTCAAGGATGACGATGCCATTGCCCCGGATGCCTGTGAAGACGCCTACAGCTTTGAGGTTTGGGTTGCGCTGGATGGCGAGGGCAACGTCTGCCGGAGTGAATTTGTCGTCAAAGGAATCTTCCAGGGGGTTTTTGCCGGTAGCAGGGCGACCGGACTTCATGGGAGCACCCTTGGCGTAGATGGGTGCGTAAACGAGGCCCTCAGGGAGGTCGTTGACGAACTGGTTGAAGTTCATGTAGTATTTAAACCGAGTAGGACACATCCCGGAAGGCCCATTCATCGTCGGGCTTTCCGGGATCTTTTTTATACTAGCCTATCTTGACAGGACGACTAGCAGGGCCTAGCTTACTGGAGCGTCAACCGACGCGAATACTCCAACAGGAAACTCCAACAGAAAAATCCATTCATGAANCTNTCCGCNACTTTTCTTGANGCAATCGAGAAAGAAAACGAAGGTGGNTCTTCAAAAGAGAACTANCTGCGTTANACAAAACTGACGCAAGGTAAGCCTGCAAACTTTGCATTACTTGAGCAGGACCCGCTCTGCTACTGGCTTGTCTGGGGCGAAACGTCTGATGGCAGCTCGATGAAGCCATTTAGGTTTTTGGAAAAACCCAGTGATGAAGACATCAAATTGGAACTGGGCAGTGAGTACAGTCAAATGCTCAACTTTGACAAGACTGCATTACGCAAGCCTGTCGAATGTTTGACTTGGCCAGTGTATAACTGGGACCTAAATCAGGTCCAAGTTCTTGAGGTTGCTCACATCTCTTTGAGCCGCCAATTTGCTAAATATGGCTTGAATAAAAAGTACAGCAAGAACCTGCTGGACTGGGACTTTGAGCTGAGCAAGATTCAGGCCGACATGACCCGTTATGAGCTGTTGATCGTCCCCCGCGACGAAGACGAGCATGACGAAGGTGAGATGGCTAAGGCTTGGAAAGCAACTGAACGTGCCGGTTTCGACTTGAGTCGGATTGTTGGCGGTGGCGATCCATTCAGCGAAGGCTGATTGTGATGCAAGAAGCGGATCTAGGTCCGCTTTTCAGAGCAAGTAGCAATGCCTCTCTTGGAGATTTTCTTCGGGACGAAGGCATTGCTAGGGCTCTTGAAGCGGCTGGAGATGACTGGAAGCAACAAGCCATTCAGGCAATCCTTCATGAATTTGCCGGGAGGATTGTGATGTTTGAAGAGTGCTCTAGTTTTTGCATGGGTTTAGGCATTGCGCCTCCAGGTTCAAACGCCTGGGGTGCTCTCTGCCGATCAATGGCTTTAAGCGGATTGCTTGAGCCAATCGGGGAAGGTCACTACCGATCAAGTTCTCCCAGGAATCACAGTCACAAGTACAGGAGGTGGCGGGTCAAAGATTTGCAAAATCACGATTCACAGGTACATTAGCTTTGGGGAGATGTGTCTATGGAACCGCCCAAGACAGTTACGACATTCATGGAAGACGGGTGCGTCTCAGTGACTGTCGGGCATTTAACTGGGGTGGTTTCTAGCGCTCATCTCGTGGAGCCCAAAGAAAATCAGCTCCGTCAACGGTGGCTGGAAGAAAACGCCATTCATGACGACTGATCCACAAGACGCCTTAGCTTCGCTGCGCCAATGGCAGTTGGAGCAAGACAATTCAGGCAGATTCCGTGTTTACAGGGATCAACATGGGCAGATTTACCATTCAGTTACCCATATCCTGAAGAACACCGCCCCTCAATCACAGAAGGATGCTTTGGAGCGTTGGTCACAGCGAGCTGGCAGTGCTTTGGAGCGTGACCTTGCTTGTGACCGTGGCACCGTTGCTCACGAGCATTGCGAATATGTTCTCAAGACCGCAGCCAAGTTGGCTCGACAGAGTGCTAATAAGAAGGGTTCATGGAAGGTCTGGGATGATGGATTGGCTCGCCCTCCAAAGGCAGTCACCAACTGGGCACTCAAGAAAGCGAAGGAAGGATCACCGCAAGTGGCGTGGCCAGCCCGTGAGTACGCCAGAGGTTTATCCGACTGGTTGGTAAGTGGCACAGTGACAGCCATCCACGCCAGCGAGTTCAGCGTTAGCAGTGATGAAGGGTTTGCTGGAACGGCTGATGCCCTGATCGACACACCGCTGGGCCTGACAATCTGTGACTTTAAGACCACCAGTCGCGAAGCTGATAAGCCAGAGGCGTGGTTGAAGGATCACCAAGACCAGCTGGGTGCTTATAGCCTTGCCTTGCGTGAACGAGCTGGCATCCGTGTTGCTGCTGGAGCGGTGGTGATTGCGAAGCCAAACGGCAATGTCCAGCTGAGGATGCTGAGCGAGCTAGAGATGAGAGGTTGCGAGGCTAGGTGGACCGAGCGGAACAACTTATATAAGGAGATGTTGTTGAGCGGAGAGGTTATGTAGTGGAGGAAGCGTTAGATCTGTTGTATCGCGGGAAATGTAATGTCTGTGTTGCAGCAAAAAAAGCAGGCGTCTCACCGGAAGAGATGAAACGCCTGTTCAGGGGTTATGTATTGGAGCGTCCAATCGATGTGAACGATCCGGATGTATGGCTAGGAGACGTTGAACTAGGCTGGCCCTGGGTCTAAGCACTCCTCCATTGCACGACGTTCGTAGTAGCGCTTCAGGCGGAGGCAGTCATTGGCGCGGACGAAGTTGCCCTGTTGTTCAAAGATGACTGCTCTAGCCGTCTCATAACGAATGGCTTTAGGCAATAGATCTGTTGGAACGCGAGACCCTTCGGGAGAATACTTGTTGCCGTTAAGGATAGAACCCATCGTCTTCATCCTCCTCTTGTGATTGGAATTTAGCTTGAAACTCCTGTTTAGAAGGAGCAAAGATGTATGTCGCCCAATTTATAAATTGAATTGGGCTCATAATCAAGGCACGTTCATGATTTCCATAGCAATGGACACAAACCTCATCATCGAAGAAGGTGCTCTGGTAGCGCCATTCGATGTCTACAAGGTCGAGCATGGCGGTGAAGACATCCGCCTGTGCTTTGGTTTCAGTGGTAAAGCGAGACATGTGATTACTTGAGGTGACGATTGCGTTCGGCGTTGCTTGGAACGGTTCGTTCAAGCTCCTCTTGTTCCTGGAGCCANTCCATCATTTCAATTTCAGCGTCTGTAGGCGGCCAGGGGTCCTGCAGTTCTGAGGGGAGCATGTCGCGTGGATCTTCTGAGTAGTTAATCGTGGTCATGTTGATCAAGAAAGGATTGGATACGGCGTTGAATGGAACGGAGGATGAAGGAACGGCGGCAATCGTTCCACCCGGCATGTTCAAGAAAATCAAGCTCCCAATCGATTGAATCGATCAGGAGCGAGTAATCCTGAACCGATAGGTCAGGATGAGGTGAGGGCATGAAGTTCCTCTGCACAGCAAGGGCATGTTGGAGCGACAAGCGGCTTCTGAGTGACCATGGCAACCGCTAGCATGGCTGCCACCCGATGGGGCGGTTGCTGTTCAGAGAATGGCATCACTTGATCGTTGCCGAACTCGTCCATTACAACCAAACCATGGGTAAGAACGATCACCAAGGTTTCTTTGGCACGTTTGAATGAAACGCGAGAACGACGGACATTGAGCTGACAGAACATGGCACCGACACCTTGTTCTGGGTGTGGATCGGTGAACTGAATACCAAAGTTGTAACCGAGGTTTAGATCGGCATAACCGAGGGCACCCTCTAGGATTTCAAGAAACTCGCGGACGTTATCGGACAGAGGCGGAAGACTGGTCATCGTTTGGTGTGTTTTAGGACGTTGAAGCAAAGATCCTGGAGATCTTTATTGAGAACAGTTGTATCGCCACATTTAGCGGCTTCTAGCTGATCTCTAAGTACCTCCTCAGCATCAGCACGTAGCTGGCGTTTCGTACCGTTTTCCCACGGTTCATCGAGCGTAGAGATGAACTCTCGGAAGTAGTTATACGCGCTGCGTTCAGAGATTCCGATGTCGTCCACCAGTATGGAGACGATCTCTTTCCGGGAGTGATCATCCTCATAAAGCTCTTTAATTTTTTGAAGGCAGAGGTCATGAGTTGCTTGCTGTTCATTGGAACGGGGCATTGCAAGGTGCAATTTGCAAGGTTTGAATCAATAGAAATCAGAGAAGGGGTTCTTTCTGATGTTTGGAACTTCAGCGGTGCCATCGTGTTCAAAGAACTGCCACAGGCGCTTAACAGCATCACGGTGCCATCTCATCGTCAACTTATGAGCGTGAATGCGGGTGAGGCAGTCGCGATAAAGTGCTAAGGCTGTAAGGGTTTCCATGCTGCTGATGGCTTGATCATCCTTGGCGTGGGGCCGACCAAATTGTGCGATATGAGTCCAGCGACGGATCACATCAGCTTGATCGGGATAGGCTCTACAGGCGGTGATAGCTGCGGCCCCGAGGTAGTGGCTTGGAGCGGAAGCGAAGCCATCAGGCTTGCCACCTCTAACAAGCTCGCCATTGCCGTANGCAAGNATTGAATCTTTCCAAATCGTTCTAATCTGATGGCAATGGTTCATATATTCGTCTTGCCACGCATCTCGCATCAGATCAGTCCCTTGATCATTGGTGCGTGAAGCTGAGAATTTAGTATCTAGGATTTTTAGGATTGAAATCTCTCCAGGTGTGATGTCACAACCGTGTGCTGCTTTATATCGTTCATGTGGTCTACGGTTTCTAGTGGTATCTATTTGAACGATGCAGCTGGAAGGCAGGCCACGCTGAACGATGATGTCATAGGTTTTGTTTGCCTGGACCATGGCCTCTAAGGTGTGTTGGCCATTAATATTCAATCCCTTTTCATCAAACATGATGTGAGTGATATGTGGATTGAACACATCAGCATTCATCTTTTTAACCAGGTTGGNAACCTGCCTGGCATTCAGTTTGCGCTGGTGCGGATGGAGCTTGCCTGACCACTCTTTAGCGAGTGCAGGCGTGACGGTTTCGTAGGCAACAGTCGGTGCCATGGTGTTGTTGGAACGTGAGTAGGAAAATGATTGGAAATCCCAATCAAATAATAGATTAACCTACTTGGGGTGTGCGTCAAGGCGATTCATGGCACCATTCATACAAAATTCGAAATCGACCTTGGAAATTCCCAATCACCGCGTGGAACGGGTGGACGAGATGACCATCAGTTACATCCTGCGAGCCATCCAGGCGTATGCCACCACAGCTGAGGGTCGGCAGGACTCCTTAGGCGACAACCTCTACCAACGCATCGCCTACGAAGCTGTGAAGCGGGTCAGGGTAGACGGTGCAGCCCTGACCCTGTTCAGCTCCTAGTCTCGCCGGTTGTAATGGCTCTGGGGTTTGAAACCCATGGCCCGGCATATCCGGTCATAAGCGGCTGCTGGCACGTTGGAATAGCACCAGCGTTCAATGCCGACCATCACGGCATATTCGGCCCGCATATTGGTATAGGCGTCGATATGTTTGCCGGTGCTGTAGTGGTTCAGCCCGGCAGCCGTGGCGAAGCGGTCAAACCGCNTCGCGTGTTCCTTAGCGATCTTCAGACACTTCTTTAGATCACCGTTTGTGCTCTGGTACGTCGCGATGAAATGTTCAGCCATCACCCCATGTTCCGGTGCTTGATGGCATAACCTCCAACGCTGTCGGGTTCGCCGTTCCGCAGTGAGTGCGGCTCAGGCGTGCCGTCAGGCCACAGCGCCATGCCCAAGCTGTAGACAGCATTGAACGCCATGTCCATTCCACAGCCTTGAGTCTTCAATGCTTCCCGCTTGGTGTCGTAGGTGTACCCAAGCGCCGTACACATCAGCGCAGTCAGTCGGTACGGCTCGTTGTCTTGTATTAGGTAGAAGTCGAACCAGCGGGTCATCCCGCTGGCTGAAGTCCCACGCCATACGCTGAAGACGTGCTCTCCTGGTTTGATCCAGTCGCGCAACGTGTCGAGAGCTTCAGCGGTTTCTTTTTTGTTGGTTCGGGTCATCGGATGGCACGGATACGATCGAACAAATCGTGGATTTGATCGCTGGTTAATAAGACTTTTTTGCCTGTCTTATCGGTGAACATCAGGGGAACCCCAGGGATCACCGGCTGATTCTCTCCCCATTGCGCCATGGCGCAAGTGAGGAACAGTGCTTCGTTTGAGGTTAATTTCACAGAACGGCTCCGTTGGTTTCGCTTAGGTCATCCCATATGCCACCNGCATCGATNACCGCNTCCCGTTCTGTTGCAAACGGTCCCACGGCTTCCCCATCAGGGATGCAGCCGGGGAAGCATGGCCACCAATACCAGCCAGCCTCACCTAAGCGAGGCTCAACGNTNGGNAATAAGTCTCCCCACCAGAAAACCTCTAGTGAGCCATAGCCGGTCCCTGAGTCGCTGGCGAATTCGTAGTAGCTCATCGTGCCACCACCTTGTGAGTCTGGGTTCCGCTGTGCTGGGTCGGTTGCTTCGCTAGTTCAGCGATTGCGACATGGAAAATCGTGCCGATCATGCCGACACAAAACAGCGCCAGACACACGTCATGGATCTGTTTTTCGAAACGGTGGATCATCGTCTGAAGGGGCTTGGAGGTTGATCGTCTTTCTTTCGTTGACAGCCAGCGTGTCGCTGGTGCGGGAGACGAGACAGCAGCCGGAGAGCGTTAGGAGTCGCCAGGGTCGGCTGCTGCTGGTGCGGAACTGGTGTCAGGCTTCGTCTTCTGCGTGCCAAGTCGTCACGGTGACGTTGCGGATGACCCTGGCGAGCTGGGTCAGCTGGTCTCCGGTCAGCTCAACGGAGAGCGTCTGACCAGCTTTGTGATCTTCGAAGAAGACGGCACCAGCGTGTTCGTCAACGTCGATCTGGATTGACTGTTCAGTGAAGCTAACGACTGTCGTTGTCGTGGTCCGGATGTTCATAAGTCGTCTGAGTAGGACGCGAGAGAGAGTCTCCCCCCTCCCATTGAATATTAGTTCATCACTTGCCGTTTTGTCTAGTAGTTAATCCCATTCACGCGAGCCATTCACGCGAGGCAGCCAGCCAGTCAACTAGCCAGCCAGCCAGTCAACTAGCCAGCCAGTCGCTCACACCTGCAATCGTTCGCACCTACCACGCGATCCGCTGAACCGTCAAGCAATCGGGGGGTAGTGTTGCAAATTGTAAAAATGGTTCACTCTCGCGGGGAACCTGCACATATATCCGCTCAACAGTCGATCAAATAATAGAAAAGCCCCCTAAAGCGGGGGCGGTGTTGCATTTGCTGGGGCGTGGGGATCAGTCGCTCTTATCTTCAATCGAGATTTTAAGTTCAGGCGCTTGGATGTTGACGGTCTCTACAGACTCACCGATAACACGTCCGATGGAATCGAGCACCTGGCTAGCGGTTTGCAGTTGCCCCTTCTTCAGAGCTTGATGAAACAGCTTGGTCCTCATGTGTTGAAGACGAGCGAGCATATTATCGCGGTCTGCTTGCCAGTCTTCATCAACAAGCAGCTTCACTTCGCGCCAATCGCGCCAAGCCGTTTCAACTGAGACCTGTTCTTTCTCAGCGTGATCGTACACAAGCGCCCGAGCCGACAGTCCATCCAACTGTCTGCGATACAGTCTCCGAATACGCTCTTGCTTAGCTTGTGTGGTGCGATCAGTGAGGGCCATGTATATCGACCGTTTTTTCGATATTAACCGCCCACACGCTGTTCTGGCACGCACTAAAGGGGGGTAGGGGTTGAAAAAGCAGTTAATGTTTGCGGTATGGCTGTAAAAACAGAACCCATCAACCTGAGATGGGCACAAGGGCAGGTTTATTCAAGCGAAAAGCGCTTCCGAGTTCTGGTTGCAGGCCGTAGATTCGGCAAATCGTACTTGTCTTGTGTTGAGCTGGTGCGTGGAGCGATTGAGAAGCCGGGTGAAACCTTCTTTTATTGTGCTCCGACTTACCGGATGGCCAAGGATATTGCGTGGCGAGCGTTAAAAAAGCTGGTTCCAAAGGTTTGGATCCACACGAAGAACGAAACAGACCTCAGGATCGAGCTAATTAACGGTTCAACGATTGAATTAAAGGGTACAGAGAACGCAATGGCGTTGCGGGGCCGCAGTTTGAGCGGTGTAGTGCTGGACGAAGCAGCATTTATGGATTCAGAGGTGTGGTTTGAGGTAATTCGACCTGCATTAGCGGATAAAGAGGGTTGGGCGTTGTTTATTTCGACGCCAGACGGTACAGCTAGTTGGTTTTACGACTTGTGGTGTTATGTGCCAGAGGACGAAACCGGAGATTGGCAGCGATGGTGCTATACGACGATCGAAGGAGGAAACGTCAGCAAGCACGAGGTTGAAGCAGCCCGCGCTCAACTTGATTCGCGCACGTTCCGCCAGGAATTCGAAGCGTCCTTCGAGAACCTAACTGGTTTGGTGGCCATCAGCTTTTCGGACGACAACATTTCAACGGATGCGAAGGACATTTCGATCCAACCGTTGCTGCTGGGCGTTGACTTCAACGTGGATCCGATGTCTGGCATTTGCGCGGTCAAAGATCGGGACACGTTGTACGTGTTTGACGAGATCATGTTGACGGGTGGAGCGACCACTTGGGATTTTGCGGAGGAGGTTACACGTCGATATGGGGTGGATCGTCGGGTTATTGCATGTCCTGACCCTACGGGTGGTGCAAGGAAGACGAGTGGTGTCGGCGTAACGGACCATGCAATCCTCAGGCGCAGTGGTTTTACGGTTCAATCACCGCGATCACCGTGGAAGATTCGAGACAAGATCACAGCGGTCAACACAGGTTTGATGGATGCTTCTGGAACGCGCAGGGTGAAGATCCATCCGAGGTGCAAGGAGCTGATCAAGTCATTGCGAACGTTGACCTATGCCCCTGGAACGGGCCTGCCCAACAAAAACTTAGGAGTGGACCACGCCTTTGATGCTTTCGGGTATCTTGTGCTGCAGCAATTTAACCTTGCAAAACCCGAAACTTTGGGGCCAACAAGCTACCGGCTCTACTAAGCTGTTTGGGTAAC
>FUFK010055781.1_pt1 | contig 12921 bp, 11 predicted proteins | sample 1021851 | NCBI WGS metagenome assembly FUFK01 (sample SAMEA51879418, study PRJEB19060) | metagenome | reverse complement strand
TGGAGATGGGAACGGTCAGTGCTGCAAGTCTTGCAGCCTTTTTCCTGAAGCGTAGAGACAGTGTAGCACTTGGAATCTATGGGGATGGATTGGCTTATCTTCCACCAGATACCGGAGACAAGCAGTACTTCAAGATCCTCAGTTCGCTTGCTGGCGTCAAGCCCGAAGGAAGCATGCCGCTCCAAGCTGTGACCAATTCACTCAGTGGTCGATTCAGCCGTGGTAGCCCTGTTTTCGTTATTTCATCGTGCGAGGGCGATGGTACTGTTCCAGCAGCCGTTCGTGACCTCGTTGGACGTGGCCACGAAGTAACCGTGCTTTCACCATCGAGCATCGATTTCGAGCGACTTGTCTCTCGTATTCCTCGAATGTCCTACGAAGTTCTCAAACTTGAACGACAGAATCGATTGACAACCTTGGCAGGATCTGGAGCGCAGGTTATCGACTGGATGCCTGACATGGACTTGTCGCAGGCGATTATGCAGGTAAGGGGGTATTAGATGGCAGGTGAAGTCGACCCACAGAGCGATGTTTCTCTCATGGGAGGGCGTGCTCGAACGCTTCACCTCAAAGCGTTGAGGAAACAGTGGCAAATCATTACACTGCAGATTGTTTCCACAATCGCTCTTGTNTGGATGTATCTCGAAGTTGTTTCAACNTACGTTGTCAACAGCATCGACCANACGATGCTTTTCGCTTCNCTTGAACANCTCGTTGGTGAAGTNCCGATTGGCGANTGGCTCATTGGTTCAGGTCGAACTGGACTTGCACGATTTTACGTTCCAATTGTCTTAGGCTTGGGTCTTGGTGGCTCCATGGCGCTCCTNGCGTTCCAATCGCCTCGTGTTCAGCAACGCATCAAACTTGGATTCATCATCACGCTCATGGTTCTCCTTGTCGGACGACTCGTCTTGACTTGGATTCCTTCCATGCTCTTCTCTTGGGACCTTCGTCCTCCATCTGAGAGTGAGCTGAAAACGTTGGAATGGCCATTGTTGATGATTCTCTCACTTGTTATTCTCTTCATCTATCTCTTGCCTGTCATCATGGGTACTCGAGGCATCTGGGGTCTCTCACGCCGTTCCATCGGCTGGGCAATTGGATTCACACTCCTCTTCTTGGCCATTCACGCCATCTTGACTTTCCCTCTCATCAAATCACAACTTGGCGACTGGGGTTCGAACCTCATCTCACTTGAGTCCCAAGTGAGCGATCCAACGGTTGGATTCCTCGGATTTGATTTGGTCACACCAGAACAGTTCTCGCTCATCATGATCGCCGTTCTTATCATGGTCTTCCAAGAATCAGGCTTCGGTGTCATTCGTTATCTCGAATATGCATACCGATTGCCAGAATCGTGCAAACGAGACCCAGAATACGTTCGACAAATGGACAATGTTCTCAATGGTCATCTTCGACATACTGCTGGATTCTTGACTGTGACAGGCCTTGTCACGATGATCGCTCTCGGGTTCCACAGCGTTTTGCTTGAAGTGGTTCGAAATTCGACAGGAAGTCAGTGGGCTGCTCAAGTCTCAGAATCGATCGAACTATCGCTAACGTACGGGTTGGTGATTTCCGCACTTCTGTTCCTCAGTTTGGTCGCAATCCTTCGATTCTTCGTACCATGGCAACGTGTATGGGGCCTGATTGAATCGATGACCAACAATCAGCCTGAACCGGCCAAAGAAAAGGAATTCTGATCACTTATCCGCACGCACCATCTGAATTGTGCGTCCGATGAGTTCGTTGAGAATCAACATGCTTAATGCAAGTCCAACCGATGCAAGCCATTGGTACCACATCACATCAATGGACGACCATAGGATTTGATTGAGGAAGACAAAACCGACGATCGATGCAAGGAAAATCAGTTTCTCAAGCATCAATGGATAAGCAGAACCCTTGGATTCATTTCTGCGTAGGAGTGTCTCAGACATCCTCTCACCTCAGAAGTCCAATTCAGAGAGTTGGTCATGAAGTGCGTCCAAACGAGGGTCGCTCTTCGGTTGCTCTACTTTTGGAGTGCGAAGTTGTCGCTCCGCATCAAGGCGCGCAAGTTCTGCTTCGAGATCGGCTCGGTCTTCCTGAATTGGGATAGTACGTGTTTCCTCAACGTCTTCGACCGTAATTTCGGATTCAACAGGCGCTGGCATTTCTTCCCATTCATCGGATAGTTCGACGACTGGTTCTGCATCCAACGATAAGCTCTCTTCGACAACAAGTGTGGGCTGAATGTTTTCCATCATATCGTCCATCACTGGTGTTCGCTGGCCAACTGGGATGGCTGTGCGCTCGAATGGAAGGAAACCATCTCTTTGAAAATCCCACATAGCACCACGTGGAACGCCTTTCGTCAATCCTGACGCATCGATTTGTGTCAACAACTCCTCGAGTACCTGGGCCGTTTGTTCAAGGGCAATGGCTTCACCAGCATCTCGCTGGTCTGCTTCGAGATAGATGTCATCGAGGGCAACTCGAATCAAACGTCGTGTTTCAACTGCAACACTTGGTAACGCTTCAGGACGCATACAGTTCATGCGCAGTGCTTCGATTTCTTCCGGTGGTGCACCAAGATTTCCAAGTTGATCAAGGACATTACGCATTCGTCGAAGCATGGTGATGGAGCGATCGTAATCTTCCAAAATACCTTCAAGNTCAAGAATCAGATGGCCCACAGTTTCTCCAAGCTGATTCTCCAATCGCTGTTGAACCGACCANCGAGCGAGNCCNCGNACTGCTCCAGCAGTTTGAGGAACTTGTCGTTCAAGGAGGGTCATGACTTCGCTACTCAAGAGGTGTCGAGGTGTTGCTGCAATGTGGTCGACCGTTGATTGCACAACTTGAAGCGCACGTTCAACGGCCCGGTCAAGGAGTACAACGGAGTAGCCCAATGTACGTGCGTGCTCGAGGCGCTCGAGTACAGGGCCAAGTCCACGGAATGTGGCGTCATCGTTGAGTAGGGCTTGTGCTAGTGGCTCTTCGTTGAGCCGTGCTCGTAGTCGTTCCGCTTCAGCAATATCTGCAACGGCTTCTTCGTGAGCATCTGTTAATGCTTCAGCACGTGCAATCAAACCAGACAGTTCGGTCTCAGCGTTTCCACGCCGAGCTCCTAGATTACCAAGTTCAGTAAGGAGTTCTTTTCGTTCTCCCATCAATTCCCGCATTTCCGAATGGAGTTGCATTCGACGGGCTTCATCCTCAGCAAGGCGTTGTCGCTCTTCCTCGGCTCTTCGTCGACTAGCGAGCGTTTCAGCTTCGATTTGATCCAAGCGTGCTTGGGCAGCTCNAATCTTTTCTTCAGAAGCGTTGCTCTTCGATTGAGCACTTGCTTGTCGATCTCTTAGAGTCGTGATCTGTTCCTCAAGAGAACGCAATCGACGCTCTTCGAGTTCGATTTGCTCACGTATTGAGGAAAGTTGTTGTGCATTGGATTCCAAATCTGCTCGAGTTGTCGCCTCTTTGTTTGAGAGCGTTTCGAGTTCATCACGCAATGCTGCGCTGCTTTCCGTATCACCCAGTGCTTTTGCCAACTCAGCGGCTCGTTCACTGAGTTGATGCTCAAGTTCTCCAACCCTGCGAAGAAGGCGATCTGCACGTTCCTCTGCTTGTTCCATGCGAGTTCTCGATTCGGATACAGTGACCTGAACGCGATTTAATTCATCGTTCTTGGATTGAATAGCATCGCTCTGTTCGCCCGATGATTGCTTGATGGCATCAAGACGAACCAATGCTTCAGTACGCTCCTTTTCAGCATCCTGAAGTTGACTCGTCAAACTTGCATTGGTTCGCATAAGTGTGTCTGCTCGTCGTTCAGATTCTTCGAGTCGCCGGCGCAAGCCAGCATCGACACCTGCAAGAGGTGCTGCAGTTGGTAGTGCTCGGGCAGCCTCCTGTCCACCAACATGGATGCTCAATTTCGATCGAATGACTCGTACATCGTCGAGACCAATTTCAAAGCCATACATGCTCATTAATCGATGCGTCATGGATTCGCGACGCTTTTCTGAACGGGTTCGAACCGTTGACAGCGACTCAACAAACTGCTTGAGCGTGAATTCAGAAACATCGCCTGTTGACGATGAAACCATTGTACCTGATGCGAGTCGATGCAATTTGAGGACACGCTTGCTTTCTGTAAGTCCCTGCATGGCCTCTTCAAACGACTGACCGTTCGCAGCCATGGCTACTGGAAGCCCATTGTTGAGTGCGAGTGATACTGCTTTGTCGCTTGCTCCTGCCTTGAGATGCCCTGTTACCCGCTCTTCAAGCGCAGCAGAAAGCATGGACATGACCGCATCAGCACCACCTTTCCCTTCGCGTAGTACAAATCCATCAGGGAGCGTCGCAGAGCCTTCTGCATAGCTTCCAATCTCGCCATCGAGTTTGGCCGCAACATCTGTCAACAGCCGTGTGTGGTTGGCGTCGAGTTCGGTCCATATGGCCAACACGATGGTGGAACTGGACGCAATGAGCAATGAGGCATCACCCATGGAGAGGGATGCATAGCCATTGACATCTCCACCAAGTTTTGCCTGTTGAGCATTCATGGAATCGGAGAGAGCAGCAATGGTTGCAGAAAGTTCCTCCGCAGTTCCTGGCAAATCGCCCATGCTATCGATGAGAATTCCTTGATCTGCCGCAAGAGCACCCCGAACGTGCTCGTAATCGGAAAGTGCTTGAAGAACAGCAGAAATGTTTCTGGCGAACAATCGGTCTGTCAATGAGTTGCTCGCCCCCAAGCCTTGCGTATCAGCCTGGAATTCGAACGCCTCTGGAAGAAGAGCAGCAAGNTCTGCAAGTCCATGCAGTGAACATGTTGATGCAACAAGCCGATGTTGATTCTTTTCAACCTCTTCCAACGCATCTCGAGCATCAGCACCGCCGAGGAGTTTGGTAGCACTCGAACCCTCGCAGATCCAACCAACAATACGTCCAGCTCGCACCAAACGATGGCCGAACGGTGTCTTCCTACGACCCACCCAGGTCGTGATGAAGCCATGTTCGAAGGGTTGGATGGCTCCTGAGGCTACATCCACTTCATCATCAAATCGTTCAATATGTGGTAAGTCAAACATCATATCACCTTGGTTTGCTGTGCATTCCATTCTCGTCGCAGGCGTTCAAGTCCATACTTCCAAACGCCTTTTTTGCCGTCTTTTCCTGAGAGGCAAACGAACAAATCGCTATCGAAGTGGTCGACGAGTGTTAACCTTCGCCCTTCCATCCAAACCTCGAACAGTGGACCGAGGTCGAGTTGTTCAGCGATTGAACAACATGTTGCCCATTCACTACGCTGTTCTTCAACGGATTCTGGCCACTTCTTGGTGGTTTGGAGCGGGCTTCCAAATTGATCCATTAAACGAACATGACGTACGCCGTCGAGTTCGCAAAGTTGAGGAAACAACGTGTTTAGCATGCTAGCCCAAACCCCTTGACAGCAACGTACCATTCAAGAACTTTGCCGAAACTCTTCCCCCGTAGGGGGATTTGGCAACGGAATTCAAAATTCCAACTGCAAATTTTCAAAAAGATATGCGCGGAGAAGGCCAAGACACTTCGCCACCGCGTCCGGCGCATTGATATTTGAGTCCAATTAGTTGGAAAAACTCAATTGTATTTTTAAAATTTCAATTGAACTTTTTATTTCCTCGATTGTGTCAATCGGAGGCGTTTAATGCAGGTGTTGTGAGGAATCATCATGGCCGAGACATCCCAGAGTCCATTCCAAGCTCCGGCTTGTGATGTCTGCGGAAAGGATGCGGTGGTCGAACAAGCCTACTCGGGACGTATCTTGTGCGGTTATCATCTCGAAAAATCGATTCGAAAGAAGGTGGGCAAAGAACTTCGCAAGCAACTGCATCTCGACAAATCAAAACCAACAACGGTCTTTGTGGCTATTTCTGGAGGAAAGGATTCAGCGGTGTTGCTAACATTGCTTGTCGAATTGATCGGTATGCGACGAGATGTTCGCATCGTCGCTGGTTGTGTCGATGAAGGCATTGATGGATACCGCCCACCTTCGATGCAGTGTGCTATCGATTTGTGCGAAACACTCGGCGTTGAATTCATCTCAACAAGTTACGAACAGCTTGACTTCCATCAGATGGACGAGGTTGTGAAACGCTTACCAGTCGTTTCTGAATCGAATGAAGGCGTCTCAATGATGCCTTGTTCCTACTGTGGCGTATTCCGTCGACAAGGGATCAATGCCCTGGCACGACAAGCAGGAGCACATGTGGTCGCTCTTGGCCACAACTTGGACGATATGGCCCAGACCGTTTTGATGAACATGACCAANGGNGACATNGANCGAACGTTACGACTTGCNCCNCACACNGATNCTCCNGTNGATGGNNTACCNCCNAGAATCGTNCCATTNCGCTGGATNCCTGAACAAGANATCCATNTNCTCGCCATGCACAAACAATTNCCACTNCANCATGAGGAGTGTCCTTACGCACAAGGTGCATTACGCTGGCGTTATCGAGACATCGTTGCTCAACTTGAGCAAGACGTACCTGGTACGAGGCATAGTTTGGTACGGATGTCGGACAACATCAAGCACGTTGCTCGAGAAGGTACGCCTTCTGTCCATTCGCACCCAACAAAGTGCCAACGTTGTGGCTCGCCAACCTCTGGAACAACATGCAAAGCATGCGACATGCGAGATCTTCTCGATGTTGACTTAGAGTAGGTTGTGAATCAACTCGTCCAAATCTTGTGGACGCTGGCAGTAATGGCAACGGAGCGTTAACGGGTCCGTCTTCGTCACCTTCAACCGATGTGGTAGAGGTTCTCTTGGGTTTTGCGTAATGCAGTTTGAGAAGGTACATCGTACAACGTTTCGCACTTCATCTCCAAGGTTCACATTCAACTTCTCTGCTACCGAATAAGCACGGATGATAGCGATGCTGGAATCAGGGGCGACCAATGCCAAACGATCAAGTTCAGATTGGGTTAATTCACGATCCTCGACCTTGATGATGTCTTTCGATCCCATCTTCTTGGATGGAACATTCATCACCAGTGAGACAGGAACTGATGTATCGCCAGAAAGACTGAGCAATTCCAAGACCTTCAGAGCTTGTCCAGATGGAATGTGATCAATGACCGTTCCATTCTTGATTGCAGTAACGCGTCGCATGTTGTGTTCATCAGCCATCAGGCATCACCTCCTGCAATCTCAGCAGGGACTTCGATGTTCAAGAGTCGACATAGGAGAGCCATTCGAGCAACAACACCGTTGAAGGCTTGTTCAAAGTAGCGAGCGTGTCGAGTTGAATCAACGCTTGGATGGATTTCATCAACACGAGGAAGGGGGTGAAGAATGACCATCTCCGACTTGGCATTGTCGAGGTCACGTGCATGCAACTTGTAGGCGCCTGCAACCTTGGCATATTCATCTTCATCAGCAAATCGTTCCTTTTGGATTCGAGTCATGTAGACAACGTCGGCTTGATTGATGTTGCCAAGGAGGTCTTCGGTTTCCGTCACGTCTGCACCGTGCTCACGGAGATCTTCAACAATCTCTGTCGGCATTCGCAGCAGTTCAGGTGATGCAAAGATTAAGCGGCAACCAAAGCGAACGAGCGCATGGGAGAGGCTGTGGACGGTACGACCGTATCGAAGGTCTCCTGCAAGAATGACCGTCAATCCTTCAAGCGTTCCATGGGACTGCTGGATGGTAAACAAATCGAGCATGGTTTGTGTNGGGTGNTGNCCNGCACCNTCNCCNCCNTTGAGAATNGGNACNCGTGCAGCATCNTGNGCNTANCNNGCAGCACCTTGTCGAGGATGACGCATAGCAATAATGTCGGTGTACCCATCGACCATCTGGATGGTGTCAAACAGTGTTTCCCCTTTCACAACAGAGGACGTCTTGACATCGCCTAGGTTGACGACATCGCCACCGAGTCGCTTCATGGCTGTTTCGAAGGACATCCGAGTACGCGTGCTTGGTTCAAAGAACAGGTTGCCGAGAATCTTTCCTTGCAACAATGGGAGGTATGTCTCACCACGTGCAACAGGCAAAAGTCGCTCAGCATCGGCAAGAATGCTGTGTATGTCGTCGTTGGTCAAATCGTCCATCGTGATGAGTCCTTTCATAGGATGTCCCCTTCTTTACCAACCATCCAAGCACACCCTTGAACATTGTTGCCAAACAGTATGCAAAGAGTCGGTGGTTTCTTCATCAAAACCATGTGTGCTCAATTCATGCTCTGGGGGGATATCGATGAGGCGATTAAGGCTGAACGACTTCTTCGAGTCCAGAGAATCGAGCGATTAAGCACCATTTGTGCCTTGTTCTGTTTGAGTGGAGCCATCTGGTTGGCTTGGCCGGTTCTCAAGGATGCCTTTGTTGGCGATGCGAGTCTGCTTACAGGACTCGGTATGCCCGTTTTGGTGCTGTTGTGGGGTATTGTCATTCAGGATTTGATCCTTGACGACCCTCGTGCACGAACACGAATCGGAGCAGCCACGAGCATCGTTTGGCCAGTGTTGCTCATGTTCGCACTCCGTGCATACTCATCGAACATGGTCGACATCGTAGCGGCCATCCTCTTTGCATCGCTAGGATTTGCGATGTACCAATCCTCAGCAAACACATTACGTGGTGGCATTGATGTCATGCGGTTCCGAGCGATGATGACGAGCATCGGTGCATTAACCGTGGTGGGAATGCTTGTCGGAGACCGTGCAGGTGAGGCATGGATTAACGAGCCACAAGATTGGGCGCATCCTCTTCTCAGCCTCTTTGTAGTAGGACACGTTGTCTATCTCTGGTTCATTGGCGATGATATGCGCGAGGAAAGGAAAGCCTTCCGTCAAGAATTGGATGCTATTGAGAATCGTCTTCTCGTCCTACGTTCCGAAGGGGCAGCCGTTGACCAAGCGAGCAGCCTCGTGATGACAGCAAAGGAAGAGGGGCACATCGATCCTGCCTTTGGTATACGCTTGCTTCGAGAAGCGGCCGAGGACATCGAACGCTCTCTTTCGCTTGCAACCGATGTGGATGTTGTGCGAAGTGAGGCTCTGCTCGTGATTCAACATGCTGAAGAGTTAGCACCATTGGCAAAGCGTCCTCGTAAATCCTACGAAATGGGTGAACGAGAAGCTAGNCTTGGNTCNNTACGNGAAGCNGAAGGATTGTTCCGTCAAGCNAANCGNCGNGCTCAAGAAATCGTCACNTGGTGGGAACANGCNGAGGAANCTCGATNCGNNNNGCAGAAGAANTGCTCACNGGNCAATCTGGNGCAACCATTGACAACNTACGACAAATTATTCGCGATGCAAAGAAACAACTCGATCGTGAAGCACCGAAGAAAGCTTTCGAACTTGCTTGTGTGATTCCTATTCAACTTCAAGCGGATGGTGACGCAAAAGAACGAGCCGTCGAAGTCCTCGGTGATGCTGCGAAGGCGCTCAAGGCTGCTGATGGATTCGATACATCCGAACTTGAAAACCGACTCGAACAAGCTGAGGCTGCTCTTGAAGCAGGTGATACCGGTCAATCCATCGGTCTGGCTGAAGGTGTCATTCGTGTCATTCAGGTCGAACGTGAGGCCATGGAAACCGTTCGACGCGCTCTTCGACAACGCAAGAAAATCACAGAACGGTTCAGTGGTTTCGCCGAAGAGGAGGAATGGATGACTCGATTCAAGCAGGTTCAATCAGCAGCTGACGAGCGCCAATGGAGTCATGCAGCGACACTGCTTGAACGCCTTACCATCGACCTCGATGCCCTTGGTAATGAGCAAGGTGAGGCACAGACTCTGCTCGACTTCGTCCGTCAGGAGTGGTCCGTCTTGAGAAATCAATGCACGGCGTCAAGTATTCCTGTTACAGATGAAGACATGAAGCAAACTGAGGCTGCAATCGCACTTGCTGATGAACGGCTCATTGAAGGTCAAGTTGAGGCTGCTTTGGAACAACTTGGACAAGCAGATGCATCCATGGAACGACTGCGACGACGTGTTTGATCAGACAAGGTCTCGTTGAAGCAAATCGCTGTGATTGATACCACTTGGCAAGCCAAGATCAACAGGCATACCAGCGATGGTCGTGATGACTCCATAGAGGTGCAAGTAGAGTCCATGCGGAGGTTCATGTTCTCCATTGTATGGAATCTTCTTCCAAAGATTGGATTTCATCCAGTACTTCGATACGGATTGATCCTTTGAATGAACAATCCAGGCATTGGCTCGTCCTGCATGCTTTCTTGCCTGGGTTGAACCGAGTCGTGGAGAGATGTGAACTGTATGCAGAATAGGCCACTCTCGCATCCAATCGCCTGCAGAGTCGATGAGCATAGTCATCTTGGTCGGTTCTGTTGCCATAGCATCAAGCAGTCCCAATTCGTTCAGAATTCGAACCAATGAACGAACGTGTGGATGACGTGGCTCCNGTTTCCTCAATTCNCGTGCAATACGGACAGCTGTGTTTGGTCGATTCGCATCAAGATGCAANAATGCTGCAACAACTCGGCCTTGTGACCACGTCGATGTTGGCAATTCAGCGTGTTCCTCATGCTTTTTCATGAAAGCTTCCAGCATCGATAAGGCCTCTTCGCTCCGTCCACTGAGACGCATTCGAGCACAATCACCGAGCAACATCAATCGATCAGCAGGCTTGTTTCGATAGGTGGTATTGGCTCGAGGCTCTCCGTTCGCCGTTCTGTTGAGCAAGTCGATGTTTCGACGCATGAGCGGATCAACACCGAGAACGGGTTGTGAAGCACTTGGAACACTTCGCTTTGCATCAAGGACGGCAGCAAACCATTGCAACCGTGCTGCTTCGATATCGCTCTTGTTCAAGAGCGCAAGTCGTGGTGCAGCCTCGGGTAAATCACGTTGACAGAGACTTGCAGCTGCAAGAATCAATCGTGCAACTTGTGCATCTCGACCTGTTTGCAGTGCAAGCAACGAGACAGCGTTTTCCTCCGCTTCCTCCCAACGATTCAACCCGGCAAACAATTGCATTTTGGCTCCCGTTTGCCGCAACAAGTCCAATCCTTGCGTTGATGATTCAGTCGGATTCAGAATCTCATCATAGTGTTCGATGGCTCGCGTCCATTTGTCTTGAGCAATCAGTTCCGTAAACGGTCGTTGTTTCAGATAGATCATGTCTTCCATTTGCGTCAACATTTGGCGCTGTTCACTGATGCTTGCATCAAAGGTGATGTCATCGAGTTTGGAGCCGACCTGAAGCGATGTAAGCCAGATGAGAAGAAAGCAAATTTGACCTCCGGATGCNAACATCCAGGTCAATTCTTCCATCGCATCCTTTTCAACATAGGTGCACAGCGTGTTTTCCCAATCACCACAAGCAGCACCCTGTGGAAGGAACGAGGAATCCCAGAACGTAATCATTGCGAGAGCGAGAAGGAGCATTGACTGTCCTGCAAATCCCGTGAAGCAGAAATTGAGGACTTTGGCTTGCTGAGAACGTTCTGCACGAAGCAAACGACTGTCTGCTAAGCGAATGCCTCCCCGTCCTGAAACATCTTGAACATCGAGGAAAAGAATCCTTGCAACTTCGTAAACGAACAGGAATCCAACCAAGGCAACGTTGAGGAGAAGGAACAACAGAATTGACGTGACCAGTGGGACACGTAATCCCGGATCTGGAATGTTGGAAAACAGCTCGATGAGGAAGAATCCAAGCATGCCACCCTCTTCCATGATGGTGGCTTGTTCTCGGTATTCTGGAAGTTCGAGAACTCGCTCAGAATGCGAAAACAATTCAGGTGCGACAAGGATGGCGATCAACGAGAGCAGCGTGTTGATGGCGACGACAGGCATGGCCAATGTGTTGAGATGGACAATCCGTGCGATCACTTGCTGTCGTGCATTTGGTGCATGATTGTGGAATGGAGAAGGATTGCCTTTCGCAATTTGAGCAGATGACTGACGAAGCGCTTGCCACGACGTCCCCATGACCCGGCCATATGCAACGATGGAAGGAGAAAAAGCGAGCAGCAATGATCCGCTTAGTCGATGCGTGAATGGAACGTCCCACGAGCCGAGAAGTGAGTAAAACAGACCTACGCCAAGAAACCAAAGGATAGTCAAAGCGATGTAAGCGGTGTTTCGTGCACCGCTCGATTCCTGCAACTTTGCTTTCCCATGCCCAATCGGTTTGATGATTTGAGCACCCAGAGAAGAACCTGACGATATGACTGCAGGTAGGATAATCAGAATCAATGCAAGTGAGATGTTTGGAGCGTGAAAACCGTCGCTCTGGCCTTGTGCATAGATGAGGTATTCAAAAAAGAGAAGCAATGCGCCAGTCAATGCAAAAAGATAGGTTGCAACCCCAAAACGCATGCCGCGTGAACGAAGCAAATCACGAGCTTCACCAAACGATTCTGTAACGGTATGGACCTCGTATCGCATTGGTCCTGTCTCGAATGCAACCTGCAATCCACGCAGTTGTCGTGGAACGACTGTTCGCCAAAACAACAGGGCGATGACTGCTGCTAAGATCAGTGGAACAACAGCGATGGAGGCAAACCCCTCAACAATCACCGGTCCAGTCATGGATTCGCCACACCCTGCTTCCTTTTATGGAGTGCGAATTGATGCAGTGATTCTGTTCAGTTTTCCTGAGGTTTTGGGACCAAGGAAGGTTCTGAAATTTTGTTGTCAATTTCATCTTTGAGATCGGAAAGGAATTGGTCAACAGGGACATCTGCGATTTGGTCGCCTGTACGTGAACGCAGCGAGACACAGTTGTTNTTCATCTCACCATCGCCAAGAATCATGAGATAGGCAGGGCGCATCTTACGATGGGTTCGGATTTTCTTTCCAATCGTATCGTCCCCATCATCAATCTTGACTCGAACGCCGGCATCCTTCAGCTTCTGGGCAACTTCAGATGCATATTGCTTGTGCTTCTCAGAAATGGTAAGAATGTGGA
>FUFK010017523.1_pt1 | contig 12922 bp, 13 predicted proteins | sample 1021851 | NCBI WGS metagenome assembly FUFK01 (sample SAMEA51879418, study PRJEB19060) | metagenome | reverse complement strand
GCATTGTTCACCAGAATATCTACAGGCTTGTTTTGATTAAGAGCTGGTGTAAGGTTAGCCTCAAGCTGTTCAGCGTCAGATATATCAACGTTCACGAAGCAGGTTTTTTCCCCGCATTCTTCTTTAAGGGTTTTGACTGAGTCTAATGATTGGTCCACTAGAATCAGACGGGCTCCAGCAGCATGATAACTTCTGGCAATAGCTCGCCCAATTCCCTGAGCTGCACCGCTGATTAATGCTGTTTTCCCTTTGAGGTCATTCAGCATTTCTATTGGATCTTCTAACTGAGTGAATTTGCTTTATATTCTTTCTCCTCAGCCGGTTCAACACTTCATTGAAGTGCTTCAAGAACTGCCTCAGCACTAGAACCAGTCAATTGACCAGGCTCTTCAACAAAGGAATGTANAATGATGCCNTCATCTGCAACAAAGCAGCATCGTTTTGCTCGTTCACCTAAAACTGGGCCAAAATCTCTTGTCACTCCCAGGGCTTGCGCTAGTTCAGCACGGCTATCTGCAAGCATTTCAATTTTGCCTAAGGCTCCAACCTGCTCTCCCCAGGCCTTCATAACGTGAGCATCATTNACTGATATGCAGGCTACAACATCAACAGNTTTCTTGGCAAANGAGTCAAAGAGCCGAACNAAACCGGGTAAATGGGTGTTTGTGCAGGTNTGCGTAAANGCGCCAGGTACGTAAAAGAAAACAATNCTTCTNTCTNCGCACCAGTCTAAAAGATTGATTTCCTCNACNGAGNCTNCTGTNTTTGTGTGAANTGTAANNTNAGGAAGTTTTGTTCCAACAGCTAAAGCCATTCCAGTACCCAAAATAAATTAATTGCTAAATTTTCCTGTCTCACTAAATCAAATTCATTTGCAGTTGTCTACTTAGAGGCTTTNTTAACAATGCATAAGGTGATTATTTCAATGTGTGACTATCTGAGGACTGAATTGGTCCTGATATGCAAACAATGAAACTGCGCCTCCAGTATGAAGGAAGATGACGTCTCCGTCGTTTGAAATTTGGCCAGACTGTATCTGGCCAATCAATCCNGCCATACCCTTTCCTGAATAGACGGGATCGAGCAAAATACCCTCATTGCGGGCGAGCATATTTGTAGCCTGAACCATTGTCTCAGTTGGAATGCCATATCCGTCACCAACATAGCCATCATCTACGATTACCTTTTCGCGGGGTAGGGGTTTGTCTGTAAGCTGAGCAGCAGTTTTCACAGCTAGATTGTAAACATTTTCAATTTGGACCTGTTCTGGCTGACGCACGCTTATACCTAGGATCGGAATATCGCATTTCAGAGCATGAAAACCAGCAATCATGCCAGCATGGGTGCCCGCGCTGCCTGTTGATAGCACAACAAGCTTAGGATGAATTCGCATGGCTTTACATTGCTCTAACAATTCCTGCGCTGTTGAAACATAGCCAAGAGCGCCAATTTCATTAGAACCGCCACCGGGAATAAAATATGCATTTCGCCCTTCTGACTTCAGTCGCTCAGTAACCGCTTTGGCTTCTGCGTTCATATCTAGGCCAGCGGGGCGGAATTCGATTTTTGTGTTAAACATGCGGTCAAAAAGAACGTTTCCTGTCTGCTCATACTCTGCGCTTTTTTTAGGAACTCTGCGTTCAAGAAGGGCGTAACAGTCAATGCCGAGCTTACAGGCTGCTGCTGCTGTCTGGCGAACATGATTGGATTGCACCGCCCCTTGCGTGACAACAATGTCAGCCCCGATCTCCAAGGCATCTGCCATGAGAAATTCTAGCTTGCGTGTTTTATTTCCGCCAGTTGCAAGTCCGGTACAGTCATCCCGCTTTATCCATAAACGGGGCCCGTTTAGAGCTTTAGTTAATCGGGGCATTTCTTCCAATGCTGTTGGCTGGTGACATAAATGCACGCGTTTAAATCCCGCTAAAATGTCGTCCATATTGTTCCCCTCTTATATTTGCAAGAGTTTCTCTGTTCTAAAATTTGGATCAGTTCTCTGAAACTAGCCTTGAATCAAGTAGTTGACCCTCGCGCGCCAGGATTGGATAGGCAATTGAGGCGATGTGACTGTTGAATTCTTTAAATGCTAGTCCTGTTTCAAGATGCAAATCACTCGATTCAAGAACTTCTACCCGCCCTTTAGCCAAACGTTTCAGGTGGCTTTTCCTGCTTTTTCTTTGGCGTAGGGTAAATTCGTTCTTCTCTTCAAGTAATTGCCGCGCAATACCAACATCACCAGAAACCAGAACATTGCCTGCTAAAGAGATATTTGCAATTACCTTGTCGTGCATGCTACAAAGTTCTGCTAAACCCTCTGAAGAAAAGTGGACACCTTCGCGGTCTTTGTTAGCAGCAAGCTTTGAAAGTGTCTTTGAAATTACATCCCCTGCTGCTTCAATTGCGATGGCAAATTCAAGCAGGTCGCTCAATTCTTTTCGGTGGGCATCGTTGCTGTTTTTAATGCTGCTCACTCCAGATAGTTCTGATACGTAACGGCGCGTCCCATTAAGGGCTTCATTAACGACCAAATCTTTTTTTACAATCCTATCCATTTGCTTGACGTCATATTCCTTAAATAATTCCATGATGGGGAGCATCATTTCTTCGATCAGTAGAAGCATCCTTTGTGTTTCGCGCCTAATACTCGCAATCGCTACTTCAATATTGTCTAAATTTTTGTGATTAATCACAGAACGGTAATGCACTGGCATTTCTTCCAGATTTGCTAATTCTCTAGCCATAAATTTTGAAGCCGCACGTTCCAAAAGACCACTGAATGGCACAGCCAACAGCAACAATAAATTAAACAGAATATGACAAAAAATTACCTTCTGGGCGTCATTGATATTTGGCAAAAACCCGATTATTTGAGAGCGATTGATTGCTATCACTATAATTATTGACATGCTTCCTCTAATAATAAAATTCATCAAAGGAACTTGTCTTGCTAAAGGCGGCATGGCGCGTGTCACCCATAAAGGCAGAAGCGATGAGCCAAGATTAGCACCCAGCATTAACGACAACCCGACCATTAAAGGCAAGGCGTCTAAAGAAACCATTGTGACTATCATCAACACCGATGCCACAGCAGAGTGCATGATGAATGTTAGAGTTGCGCCAACAAGAAAAGCTGTAAGAAAGTCACGGATCAGCAAGGCAGAGATTTGTGGTAAAAAAGCGCTATCACGAATTGGCATTACCGTCGCGCGCATTAACTCTAAAGCTACTAGAATTAGAGCGACACCTAAAAGTGCGCGCCCAACTTGCTTNGGAGTTGGGGACTGGCTCTTCAGAAACATAAGGCCCCCAAGAATTAACAGCGTTGGTGCTAGCCAACTAATATCTAGACTCAGAAACTGGATTACGAGTGCTGAGCCAAGATCTGCTCCTAACATAGCGGGAAGACCAAGTTGAAAAGATAGCGAGCCAGCACTGACAAAGCCGGTGATCAATATTGCAACTGCCAACGAGCTTTGCATGATTGCAGCGAGCGCCATACCAGCGAAAGTTGCCTTAAATCTTGCCTTTGANCCTGTNACTAACCGGCGAAAAGATGCTCCAAAAGCGCGCTCAACTCCTGTACGCACCATTCTGACTGCAAACAAAAGAAGAATGGTTGCGCCTGCAAGTTCAAGTAAAAAGTCAACGGTTACCATGTGGAAATATTGCCGAATTATGAGTATAGGATCAGAAGTGTTTAATCCATTAGTATAACAGGTATTTGATGTATTTGGTCAATATTATTGCTAGAAACTGGTGCTCGGAGTTTTGCGTAAAGCTTTGAATCTCAACGTAGATAGTATTATTTGGCATAGCATTTGAAACCTGATGATAATCAAAAGAACTGCTTTTTTGGGAGATTTTTATGGCTACCCCTGCCATCTATTTATTTCGCCACGGTGAGACAGAATGGAATATTGAGGGTCGAAGGCAGGGACATTTGAATTCACCTCTGACTTCCCGAGGCCGACTTCAAGCACAAAATAATGCGCGTTGCTTGAAGCAGAATTCATCCTTGGCTGAACCAATCATTATTTATTCCAGTCCGATAGAGCGTGCTAGAGAGACAGCNCTTATCATGCTGAATGAACTCAGTATATCAACAAGTTCAATTATCTTTGATGACAGGTTAAAGGAGTCAAGCTTTGGGGATTGGGAGGGNCTTACTGACCCTGAGGTTGCTGAGCGCTATCCGGTGTCCTGGCAAGCGCGAATGATGGACCGTTGGAACACACGGCCACCATCTGGCGAATCATATGCTGATGTGAACTGCCGTGTATCTGAGTGGTNTAAGGAGGTGGANTTCGCCAAGACAACTCTTGTAATTTGTCATGGGCTGACTTCTAGGGTCCTGCGTGGAATTTATATGGGTCTTACACACCAAGAAGTTTTTGGTCTTGCAGAACCACATGATGGTTTTTTCAAACTCAGCCGTGGAATTGTTTCTTATATAACTTAGTAACGCGTCTTATGTTTGCGCTATAATTTCATTTATCTTGGTAGCTAATTCAGAAAATGAATTCAGTGCCACATCGTGCGGTATTTGGTCCACTGGTATTTTTCTATATCCTTCAGTGAAAAGAATAAATGGCACTTCAGCTCGCTTCGCTGTCTCTGCATCTATCTCGCTGTCACCAACGTAGATGCACAAACCAGAACCGAGTTCATCAAAGGCGGCTTTTAGCGGTGCGGGATCAGGCTTGCGAGCAAGCGGGTTGTCGCCACCCCAAACAGTCTGGAAGTATTTTTCAATTTTCAGGTGTTTCAAGATGGCAATGGAGGGCCGGTGAAGCTTATTGGTGCATATGCCCAACTGATGTGATTGCTCTAATGTGGTCAAGGCCTCCAGAACACCTGGGTACATCACCGTCAACTCAACTGCACTTTCATAGCGTGCGGTCATTTCTTCGAGCAGCAATGTTTGGTATTCGTCTGATACATCTCGAGCTTTACGCATCCGCTCTACGAAATTTTGTATACCTTCGCCGATGAATGAGTGCGTTTCTTCTAGTGTAATCGGTGCAACATCAATTTTTGAAAGACTCGCATTTGCAATACTCCGTATGTCAGGAGCGCTATCAATCAATGTTCCGTCAAGGTCAAAGACAATTCGAGCGTTCATATTTGTTGCCTCTTATCTTTAGTTGTTCGGTCAGGTGTATGCTAGACTTCTCAAATCGTTGGGATAATGAAGTCAGGTACAATTTGGGTTTGCTCGATAAATTTTTTGTAATCATAACCTGAAAAGAGGCCATGATCTGTCACTAGGGCGGTTTTTATTCCATATGCTGCACCGCCTAATACATCTGTATGCAGCGTGTCGCCTACCATCACAACTCGAGATGGATCGATATTGGGAAGGCGACTGAAAGCGAGATCATAGATGTTTGTAAAAGGTTTTCCAAAAAATTTTGCTTGAATTTTCAGCTCACTTCCAAGTTTGTGTCCATAATAACCTGGCTCCAAACTCAAATAACGTCCACGAGGCGCAACAATGTCTGGGTTACCAACGAGAATAGGGCGTGCAACTTTTGCTAAGCTCTCTTGTAAAAGCATTTGCTGAGCTTCGGTCCATTCCAATGTAGATAACAAAATAAACCCAGATGCAGCGTCATAAATTGACATGTCGTTTTCCAAGCGTTTCCAGGGAATACCAAGAGTTTCAACGTGCGAGTTTTGAGTGCTCATTACACCCCAAAACCCACTATCTGGCAGTGGTGGGATAGCAGCGGCTAGAGCAGCGCGACTTGAAACGATATCTGCAATTTCTAATGGAATTCCAAAACTAAGAAATTTTTTCAGGGCTTGCTCAGCAGGGAAACATGCTCCATTTGTTAAAACAAGAACGTCCTTGCCCATATCTTTTAGCATCTGTGCTCGCAGCGCAGCGCCAACAATTGCTGTATCACCCACATTCAGAACACCAAAAGCATCAAGCAAAAATGTATCAAAAAGGTCGGCAATTTCCCCTAGGTTCTCNGCGTGAACAGACTTTTTGGGCATATGTGCTGCAGGAAGAACAGAGCGGATAGCCTCATATTGTTGCAAGGCCCAGACGGCATCTCGCTCGGACATATTAGATAATTGCCCCACGCACCTTCGCTGAAATATATTCAGATAAAAAAACCGTACCAAGGATAACGATGAGTATTGTCGTCACCTGTGTCCAGGCCAGCACGTTGATTGAAGCGCTCAGTTGTATGCCAATACCTCCCGCACCGACAATACCTAAAATGGTGGAGCCACGGACATTGATGTCCCAGCGGAAAACACCGACTCCAGCGATTGTAGGCAAAACCTGGGGTAAAATGCCGTAGACCATTTGCTGTGCGCGCGAACCACCAGTGGCTTTAATCGCTTCAACTTGTTTTGGGTCAATCTCTTCAATAGATTCATATATTAGCTTGGCACAGCCACCGATTGATCGAATTCCAATTGCTATCGTTCCTGCCAATACGCCTGGCCCAACAATCACAACCAGAAGAAGAGCCCAAATCAGCGAATTCACTGACCGAGTTGCTACAATGATAAATAACATCACGGCACGAACAGATTTGTGAGGTGTAGTGTTGTGTGCGGCGAGGAACGCAATTGGCACCGCAAGACACATCGCGATAGCGGTGCCAATGGTAGCGATATTGAGTGTGTCCCATACAGGTCGCCATAACTTGGGCATATAGCTCCAATCTGGCGGAACCATTCGTTCACCAATGTCTGACATTTGCCGGGGGGCGTCCCATACAAACATCCAGATAGTCTTTTCAGAGATCAGCTGCCACGCATAAACAGCTATGCAAAGCCCTACCAGCCATCCCCCCCAAATTAGCCATTGTTTCAAGGGCGTGCGCCTGCGCCACAGAGGGCCNTGTGTTGTTTCNATAGTCGGCATTACTGCACCCACTTTCTGAGATAGCCTGAGGAATATTCCAGCGTNATCACAATTGCAATTATTGAAAATAGGATGGTTGCCGTGGTAGCGTACTCATAACGTTGGACTGACGTCAGAAGGTGTGCGCCAATGCCGCCTGCACCGACGATCCCCACCACTGCNCTTTCGCGGAAGTTGATATCTAAACGATAGAGTGATAGTCCAATCATNCGAGGAAGAACCTGAGGCTGGATCGCGTAATTTATCCATTGCAACCATGTTGCACCAGTTGCGCGCACGGCTTCAGCTTGAGACTTGCTCATATTTTCAATGTCTTCAGCTAGAAGTTTGGCCCAAAAGCCAATTGTACCTATTGCCAAGGCAATAAAACCTGCGAATGGACCAAATCCAAAGAACTTTACTGCAAAAATTGCAAGAATTACTTCCGGAAATGTTCTAGAGACGGCAATGATGCTGCGACAAAAGAGNTATACCCATGTGGGCGCTAAGTTTCGCGCTGCGCCTAGCCCGATAGGGATAGAAAGTAAGACTCCACCGATAGTTGAAATGACAGCCATCCAAATACTCTCTAGAATGCCATCTAAAATTACGCCGCGAGAGTCACTTAAATCTGGAGGAAAGAACTTACTGATCATGTCTGCCCCACGAGGGATGCCCTCAGCAACACGTGTCCAGTTTACGTCCATTGTGTAAATGGCTAAAAAGAAATAGGTGACAGTGCCAACATAGATTAAATAGCGAAGAAGCGAAGATTTGATGAAATGCGGCTTCTTCCAAGTTTGGGCATAATTTAGTGACGCCTCACTCATGCCATTTCTCCTTCATCGGGCACGTCATCGTCATCTTCTACCTTTTCAATAGTCTTTTCCCAATCTTCCTCACCGTAAATTTCAGTTAGAACTTCTGGTGTCAAGCCTCCTGGAGTTCCGTCATAGACAATTTCTCCAAGTTTTAGTCCAACCACGCGCTCTGAGAACATCTGTGCTAAAGCCACATCGTGAATGTTAATGATTGCGGCCAATCCACGTTCTTCACAGAGTTCTCTTATAAGACGCATAATTTGACGCGATGTTTTTGGATCGAGGCTTGCTGTTGGCTCATCTACTAGTAACAGCTCAGGATCCTGGATCAATGCGCGGCAGATCCCAACNCGTTGTCGCTGACCACCTGACAATTCATCAGCTCGCTTGTCGACCATGTGCATCAGGTCCACGCGATCCAATAAGCGGTAAGCTTCGCGCACATTTTCTTTTGGGTATTTGCGAAAGAGGCTCTGCCAGAAATTCACGTACCCCAAACGACCTGATAGGACATTTTCCATCACCGTCAGGCGTTCAACCAAAGCATATTCTTGAAAAATCATACCCATACGTCGGCGTGCACGTCTAAGGTCTCTATTAGACAAACCGTTAATTTCGCGCTCGCCTAAATGAATCGTGCCTGTTGTTGCGTCAACTAGCCGATTAACGCAACGTATAAGAGTTGATTTTCCAGCGCCTGATGGTCCTATAAGGGCAACCAATTGCCCATCTGGAATTTCAAGNGTTACATTATTAAGTGCTAAGTCGCCGGTCTTATAGCGTTTAGAGAGGTTTTCNAGGCGTAACATGAACGGCTTCCTTTAAAATTGGCAAAAGAGATGGACGCGCCTGAACAAGGCGCGTCCAAGAGTATTTACCGCTTTTATTTGCAGTCGTAGCTTACACCATTGGCTTTGTCGATGCCACGGATGACAGCCCAATCGTATTTGTGCTCGATACCAACAAAGATGTCTGCTTTCTTAAATTCTTTCTTGAAAGTTTCATCCCATTCATATGTCCAAAACGCTGTCTTGATCTTAGCTACCAGTTCTGGGTGCAAGTTGTGAGCATGGCCATAACCAGTAGTTGGGAAGGTTTGAGACTTGTAGATCGTACGAATTTTTCCAGGCTCAATTACACCGCGGCGTTCCATTCTCTGCATCACTGAGTTCGCAATTGCTGCTACTTCGTAATCACCGTTGTAAACACCGAGAATTGAGTTGTCATGTTTNCCTGAAAAAGTTGGAGTGAAGTCTTTTTCAGCTATCAGACCAAACTCTCCTTTTAAGATCGCAGATGGCGCCTTGAAGCCAGAATTAGAGGTTGGCGAGGTAAAGGCCATGGTCCGACCTTTGATTTGGTCCGGAGATGTCATGTCAGAATCCGCGGGTACAATGATTTCCATCTCATACCCAAATTTACCATCTTTATAAGCCATCATGCCAAAGGGCACAAAACCTGCGCAACTTACAGCAATAGGGTTGGAACCTGTGTTAAAACCAGCGACGTGCAGACGCCCAGAACGCATAGCTTCAAGCTGAGCAGCATTGGACTGCACAGGGAAGAATGCAACTTTACGTCCAGTTGTCTTGGCCATATGGTCAACAAAGCCTTGCCAGATATTTGCATATACAGCAGGGTCTTCAACCGGAGTGTAGGTAAAAATTATAGTTGATGGGTCAACCCAGTCTTTCGGGTTTAATGGCAGGTCTGCCAATTGATCAAGGTTCCTGTCGCAATATGCGACATCCAAAGTACCACGGTGGCAATCTTCTTGTGCATTCACCAAAGTGGGTGCAGCCAGCAACATTAAAGCGCCCACAGCGGCAAAGAGTCCTTTGCTAAATCTTAGCATCATTTCCTCCAAAAATTTTTTGTTTGATAATTCAGGTTACACATTCGTACTGGGCAAGCAAGTAAGTTTGTAATAAAAATGTNATAAAGTTGTAGCCTTTGTTTTAACGTCTAAAATTCTTGAAACCACGTAACTATATCTGGCCAAAATGACAATTTATCTCATTAGACACGCTCAATCAGCTTTTAATGCTGTTCACGATCCCAATAAGCCTGACCCCATGATATTCGATGCACCCATAACAGAACTTGGGGAAAATCAGGCTCGACNAGCTCGAAAAGAAATCAAAAAATTCACTATCAGGTCTGTTATTGTATCGCCGTTTACAAGGACAATACAAACGGCACAATTGATTTTTGAGAATAGTTTACCGTTTGAGATTAATGCTGAGGTGCGTGAGCAACTCGTAAATAGCTGTGATGTAGGAAGNACGCCGCGTGAACTTTCTGAGAATTTTCCCCATTTGAATTTTGATGATTTAGATGAATGCTGGTGGCATCAAGGTGAAAAAGATCACCGCGGCATCTCTGTTGAGCCTGAAGAGGTTTTGATGCAAAGGGCAAGCAGATTTTCTGCATATCTAAAGCGTGAAAATATTCACTCAACAGCAATTGTTTCTCATGGTAATTTTATTCGTGCGTTGACTGGAATAAAACCCAATAATTGTGAAATACTTGAGTTTGACCCTCATTAATCTGTAGGGATNTGTTCTGTCTCTAGACAATACAGGCTTGCAAATGGGTAAAAAATATATTTTGGCTATCGACCAGGGGACCACTTCNACNCGGGCNATCATCTTTGACCAGAAGCTCCANCCNCTNGCCACNGCACAAGAAGAGTTTGCNCAGCACTTTCCACAATCTGGNTGGGTGGAGCATGACCCNGAAGATTTATGGNTAACAACNGTAGCTATGTGNCAGCAGGCATGTGAGCGCGAGAATGTGGATCCNGTTNATATTGCTGCTATCGGCATCACTAACCAGCGTGAAACGACGATTGTTTGGAACCGGCACACTGGACGAGCTATATACAATGCCATTGTTTGGCAGGATCGCCGCACAGCTGATTATTGTCGATCCCTGAAAGAGGCCGGCCATGAACCAGAGGTTACGCGCAAGACAGGGCTGCTAATTGATCCCTATTTTTCAGCAACAAAGCTGAATTGGATTCTCGAAAATGTAGAAGGCGCGCGCGCGGCAGCAGATGCTGGCGATCTTTTGTTTGGAACAGTTGATAGTTATCTTATTTGGAGGCTCACAGACGGGGCCTCGCATGTAACCGACGCAACCAACGCCGCGCGCACTATGATGTACAACATCTCAGAGGGGNGTTGGGATGATGAGCTGTTGGCGTTGTTCGACATTCCCAAAAAAATGCTGCCACAAGTGCGAGACAGCTCTGGCGATTTTGGTGTGACACGACCTGATTTGTTCAGCGGGTTCAAAATTCCCATTTTAGGAGTGGCTGGCGATCAGCAGGCCGCTACCGTTGGTCAGGCCTGTTTTGAGCCTGGAATGGTCAAATCCACCTATGGTACTGGTTGTTTTGCTCTAATGAATACAGGCAATAAATTGGTTTTTTCCAATAACAAACTGCTTACCACCATTGCATATCAGATAAATGGAGAGCCAGTTTATGCATTAGAGGGTTCAATTTTTGTTGCGGGTGCTGTGGTTCAGTGGCTTCGTGATGGGCTGAAAATGATTCAGCACGCCTCTGAGACAAAAGCATTGGCCGAAGCTGCCAGCGACACAGAACAGGTCTATTTTGTACCTGCCTTTACTGGCCTTGGGGCACCGTATTGGAATGCTGATTGTCGTGGCGCTATTTTTGGGCTTACCCGAAATACAGGTCCTGCCGAGATTGCAAAGGCAGCACTTGAAAGTGTGGCCTTTCAGACACGTGACCTAATTGAGGCGATGCGGGAGGATTGGGGAGGGTCTGGTAAGGCAGTCTTACGAATCGATGGCGGCATGGTTGCAAATGACTGGGNGATGCAGGCGCTGGCTGACCAACTTGGGGCACCTGTTGATCGGCCAACCATTACCGAAACAACAGCGTCTGGTGCGGCCTATCTTGCGGGACTGGCAGTCGGTCTCTGTCCAAAGCCGGCAAATTTTGCCAAGCAATGGGTCCTGGAAAAGCGCTTTGAGCCTAGCCACTCTAGTGAACACACAGATGCGCTTTATGCAGGNTGGCAGCGTGCTGTGACCCGGTTGCTTCATAACCCAAAAAACTGACTATACCCTAACGGCAGCTCAAGAGCGCAGCAGATAAATTTAAGGTTGATAGATAGGAACACGTGCAATGAGTGACGATCAATTTATNAAACAAGTGTTTATAGAGGGGCGTACCCATCGTATTTTCAAAGATAGACCTATTGATGAAAGCTTGCTTCATCGTCTTTATGAATTAGCTAAAATTGCGCCCTCTTCCTCTAATCTTTGCCCCATGCGCATCTCGTTTGTAGTATCGACGCAACAAAAGCAAAAGGTGATTGATGCAGCAGCAGAGGGCAATAAACCAAAAATTGAATCAGCACCTGTGGTAGCCATCGTTGCTCACGACACAAGATTTACCGACCATATTGAAAAATTAGCACCTTTCATGAATGCTGAAACTTTCAGGCAGCAAAGTGAGGAAAAATTGAAACAAGTCGCAATAGAAAATAGCTGGCTACAGGCTGGATTTTTGATTGCAGCAGCGCGCGCTCTTGGTCTTGATTGTGGGCCGATGGGTGGTTTTAATAAGGCAATGATAGACAATACTTTCTATAAAGACTCTTCGTGGCGCTCTAATTTTTTGATGAACATAGGATATGGTGATGAAACTCAACTGCATCCACGTGGCCATCGCCTTTCTTTTGATGATGCATGTTCAATTCTTTAATGGCGTTAAATGGAATTAGCTTTGTGGAACTTCCGCTTAGTTCCACTGTCTCCTGTAAATTAGCAGAATTGATTCACGATCTTTCCGTTAGCCTGTAGTACTGAAGTTCCAAAGCATTTCGCCAAAAATCTGATATCTCTCCCTAAAATACATCTCGCCAGATAGATAGACACAGACAAGAGCTTATGATTTCATAATTACATGTTACGTCCTGTTTTTATTGAGGCGGCTTTAAATGGCCCATGGTCGCAAAGACGACAGCCCCTGATGCCTGTGACAACTGATGCCTTGATTGCCGAGGGTATTGATTGTGCCAGAGCTGGAGCGTCGGTTATACATATCCATGTCTATGATCCTGACACTGGTCATCAGTTCGAGAATTTTGATACCTATAAGGAAGTAATAGAAGGCATTCGTGAATATGAGGATGTGATTGTCTACCCTACATTGCCTCTTTCTGGCTTTGGTAAGACTGACCAGACCTTTACT
>FUFK010041956.1_pt1 | contig 12923 bp, 14 predicted proteins | sample 1021851 | NCBI WGS metagenome assembly FUFK01 (sample SAMEA51879418, study PRJEB19060) | metagenome | reverse complement strand
GACTAAGAGCAAATCAAGAGTTAATGAAGCTGGCAACTACACTAAGCCAGCAATGAGGAAAAGACAGTTCCAGCGTATCAAGGCTGGTGGCAAAGGCGGCGCACCCGGACAGTGGTCGGCGCGTAAAGCGCAGATGCTTGCGTCTGCCTATAAGAAAGCGGGGGGCGGTTACAAGTAACCATGATTCACGTTTTTCTCCTGTTCGTCTATGTTGGCTTCGGGGAAAACGAAAGACTAATCAGCAAAGACATGTACTTTCGTAACTTGAACGAATGTGTGTGGTATGCACAAAAATTACATAGGCAGGGAAAAAAGATAACTGCTTATTGCTTACCCAAACTGGTGGATAAGGATACGAAGGTGTACTGATGTTGGCAGAACTGGCAGCGGCTAATGCGGCATTTTCCGTCATTAAGCAAGCCGTACAACATTCTGGCGATATCGCCAAAGCTGGCAGTGCAATCGCTAAGTTTGTAGGTGCCAAGGAAGACCTGCAGAAGAAAGCTACCAAGAAGGGCGGCGGCTCTGACCTAGAAGAGTTCATGGCTCTTGAGCAGATACGTGAACAAGAAGAGCAATTGAAGCAGATTATGATATACGCAGGCCGTCCAGGCCTCTGGCACGATTGGCAAAGGTTTCAGGCAAAAGCACGTGTAGCACGTAGAGAAGCAGAGATAGCGCGTAGGCAAAAACTAAAACATCACTTTGAGGTTTTTCTTATTACCTGTTTGTTTATTTTGGGTCTAGTCGTTTTAGCTTGTATAGTCTTACTTATACTACATTCACAAGGAAGATTGTAATGGCATTGAAGAAGTCACAGCAAAGTCTCAAGTCTTGGACAAAACAAAAGTGGCGCACAAAGTCTGGCAAGCCTAGTGCAAAGACGGGTGAAAGATATTTGCCCGAAAAAGCAATAAAGTCCTTGACATCAGCCGAATATGCTGCTACAACTAGGGCTAAGAGAGAAGGAACGCGCAAGGGGAAACAGTTTGTACGCCAACCTAAATCTATTGCTAAAAAGACTGCACGATTTCGCAGAGGCGGGTAATGACCCACGTGACGTGCGATTAGCTGATATAGAACCAGACGTAGAGCAGCGTGTATATTTAATTAAGAAAAAACTATGGGAACTCAAGAATGTGGACCGCATTGATAGGGCCGATAAGTAATCTAGCTGGTACATGGCTAGAGGGCAAGGTCGAAGAAAAGAAAGCACAGTCAGCGACTAAAGTAGCAAAGGCACAAGCCGAAGCTATTATAATGCAGAAGAAAGCTACGGGTGAGATTGATTGGGATTTGGAAGCAATAAAGGGTGCTTCTACTAGCTGGAAAGACGAGTGGCTAACTATTTTGTTTAGCATCCCACTTATCTTAGCGTTTATACCCGGAATGGAACAGGTGGTTGCAAATGGTTTCGCACAACTCCAAGCCATGCCTGAGTGGTATCAATATTCCTTGGGCGTTATCGTTGCCGCTTCTTTTGGCGTACGTTCAGCTACAAAATTCTTTGGAAAGAAATAAAAACAAGTAGGAATGAATGATGGCAGAAGTGACAATGGAAAGAATACTCAAGTGGAAGATACTTCCTCGCTTGATGATGCTTGGGATGTCCTTATCGGCTTGGCGGGTAGTGGAGTGGTTTATGACATTGCCAGACCCTACGTCACAGCAAGCGGCACTTGTAAGTGTCGTGACAGGGGCCATGACAGGTGCCTTTGCGGTATGGATGGGACATGAAAAATGAAATACGATAAAGAAAAACTTATGGAAAAACTTGTGGCGCACGAAGGTCTACGCCTTCAGGTGTACAAGGATACATTGGGTATTGATACGATTGGTATTGGTAGGAATCTTCAGGACCGTGGCATCTCCAAAGAAGAGTTGGATGAGTTGGATATCCCTAGTATTGACCATGTATATGAATATGGCATTACTGAGGCAGATGCTATGTTTCTGGCACAGAATGACGTACAGATTGTCCGAAGAGGAACTTCTCCGTGCGCATCCTTGCGTAGAGAAGCTGGACGCTGTACGTCAGCTTATCCTCATAGACATGGCATTTAACCTTGGTGTGCCGCGTCTTTGTAAGTTCAAGAAAATGTGGGCGGCTGTTGAGGCAGAAGATTTTCCAACTGCGGCAAAAGAAATGCTTGACAGCAGATGGGCAAATCAGGTAAAATCACGGGCAACAAAACTCGCACACGCTATGCATCATGGAGAGTTTAATGGCTAGACAACTGACAGGTAAACAACAAGTCTTTCTTGATGTGCTGTTTGATGAGGCAGGTGGCAACATGGCTACTGCCAAAAAACTCGCAGGATACTCTGACACCAGTTCTACCACAGAGATTGTCAAAGGATTGAAAGAAGAAATCCTTGAAGCCACACAAATGTACATGGCACGTAATGCACCAAAGGCTGCTATGGCAATGACCGGCGCACTGTATGACCCAACAGAACTTGGTATACGTGACAAGATGGTTGCAGCTAAAGAACTTCTTGACCGTGTAGGTCTTGTGAAGACAGAGAAGATGCAAGTTGAGGCATCCGGTGGTGTAATGCTTATGCCGCCCAAAGCACCTGTAGAAGACGATGAAGTTTATTGATTGGAACGCCGGTATCAAGGAGGGACGCAAGAATGATATGTGTCCAAATTGCTTTACTAAAAATATGAAAAGACAAGGACGCAAAAGGCGCGTCTGCAGAGATTGCGGAACAGTATTTGCTAGGCCAGTAGAGAATGAGCAGAACAGCAGGAAAATGGAAGCTACCGCAGCCCACCGATTTAAAAGACGAGGACGAGTGGGTTCCTGTCCCACGCATAGCTAGAACAATACCATTTGGATACATGGCAGATGAGAGTGACCCCGACATACTTCTGCCAGTAGCCACGGAGTTAGACCTACTTGAGACTGCACGAAAACATGTGAAACAATATTCATACAGGGAGGTGGCAAATTGGTTGTCCGCAAATTCTGGAAGATATATCTCACATGTTGGGCTACGTAAAAGATTAGAGCATGAGCGACAGCGTAAGAACCAAGCTGCAAGCCTCCGCAAGTGGGCAGACTATGCGGAAAAGGCAATTGCCAAAGCGAAAGAAATCGAAGAAACAAGGCTTGGCGCAAAGCGCAAAAAAGCAACAGCCTGAGATAAAAGAGGTTACACGTGAAACATCTAGCATTGAAGAACATGCTAATGTTTTGTTTAAACCAAACGCGGGGCCACAGACAGAGTTTCTAGCGGCGAGTGAGCGAGAGGTTTTGTACGGCGGCAGTGCCGGTGGTGGTAAGAGTTACGCCATGCTGGCTGACCCACTTCGTTACATGGGGCATCCTCAGTTTAGCGGATTGCTTCTTCGACACACAACGGAAGAACTGCGAGAACTGATATTTAAGTCGCAGGAGTTGTACCCAAAAATCTGGCCGGGTATAAAATGGTCAGAAAGAAAGATGCAGTGGACTGCGCCATCTGGTGCAAGGTTGTGGATGTCTTATCTGGATAGGGATGAAGATGTCTTGCGTTATCAGGGTCTGGCGTTTAGCTGGATAGGCTTTGACGAACTGACACAATGGGCCACACCATATGCATGGAACTACATGCGAAGTCGTCTACGGTCCACTGCACCTGATTTGCCTATCTTTATGAGGGCAACAACTAACCCCGGTGGTCGGGGTCATGGTTGGGTTAAGAAGATGTTTATTGACCCTGCCCCATATAATAGAGCGTTTGATGCAACCGATATTGAAACAGGAGAGGCACTTAAATATCCCGCTGGGCATAGCAAAGCAGGAAAACCTCTATTTAAGAGACGCTTTATCCCAGCAAGACTTTCTGATAACCCATACCTTGCGGACGCAGGGGATTACGAAGCCATGCTTCTCTCGCTTCCAGAACAACAGCGTAGGCAGCTTCTTGAAGGCGATTGGGACATCAAAGAAGGCGCAGCGTTTACTGAGTTTAATCGGGATGTTCATGTTATTGAGCCTTATCGTCTCCCTAGCTAACTGGGTTAAGTTTCGTGCCTGTGACTATGGTTACGGGAGTTATTCTGGGGTTCTTTGGTTTGCAGTGGCACCTGATGAACAACTCATCATATATAGAGAGCTATATGTCAGCAAAGTCCTCGCCACCGACTTGGCTGATATGATATTAGATTTAGAGGCTGAAGATGGAAATATTAAGTATGGTGTTTTGGACAGTAGTCTTTGGCACAAGCGTGGCGATACTGGTCCTTCTCTTGCGGAGCAAATGATTGGTAGGGGATGTCGTTGGCGTCCATCAGATAGAAGTCGGGGCAGTCGAGTGGCCGGTAAAAACGAAATACACCGACGTTTACAGATAGATGAATTTACAGAGGAACCTCGTCTTGTATTTTTTAATAGCTGCACAAATGTCGTCAGTCAATTACCGTCCATCCCCTTGGACAAGAAAAATCCAGAAGATGTTGACACCAAAGCTGAAGACCATCTTTACGACGCGCTACGGTATGGGATTATGTCCAGACCCCGGTTCTCTATTTTCGACTACGACCCGCACGGCAGACCATCGACAGGCATGCCGGTAGCTGACTCCACATTTGGATACTAAAGGAAACAACTATGGCTGAAGAAGAAATCCCTATGGAAACAGATGCTATCTCGTTAGAAGACAGCGATGATACAAATGTTACTGACGTTGAAATCTCGTCTTTGATAGCCCATGTGCATGACTCGTATAAACGCGCAGAAGACTATCGTTATCAAGATGAAGAAAGGTGGACGAGGGCATACAGAAACTACCGTGGTTTGTATGGGCCGGATGTACAATTTACAGAGTCAGAAAAGTCTCGTGTATTTATCAAAGTCACAAAGACCAAAACGCTGGCTGCATACGGGCAGATTGTTGATGTGCTTTTTGCAAACAATAAGTTTCCGCTTTCTATTGAACCAACAGAACTCCCAGAGGGTGTGGTAGCAGACGTAAACTTTGACCCGCAAAAATCTCCACAGCTACAAGACCCAATGGAAAGTCCATACGGTTTTGAAGGAGATGGACGAGATATTCCACGGGGTGCCACACAAAAGACACTGATGGAAATGTTGGGTCCACTAGATGAAAAACTATCTGACCTAGAAACCTTGGAAGAAGGACCAGGTAAAACGCCAACCGCAATTACTTTTAGTCCTGCAATGATTGCTGCAAAGTCAATGCAGAAAAAAATTCACGACCAGCTAGAAGAGTCAGGCGCAAACAAACATCTCCGTAGCACAGCGTTTGAAATGTCTTTGTTTGGCACGGGGGTAATTAAAGGTCCATTTGCTATTGACAAGGAGTATCCTAATTGGAATGATGGGGGAGACTATGACCCCCTCTTTAAAACAATCCCACAAGTATCTCACGTATCGGTGTGGAATTTTTATCCTGACCCAGATGCAAACAACATGGATGAGGCACAGTTTGTTATTGAGCGTCATAAGATGTCGCGTACACAACTTCGCTCGTTGAAACGTCGTCCATATTTTAGAGGCCAAGTTATTGATGAAGTTATTAGCTTGGGCGAAAATTATACCAAGAAATATTGGGAAGATGACCTCGCAGACTATGCGCCAGAGCATGGCATTGATAGGTTTGAAGTTCTGGAGTATTGGGGTACTATTGACACAGGTATGTTGGAAGACAATGACGTTGACATACCAGCAGAATTAAAAGAGTTTGACGAACTACAAGCAAATATTTGGGTTTGTAATGACCGACTGTTGCGGGTCGTCCTTAATCCTTTCAAGCCAGCGAAGATACCTTATCATGCGGCACCATACGAACTAAATCCGTACAGCTTCTTTGGTGTAGGTATTGCAGAAAACATGGACGACACACAGACGTTGATGAATGGTTTCATGCGTATGGCTGTGGACAACGCTGTACTTTCAGGCAACCTGATTGTAGAAGTTGACGAAACAAATCTAGTGCCGGGGCAAGACCTGTCTCTATATCCGGGCAAGGTATTCCGTCGTCAGGGTGGCGCACCGGGCCAAGCTATCTTTGGTACAAAGTTCCCGAATGTTTCCTCTGAAAACATGATGCTGTTTGATAAGGCACGTGTGCTGGCAGACGAAAGCACAGGCTTTCCATCTTATGCACACGGACAAACGGGTGTGCAGGGTGTAGGTCGAACAGCCAGTGGCATTTCTATGCTGATGAACGCTGCTGCTGGTGGCACAAAGACTGTTATCAAAAACGTAGATGATTATCTGCTGCGTCCACTTGGTGAGGGTTTCTTCCGCTTCAACATGCAGTTTGACTTTGACCCTGAGATAAAGGGTGACCTAGAGGTGAAAGCAAGAGGTACAGAAAGTCTGATGGCTAACGAGGTTCGTAGTCAGAGGCTAATGCAATTCCTTGGTATAGCAAGTAATCCTGCTTTGGCACCATTCGCTAAGTTTCAGTATATTATTCGTGAGATTGCAAAATCACTTGACCTTGACCCCGACAAGGTTACTAACAATATGGATGAGGCTGCTCTTCAGGCTGAACTTCTCAAGGGCTTTCAAGCCCCCGCAGAAAATCAGCAACAATTACCGGCTGGCGCTGACCCAACAGACCCGACTGGCGCGGGGGGCGGCACAATAGGTATAGGACAAGCGCCTGTGCCGGGAGAGCAAGGATTTAGTGCAAATGGACAAGGAACTACTCAGCAAGTTGAAGCCACTGGTGAACAGCAAGCAGTGGCCCCACTTCAATAATTACATAGAAAGTTTAATTGCTATTCAACAAAAGTCATTGGAACAAGCAGACAATGAAATCTTATTGTATCGTTCACAGGGAGCAATAGCCGTGTTGAAAAAGATGCAGCAGCTAAAGAAAGATGTGGTAACACAAGATGTCAATATTTAAAAAGCACTCACGTAAAGATGTTGTCCGCGCTATTGAGGCGCATGAGGTAGGTCCGTACAAGGATACTAAAGAGGGCTGGCCTTATATCTTTACTGGTGTGTCTAGGAAGAAAGACCCGTCATCTGCTTTTGGCCCTAGACAAATAACATACTCTACTATTAAAAACGCTATTGCAAATTATAAAGGCAGAGGTGAGAAACTTTCACCAGAGTTACAAGAATACGCAGATAAACTTATCGCACAGGGAATGAACAAAGTAAACTTAGACCAAGGCGCAGCAAAGTTTTATAGTGAAGCAGGCATAGGTGTTGAGAGAGAAGCAACAGCAGAGGATAGGGCATCCTTTGGTTCTTTTGGCACTGGTTTTATTCCCAGAGAAGACCATGAGAAATATTATGACAAAATTGCTGATATTGTGTTTGATGAAAAAGTTAAAGAAGCTAAAGCACTTGGTGTAACAGATGTTGACGGTTTTTTGCGCGTTTATCATGGTAGCAAAAACCCACAGAACAATTTAGATTATCAAGATAAAGTTAATAGATATTTAGAAGACCCAAGTTTGATAGACCGTAAACCCGGTCTTTTTGGCATGGGCATGGTTATTCCGGGAACAAGGATTGGCTTCAACGAGGGTGGAGATGTTTCAATGCCGAAACAAATGGAATTGTTTAATGAGGGTGGCCTCATGGATGAAGGAGGAACAACAGACCCCGTATCAGGCAATGATGTTCCAGTAGGCTCTCTGCAAAAAGAAGTGCGTGACGACATTCCTGCCCAACTAAGTGAGGGCGAGTTTGTTATGCCAGCCGATGTTGTGCGTTATCATGGGCTGGACAAAATGATGGAGTTACGTGATGAGGCAAAAGCTGGTCTTGCGCGTATGGAAGCGATGGGTCAGATGGGAAATTCTGATGAAGCTACTATCCCAGAAGGCGTTCCATTTAACATAGATGACTTGTTGACAGAAGACGAACCCATGCAAATGCAAGTCGGTGGATTTGTGCCTCAACTTCAGCCATACAGTTCTCTGCAAGGACAACAACAAACTGGGTTTGTACCGTTTCAAGCAATGGCACCTATTCAACAAAGTATTCCTAGTCCTTACTCTATTGCACAAGCACAACCACAAACAGGACCGATGCTATCAGCAGAGCAACTTGTACCACAAGTTCAAACTGAATTTAGAACGTATGTTAACGCAGAAGGCCAAACTTTACAGATACCATTCATTGATGGTAAGCCACTATACCCAATTCCACCAGGTTATACACTGCAGTCAACAACTGCTCCGCAAGCCCCCGTACAACAACAACAGGTCGCGCCAACAGCAACATCTACTCAACAGTATCAGGAAGATGACCCGTCTGACCAGCCGGAAACTCCACAGGGTGCTGTAGCTGTATTTGGTGGTCAGACGTATGACCTTGCCTACGATACTAGTAAAGATGGTGTCGGTGGACTGTTTGGGGTCTTGACAGGGGGCGTAGACCGTGTTACAATAACAGATGCTTCAGGTCGAAAAGCAAGCATGTCTCGTGATTTGTACAATACCTTAAAAGAAAATCGTAACAGTGCTACGACACAAGAAACACTGCAAAGGTTGTTTTCATACACTGACGCAGCTGACCAGCAGATTAGGCAGTCTGCAGGATTTGAGCGTGGCATGTTTAGCGACAATAGTAAAGAACTTGGTCGTCTTGCTGCAGAAGCGATTTATGAAGACTTGGGTCTTGAGTACAAAGGTCAGCCACTGTCAGAAGCACTAATGCTACAGGATGAAGCTACACGTGAAGCAGAGCGTGCAGCAACAACAACTACGGCTCCCGTAGCTGCAGACCTTGGTCCTGACTATTCTCCTGCAGCAGTTGATGCACAAGTTATGGATGATGGGACCACGCCACCAAGAACTGCTGATGGTATTGGAACTGGCCCGTTGCCAAGTGCTACACTTACAACTACTAGCCCCCGTGCAGAATCGACTATGGCAGGAGGTTCGCGTTCTACGCCGATAGGCACAGGTCGTGTGGCAACAGAAGGTGACATTGCACGTTTGTTTGGACAAGAGACAACAGCGAGTGGTACACGCCTTGACCCAATGGGGATTGGTCCCCCTGTAGGCACTCGTCTCACTGGGCCGGAAGAACAGCTTTCCGACTCAACACGTATGACACGCCTAGACGCACCAACTGCGCCTGTCTTTGCAGACGCAGAGGTTGCTACCATCAATCGCTTTGGTAGAACGACAGATTATCAGAAAGTTGGAGATGATTTCTTCCGCATTAAGAGTGACGGCACTTTAGCACGTGACCCTGCCAGTGGACTGACATTGGCTAATCTGCGCAACCCTAATTCGCCCTTGGTTACACGTGCTACTGTCTCGCGGCCTACAGGCGATGATATTGCATTACCAATGGCACGTCCAACCGATTTTGAGCGCGAGGTGGGTATGCGTCTTACTCCTGCTCAAGAAAGAATACTTCAAGACGAAAGACGTAGACAACAACGACAGACTACGCCTCTAACATCATTTGAAGTTCAAGCTATGGCAGACCGCGATGATAGTCCTTCTCTTACTCCGGTTGAGATTGATGCTAGGGCAGACCGCGACTTTAGCGATGCACGTCAGGCAGAAATTGACAGAGAGCGCGCATCCGCAATTATCGCGGATGAAAGCCGTCGTCAGCAAAGTCAGACGGATACACGCGAGTCTGATAGAGTTGCTGCAGAGGAAGGTCGTGGAAACATTGTCATGGATAGTTCTGGTCGCCCTGTAACTTCAACAAGAACTGGCAGGGCTGTAACTACAGAACGAGGACAAAGGCTTCGGGAGAGTAGCAGTTCTGGTAGAGAGGCTATTGAGCGTCAAGCTGATGCAATGCGTAGAGAAGCAGACCGTAAGGAAGAAGCAGAACGCGCAGAACGAAACCGCCAAGAAATGGCAAAACAATCTGGTAGCAGACAAGCCAGTAGCCCAGGTGATAAATCTCGTGCTGGTGAAGATGGTGGTGGCGGCGACCCAGAACCGGAAGGAACATACTGTTGCACAGCATCTTGGAAGCGCAATCAGATGACTATCACTGAAATCAAAGAACTTCGTAAGTGGCATCGTCAACAGTCTAGCATGTGGCAAGAGGGATATGATATCTGGGGTAAGTGGGTTGCAGATAATCTTGTTGCTAAATCGGATTGGTCAGCATCTGTTGTTAAGGGTGTGTATGAAGTATTCATTAATAAAAAATATACTGCAAAAGGTTTGTTTGGTCTCGCAGTAATTATTCCTGGCGTATATGCCACAGCAATTTATCGGAGAATGAAGAATTATGGACGAGTTACTTGCACTAATTAGAGAGCGTTATATGTCGCTTTCTGAAGAGGAAAAAGATGATATACGTCGTCTTATGGGTACACAAGAAGGCCGCGTACTTGCGAAGTTACTTGGTCCTGACCTGATGCAACAAATTCGCTTGAAGCCGCCACAAGGTGATTCTCGCAAACGTGGACTAGCAACACGTTAAACAGCTAGATTAACTGGCCTACCCATCCCCCTGCATGGCTACGATGGCCCCAGATAGGAGAAACCTATGAACGACACAATCATGGCTGAAGAGATGAAGCCGCAAGAAACTAAGGCATTTGTATCAAAGCCGTATAGCAAAGATGAGCGTATCAAGAAAGAAGAAGAAGAACTTGAGCAGCTTATGAAAGAACAAAAGGGCGAGGTTGAAGAAGTTGAAGAAGAACCCGCCTCATCTGAAGAAAAGACATTTAAGAAACGCTATGGTGACTTGCGTCGTCATACACAAGAAAAAGAACGAGAGTTTCAAAAGCAACTAGAAGAACTCAAATCCCAACTTGACTCTGCCACACGTAAAGAAATGAAGTTGCCAAAGTCGGATGAAGACTTAGAGGCTTGGGCAAAAGAATATCCAGATGTTGCTGCTATTATTGAAACCATTGCTGCCAAAAAAGCTCAAGAGCAAGCTAAAGAACTTGAGGACAGGTTTAAGGCAGTTGATGAAATGCAGTTTAATGCCAAGCGCGAAAAAGCAGAAGCAGAACTGATGCGACTGCATCCTGACTTTGATGAGATTAGAGATAGTGATGACTTTCACGAGTGGGCTGAAGAACAGCCTAAGTGGGTACAGGAAGCACTCTATGAGAACGACAATGATGCTCGCTCTGCTGCCCGTGCTATTGACTTGTACAAATCTGACCGAAACATCACGACTAAGAAAAAGTCAAAAGGCAATGCCGCAGAAGCTGTCACATCAAAGAATACTAGAAGCAAGCCGCAAGAGAATGAGGCATCTTCTTATCTAAAAGAGTCTGAAGTTCAGCGTATGTCACCGCAAGAATATGAAAAGCGGTCAGAAGAAATCATGGAAGCTATCCGTTCTGGAAAGTTTGTCTATGATGTGTCGGGGTCTGCACGATGAGTGTGATATATAAACCCGAAAGAGACATGGAATTTATTGCTCCCTTTGGTCCAACGATGGGATATTATCGTATGCCGGAGGAACTTGTAGACAAACTAAACAGTAAGATGTCAGATAAACTTCAAGACTATTCTGACAATCTAGTCGGTAAAGTATCCGAAGAGTTAGCGTTTGATAAAGAAATAGTAAAAATTGCTCAAGATGGTTTAGGTCAATTTATTGGACAGTATCAAGCCTACACAGAGTTAAGAAACTCTTTCGGAGAAAAAGAACTAGACACAGACAAATATAACTACGGTTTACAGATTGTTTCAGGCTGGTTTGTACGCCAGTTTGAGAACGAGTACAACCCGCTTCACATACACACTGGTTGTCGCCTATCCTGTGTAGGCTACCTAAAACTACCAGAAGGTATTGAAGAGGAATGGGAAGAAGACTACAAAGACCATCATCCTTCTAATGGTCACATCCAGTTTGCTTACGGCACAGCCTCTGGCTATACCTGCACAAACTTTATTGTGAAACCACAGGTAGGAGACTTTTACGTCTTTCCTTCTCAGCTATTTCACTGTGTATACCCATTCAAAACTAAAGGGGAACGCAGGTCTTTTAGTATGAATATGAATTTTCTTGAAATGCTGAAAGAAAAAAGTGTTGACAAATAGTTATATATAGGTATAACTATAGTCATCAAAGGTGTAAGTGGGTTCGCTACCTGCTTGCACCAATCCGCAAACAATACAGTCTTACGGATTACCTGACGAGCATGGCCCGTTGAATATTCGGTCGGCCAACTGAATAGAATACGCACCCATTGTGAATCAGCCTCTGATTAGTCTGGTAAGTTTGCATCTGTTAAATGCCTAAATAGGAGATAACATCATGGCTTTTACTACCGCAGCCGGGCATGGTAATCTTCCTAACGGTAATTTTTCGCCCGTAATTTACAGCAAACAGGTGCAACTTGCTTTCCGCAAGGCATCTATTGTTGAAGCAATCACCAACAGTGACTACTTTGGTGAAATTGCGCAAATGGGTGACTCCGTTAAGATTATCAAGGAACCCGAAATCACGGTTAAGGAGTATGCACGTGGTACAACCATCACGCCGCAAGACCTTGACGACGAAGACTTCAGCCTGACAATCGACAAAGCTAACTACTTTGCGTTTAAGGTTGACGACATTGAAGAGGCGCACAGCCACGTAAACTTCCAATCTCTGGCAAGTGACCGTGCTGCATACCGTCTCGCTGACCAGTTTGACCAAGACGTTCTTGGCTACCTGTCAGGCTTTAAGCAGTCTGCCATTCATGGCGCTGCTGATACTGTTAACACAACCGTTAACGGTGGTAAGGCTGTCACCACGGCTTCCGATGGTGCCAACCTTGTAGGTGCGGAACTGCTGGCTTCCATGTCACTGGACGCATCTGACTTTACCAATACCTCTGGCACTGCCGGTGCCGCTAATAGCTGTATTGGTATTGAGCCACGTGCAGGTGGCGCAACGGCTGCTAAGTCCAGCACTGCTGGTAACGCATTCCCGCTGCAAATCATTGCACGTATGTCACGTCTCATGGACCAACAGAATGTTGACACCCAAGGACGCTGGCTCGTT
>FUFK010039652.1_pt1 | contig 12923 bp, 11 predicted proteins | sample 1021851 | NCBI WGS metagenome assembly FUFK01 (sample SAMEA51879418, study PRJEB19060) | metagenome | reverse complement strand
CGAGCGCCAAGCTTGTGGATAAGGAGGCTCGTCTCGGATCGTCCCAGCATGGCGGCTGCCAGCGCGCCTGTGCAAGGCCGGCGGCCCCTCCAATTTTGCTGCGACAATGAGCGTGCTGCGCACGCGCGTTTGTTCGTAGCCGCGCAACAAAATCGGTTCCTCCGCCGCCGCTGCGCGGTGCCTGCGCTACGCTCCGGCAGCCCTGACAGGCACGCCGGCAACCGCCGTCGAGAGGCTGTCTTCGAAGCGGAAGACGTCAAGCGACAGGAGGTTCTCATGACCATGTTTCAACCGATTTCGCAGTGTTCGCATCGCGTGATGGCGACGCTCGTGGCAGGGCTCGAACTGGAATTCGGGCGCGGCGCCGCGGAAGCGCTGGCGGCACGGTTTATCGCGGCGGAGGAGTGCGATTTCATCTGGGATGCACGGGTCGAAGAGCGCTGGCTGGGTGCCTATGAAGCGCTTGAGGAGGAGGGGTTCGAGTTCGACCGGGTTGCCGTGATCGGGGCTCTGGATGGCCACTGGTTCGCTGCGATCTGCATCATCGATGGCGATGGAAACCCGCATGGGATGATCGCGCGGCGCAGCTTCTCAGGCGCGCGGGCAGCGCGAAAGGCGTTCGAGACACTGCATTGATCGAAGCGAAGATGCGGCCGGGATGCGGTGTCGGACAGGCATCGCATCCCGGCTTCTTTTGTCCTCGGCGAGGGTGGATAGCGAGCCACCAGGACACCGATGGACGGCCCGAGCTGAAGGGCCGCGTAAGGCAAGATAAAGCTGTGGCACCGGTGGTGCCGCAAGTGATTGTCTGCACATCGTTTTTCAGGGATTTCTGTGGCACTGCCCGACGCGCGCCAGTGCCGTTCTGGCCGGAATCGACGGATTTCCGCGGCGTTCGATGGCACCGGTTTTCATGCGCGCAGAGGCGGGCCATGCTGTCTCGATACCTATGGCGGAATGCCTCTCATGGCCGACGAAAACGAGTTCGAACCGCGGCTTGGCCGGATGCGCAGCACCGGCGGCAAGCGGGTCCGGAAATATCTTGGTCGCGTGCTCGCAGCCGCCAATCTCGCGCGGGGCGGCGCTGCGGGCTTCGGCGTCAAGCGCGCCGGCTTCTCGGGTGCCAGGATCGGCCGTGGCGCCGGGATCGGTCGCGTGCTTGCCGGTCGCGGCAGTCGCAGCGCCTATGGCGCGCGTCGCGTCATCATCAAGGCGAGCATCGTCAAGCTCGCCGGCAAGGGGTCTGGAGCCGCGGTCGCGCACCTGCGCTATCTCCAGCGCGACGGCACCACGCGCGATGGTCAGCCGGGGCGGCTCTACGGGCCTGACGATGATGTAGTCGATGGTAAGGGATTCCGGGAGCGCTGGGCTGGCGACCGCCACCAGTTCCGCTTCATCGTTTCGGCTGAGGATGGCGCGCAATATGAGGATCTCAAGCCTCTGACCCGGCGGCTGATGGCGCGGGTCGAGGAAGATCTCGGGACCAAGCTCGACTGGGTTGCTATCGACCATTTCAACACCGGCCACCCGCACACCCATATCGTCGTGCGCGGCAGGGACCAGTTCGGCGCCGATCTCATCATCGCGCGGGACTATCTGACAAGCGGCATGCGCGAGCGGGCGTGCGAGCTGGTTGATCTCGATCTCGGGCCGCGCTCGGCGCGTGAAATCGAAGCCAGCCTGCGCGCCGAGGTCGAGCAGGAACGGCTAACCTCGCTCGACCGGTCGTTGCTGCGCGATGCGCAGGCCGGGGTCGTGTCGACCGCCCGGGGCGACGCGTTCGATCAGGCGCTCCGCGCCGGGCGGCTCGCCAAGCTGAGGCGGCTTGGCCTGGCTGAGCCGGTTGGTGGGACGAGCTGGCGTCTCGCGCCCGGACTGGACGACACGCTTCGGCGCCTGGCCGAGCGCGGCGACATCGTTCGCACGATGCAGCGCGAGTTCACGCGCCGCGGAATGGACCGAGCAAGCGCTGACCAGGCGATCTATGATCCGTCAGCGCCACACGCGCGTCCGCTGGTGGGTCGTCTCATTGGCCGAGGCCTCGCCGACGAGCATGCCGATCATCACTATCTGATCGTCGATGGGATTGACGGGCGCAGCCATTACGTGGCGATCGGCAAGGGCGCGGGCCTCGATATCGTGCCCGAGGGCGCGGTGGTTCGGATCGACCCGCAGCGCGCGGATGCGCGTGCGNTCGACCGCACCGTTGCCGCCGTCGCTGCNGCNAATGNCGGNCGCTACGATATCGACGCGCATCTCCGCCACGATCCGAGCGCGACCCANGCGTTCGCCGAAACNCATATCCGCCGNCTCGAGGCGATNCGGCGGCTNAGCGGAAATGTGACNCGTGAACCCTCCGGACAATGGATCNTCGCCGAGGACCATCTCGAGCGCGCNGCGGCGCATGAGGCNAGGNTGCTGCGGGACCGGCCTGTGGCGGTCGAGATCCTGTCCTCGCAGCCANTGTCCCGACTGGTAGTGGCGGATGCCGCAACCTGGCTCGATCGAAGCNTGGTCNCNGCNGAACCCTTGGCGCTGCGCGAAACGGGATTCGGCTCCGAGGTTCGCGACGCGCAGGATCGCCGCCGGCAATGGCTGATCGCGCAGGGTCTGGCCGAGCAAGCGGAAGGCGCAACGGGCTATCGTCCCGACCTTCTCTCGACCTTGCAGCGGCGCGAGCTCCTGCGGGTTGCTGGACAGCTGTCGGAGGAGCTCGACCTATCGTTTGCCGATCCCGCGCCGGGTGCGCGGATTGAGGGCATCGTGCGGCGCCGGATTGACTTGGTCAGCGGGCGGTTTGCGCTGATCGAGAAGTCGCGTGAATTCACGCTGGTGCCTTGGCGGCCAGTGTTGGAGCGGCAGGTCGGAAAGCCGGTGTCGGGGATGATGCGCGGTGACGGTGTCAGCTGGTCGTTCGGGCGGGCGCGACAGGGGCCGGTGATCGACTGAGTTGCCAGTGGCATCGAAAACGCGGATCGACTGCTGCGGAGGCTGGAAAGTAGCAAAAGCTAGTAGGGGACATTCCCTTCTGTCCGCTTCGCGCCCTTTAATCGGACGAGTAGGAGTTTTTGCGTACTCCCAAAAGCTGCCGGTAGAGTTTTGACGGTTTGCAGAACGCCATCGCAGGCCGATAATGATCGTCTCGCGCCTTTTTCCTCCCCATCGAGTCGGGGATAAATAAGCAGCGAGTGAAACGATGAAGGGCATGGCGCCGGGGGGCTGCTTTGAAGATTTACGCCGTATCGATCGAGAATTTCCGGGGCATTAGTTCTGCGAATCTGGTGCTGCCCGACCATGCCGTGCTCATCGGCGACAACAACACGGGCAAATCCTCGGTCTTGGAAGCAATAGATCTTGCGCTCGGGCCGGATAGACTGAGTCGTCGCCCTCCAGTCGATGAGCATGATTTTTTTGAGGGCAAATATCTTCCCGTGGCCGCAGCCTCCGCGGAGGGGGGGGCCGTGCCCGATGCGTCTGGAGAGGCACCCGTCGCCGAAGCCCCGAAGATCACCGTCGAAGTCACCATAGTCGGCCTGTCGGAAGAGCAGGAGGCTAGGTTCGGCGGCAATATCGAGTGGCTCAATGTCGAAACCGGCGATTTCTTCACCGAGGCCAACCCGGCGGGTGTTGATGCAGCGAACATCAAGGCGGCGCTGCGCGTCACCTTCATCGGCGGCTACGATTCCGATGAGGACGATTTTGTCGGCAACACCTTCTATTCGCGCAGCCTGACGGAGGGAGATAAGCCCGAACCGTTCTCCAAGAAGGACAAACAGCATTGCGGCTTCTTGTTCCTGCGCTCTCTGCGCACCGGCTCGCGCGCGCTGAGCCTGGAGCATGGCAGCCTGCTCGACATCATCCTGCGGCTGAAGGAAATTCGGCCGCAGATGTGGGAGGGCACGATCGGCACGCTTGCTGCCTTCGACGTGGCAAGTGATCCCGCGCTGGGCATTTCCGGCGTGCTCGACAGCATCGACAAGTCGTTGAAGAAATATGTACCGCGCGAATGGGGTGTGAAGCCGCACCTCAAGGTGTCGAATCTCACGCGTGAGCATCTGCGCAAGGTCGTGACTGCCTTCATTGCCACCGGCGATGGCGATCACGCCGCGCCCTTCTATCGCCAGGGCACCGGCACGATAAACATGTTGGTGTTGGCTATGCTGTCGCAGATCGCTGAGGACAAGCAGAACGTTATCTTCGCCATGGAAGAGGTCGAGACTGCGATCCCTCCCTATGCCCAGAAGCGGATCGTGCATGAGCTGCGAAAGTTGGCCGCGCAGTCGATCGTCACATCGCACTCGCCCTATGTCCTGGAAGAATTCAAGCTCGACGAGACCGTGATCCTGTCGCGGGCCAATGACGGTGTGCTCACTCAAGCGCAGATAGCGTTACCCGACAGCGTAAAGCACAAGCGCTATCGGCAGGAGTTTCGCACGCGTTTCTGCGAAGGCCTCCTGTCCCGTCGCGTGCTGATCGCCGAAGGCGCCACCGAGGCCAGCGCCTTTCCGGTGGCCGCGCGGCGGCTGTCGGAGCTAAATCCCGCCACCTATGCCTCGCTTGAGGCGCTCGGCATCTGCATCATCGATGCGGGCACCGAGTCCCAGATCGCCGATCTCGCCGGGCTGTATAAGGGTCTCGGCAAGCGGACGTTCGGGCTTTGCGACAAGCAGACCGATCCGGCGAAGGCGGCAATCGAAGCCCAGGTCGAGCGGCTGTTCATGCACGAGGAAAAGGGGATCGAAGATCTCATCCTCAAGAATACGACCCAGGATGCGCTTGAACGGTTCTCCGACGCGCTCGACTGGCCGCCGCATATCCTTGCGAAACATGCGAATCCGAAGGCCAATGTGATCGCGGCGCTGAAAGAGTATTTCGGCTGGGCAAAGGGCAACTGGGGCATCGCCGATTTCCTCGGCCAGTGCTCCGAGGCCGAAATCCCGTCCTGGATCCGCGATGCCTGCATAATGCTGAAGGCGATCTGTGATCCACCGGCCGCGCCGCCTGCGGCGCCGATCCCGCCTGTGCCGCCAGCTCCCCCGGCAGGGAACAGCGGGCAAGTCGCTGCCCCCGCACCGGGCGTTTAGAGGGCGCGATGGTCGATCTGACGTCGGCGCAAAAGGATGTTCTGACTGCCGAGGGGCATCAGCTCGTCGTGGGCGGTCCTGGCTCGGGCAAGACCACCGTGTCGATCTTGAAGGCAGCGAAGATCGCGCGGGAGAAACTGAGGCCGGGGCAGCGCATCCTTTTTCTCAGCTTTGCGCGTGCGACCGTCTCGCGCGTGTTCGAGGCGATCGATGAAGAACAGTCGGTCACAAAGGAGGAAAAGAAGCGGATCGAAGTCGATACCTATCACTCCTTCTTCTGGAGAATCCTCAAGGCGCACGGCTATTTGGTCGGATTTCCGCGGCGGATGACGATCCTGACGCCGCCGAACGAGGCGATCGCGCTGTCGGCGATCCGCAGCAGCTTCAAGGCGCCGTCCAAGTTGTCGGACGAGGAGAAGGCGCAGAAGGCCGCTCTGGAAGTGGCCGAGCGCATGCGGTTGGCGACTGAGGAGGGCAAGGTCTGTTTCGACCTGTTCGCGGAGCGGGTGGCCATCTTGCTGCACGGTTCGACCAAGGTCCGCAAGCTTGTGTCGACCATGTACCCGTTCATCATCCTCGACGAGTTCCAGGACACTAGCGCCGAGCAATGGCGCGCGGTCGAGGCGATTGGCAAGAGCAGCACGCTAATCGCGCTGGCCGATCCTGAACAGCGAATCTTCGATTTTATCGGTGCCGATCCGGAGCGGCTGAACCACTTCAAGCAGGCGTTCAAGCCGTCCGAGCACGACCTGGCCGGGGACAATCACCGGAGCAAAGGCACCGATATCGCGATCTTCGGCAATCACCTCCTCACGGGCAAGTTTCGCGACGAGCCCTATCAGGGCGTCGAATATGAGGGGTTCGCGTCGAACCCTAACCAAGCCTATGCGTCGCTCGTCACGCAGGTTCTTCAGGCGCGGCAACGGCTCCTCGCGCTGGGTCGCCGGGACTGGTCGCTTGCGATCCTGGTTCCGACCAAGCGTATGACGCGTCTCGTGTCTGACAATCTGCGCGCGCCATTCGGAAATGTGCCGCCAATTGCGCATACAGCGGCGGTGGATATGGAAGGCCCGATCCTCGCCGCCGAGGTGATCGCCTTCCTCCTGCAACAGCGCAGTCACAGCGGTTGTTTGGATGAATTTGTCGACGTGCTCTGTAGCTTCTTCGACGGACGCGGCGGGGCAGCGCCGACGAAGGGCCATCTGGCCGACGCCGCGCGTTTTAGGTCGGCACTGGAAAAGTGGAATGGATGCCTCGCCAAGGGCAAGGCACCGCCAGGTAACAGTGTCCTCCAGGCCACGTTCGCGGTTCACCAGGCTGCGACGGCCATCGCCTTGACCGGACAGCCCGATGCCGATTGGGCTGCGGTTCGAGCCGTCCTTGAAGCTGGCGCCTGCACGCGGCTTGTTGAGGTGGCGCAGGAAGCCCGCAATGTCCGCCTGCTCGAACGCGGCACACAGCTGCGTCAAAGCCTCTCACAGGATTGGCGCGAAACCGGCGGCTATAAGAACGCCCTCCCAATTACGCGGCAGTCCTTCGTCCAGGAGCACTTCGCGACGGCACACAAACCCGAATCCGGCATCGTCGTGATGAACATGCACAAGGCCAAAGGGAAGCAGTTCGACGAAGTCATCATCTTCGAAGGCTGGCCGAAGCGGTTCAAAGGCGAAATTGTGGGCAACCCTGATCGTATCGTTGGCGGCAATGTGAACTCAGGCGCGATGACTCAGGCCCGCCAGAATTTTCGCGTCAGCGTGACCCGCGCCAAGATGCGTACGACGATCATGTCCCCTAAAGATGACGTCTGCGTATTGCTGATCCCCGTCGAATAGCCTGACTAGCGCGCTGCAATGCGTCGGGGACCTCGGCTAGGTCAGCCCCGGCATCCTAACCGCGGTGGCTGAGCCGGCGCCAAGGGGGCACGCAACGCTTCATCGATCTCCCCAAGGCAACTGCTCACGCCAAGTCCATGTCAGCATGTTTGGCGACACGGCTAACGCGCTCTCGTCCCCGAAAGCCGCCAGACGACTCACAGCCAGTAGTCGCCATCGCGTTCGCGCAAACCTACCTGGGGTGTCCGGCGGCCCCGGAAGTTGAGAAACGCGCTTGAGACGCGCGCCCATGAGGGCCATCCGACGCCGCCGAACGGGCTCTTCCTATCGTTCAAACGATTGCGGTGCCAACCCGCGCTTGCCATTCCGCCCGCGCTCGCCGAAGATTCCCTTGATGAAGAACGACGTGGATCATCTGCCTGAGGTGCAAAGGGGCGAGCTGGAGCGTGTCCAGGGCGTCCTGATGGAGGAGTTCGAAGAGGCGATCGGCAGGGCTACAACGCCGAGCCGTAAGAACGGCAAGATCCTCAAGATCATCCTGTTCGGATCCTATGCGCGTTCCGATTGGGTCGACGAACCCGAGAACGGCTATCAATCCGATTTCGACCTGCTGGTGATCGTCAACCACGACGACCTGACCGACATCGCCCATTACTGGTACATCGCAGAGGATCGCATCCTGCGCGACGCGGCGATCGCGCGGCCGGTCAACATCATTGTGCATTCGCTCGACGAGGTGAACCAGTCGCTCAAGCGCGGCGAGTATTTCTGGGTCGACATCGCGCGGGACGGGATCGTCCTCTACGAGCTGCCCTGCCATCCGCTGGCGACGCCGATGCCGCTCACCCAAGCCGACGCCTACCAGATGGCGAAGACGTACTTCGAGGAGTGGCTGAAGAAGATCGACAGCTCTCTCAAGGGCGCGCAGTTCTACATCGGAGAGCAGGAATGGAAGGACGCAGCCTTCACCCTGCATCAGGCAACTGAGCGCGCTTACGTCTGCTTCCTACTGGTGCGGACCCTCTATTTCCCACGCTCGCACAATATCAAGTTCCTACGCTCGCTCGCTGAGGGCAACGAGCCCCGGCTGATCGAGGCTTGGCCCCGCGATACCCGCATCGATCGTCGGCGCTTCCAGTTGCTCAAGCGCGGCTATGTCGAAGCCCGCTATTCCAGCGCCTATGAGATTACGATCGAGGAGCTGAACGCGATTCTGGCGTGCGTGCGAGCGCTGCGCGACATCATCGAGCGGGTCTCGCGTGAGAGGTTGGAGCAGCTGCGCGCCACGGCTGGGTCGTAGAACTCCATCAAGATCAATGCCCTGACTTGAAACGGCGCCGTGCACCACCGACATCCCTCCTATCGTTCAACAACGGAAAGGAGGTGGTCAGATGTCTCATTGTCGCACGCCGCGCGCGGCAGAATCTCTGAGCATGACCTCCACCGCGGGGGTCCGGCTCGGCTGAGCTGTCCGCGTTCGGATGACAATGGAAAGGCCGTCCCGAGAGGGGCGGCCTTTCGCGTTTGATCAGTCGAATGCTTCCGGCCATATGTCGAATGACTGCATCGTCATCTCAGCCCTAGCTGGCCGCACAGCGCCGCTGGGCACCATGTAATTTCGAGCGCCGTTGGAAGAGTCATTGCCCGTCGGGATTTCCCCCGGCGGGAGCCTCTTCGTGACCCCCACCAAGCTGCTGATCGGACAAATCCTTATCGTCTTCGGACTTGTGATCGCGGGCCTGTGGGCGGCGACGCAATGGGCGGCGGCGATGCTGGCCTATCAGCCCGAGCTGGGCCGGCCCTGGCTGATCGTCGGTGATGTCCCGGTCTACCGGCCCTGGGCGCTGTTTTCGTGGTGGTATCATTACGACGCCTATGCGCCGCACGTCTTCGACAAGGCGGGCATGCTCGCTGGCGCCTCCGGCTTCCTCGGCTGTGGCGCGGCGATAGCCGGGTCGCTGTGGCGCGCCCGCCAGCGCAGCAACGTCACCACTTATGGCTCCGCGCGCTGGGCAAAGCCCGGCGAGATCGAGCGCGCGGGGCTGTACCGCGACCGCGGCGTGCTGCTCGGTCGGCTCGGCGGCCAGTATCTGCGTCACGACGGCCCCGAGCACGTCATGGCGTTCGCGCCGACCCGGTCTGGCAAAGGCGTCGGCCTGGTCGTGCCGACTCTGCTGTCCTGGACCGGCTCGACGGTGGTCCACGACATCAAGGGCGAGAATTGGACGCTGACCGCCGGCTGGCGGTCGCGCTTCTCGCATTGTCTGCTGTTCAACCCCACCGACCCGCGCTCGGCGCGCTACAATCCGCTGCTCGAGGTCCGCCGCGGCGCCGACGAAGTGCGCGACGTCCAGAACATCGCCGACATCCTGGTCGATCCTGAGGGGGCGCTCGANCGNCGNAACCANTGGGANAANACNAGNCATNCGCTGCTGGTCGGNGCGATCCTNCATATCCTCTATGCCGAGGAGGAGAAGACGCTCGCCCGCGTCGCGACTTTCCTGTCCGATCCGCAGCGCAGCTTCGTCGCGACGCTNCGGCGNATGATGTCGACCAACCATCTCGGCACNCCNGAGNCGCCGCGCGTCCANCCGGTCNTNGCCTCGGCCGCNCGCGAGCTGCTCAACAAGAGCGAGAATGAGCGCTCGGGTGTGCTATCGACCGCGATGTCGTTCCTCGGGCTCTACCGCGACCCGACCGTCGCCGAAGTCACCTCGCGCTGCGACTGGCGAATCGCCGACCTGATCGAAGGCGAGCGGCCGGTCTCGCTCTACCTCGTCATCCCGCCCTCCGACATCAGCCGGACCAAGCCGCTGGTCCGTCTTGTGCTCAACCAGATCGGCCGCCGGCTGACCGAGCGCCTTGAGCAGCCCGGCACCGCGCCGCACCGGCATCAATTGCTGATGATGCTGGACGAGTTCCCGGCGCTTGGCCGGCTCGATTTCTTCGAGACGAGCCTCGCCTTCATGGCCGGCTACGGCATCCGCGCCTTCCTGATCGCCCAGAGCCTCAACCAGATCGAGAAGGCCTATGGCGAGCACAATTCGATCCTCGACAATTGCCATGTCCGCGTCGCCTTCGCGACCAATGACGAGCGCACCGCCAAGCGCATCTCGGACGCGCTCGGTACCGCGACCGAGCAGCGCGCGATGCGTAACTATGCGGGCCACCGGCTCGCACCCTGGCTCGCCCATGTCATGGTCAGCCGCCAGGAGACCGCTCGCGCTCTGCTGACGCCTGGCGAAGTGATGCAGCTGCCGGCGACCGACGAGCTCGTGCTGGTGTCCGGGCTCGCACCGATCCGCGCGGCCAAGCTGCGCTATTTCGAGGATCGCAATTTCAGCGGCCGGGTGCTGCCGACGCCGGTTCTCGTCGCTGGTGTCTATGGCGACCGACCGCGTCAGCGATCGAACGACTGGGGCCGGCTCGCACGGCTCCCCGACGCGCGGCTCGAGCGCGCCGCGGATGTGGCCGAGGCCGGCGACGATGGCGGCATGCAGCAACAGCGGCATCCCGGTCTCCCCGAGGGAGGCGCGGACCACCGCGTCGAGGCCAACGCGGCTGTCCAGATTGCGCCCGAGGACGACGACAATGTCGCGGCCGACAAGCGCGCGATGGAGCGGGCTCAGGGTCTGACTCCAGTAGCCCGCGCCTACGGCATCAACGAGGGCGCGCATCGCGACCTCATCCCGGGGCTCTGACCGTGAAGGTCCGCCAGAACCTCTATATCGATCGCGAGCTGAGCGAAGCGCTCGAAGCGCTCGCCGCGGGTCCCGGCGCGAACAAGTCGCGGCTGGTCAACGACGCACTGGCGAGCTGGCTGGCGCGGCGCGGCTCAAAGGAGGTCGATGACCTGCTCAAGGTCCGGCTCGACCGCATGTCACGCGAGATCGGTTTGATCCGGCGCGACATCGATGTCGTGCTTGAGAGCCTGGCGCTGTTCGTCCGCTACCAGTTGCTGGTGACGGCGCCTCTACCCGAGGCCGACAGTGCCGCGCTCGCGGTCGGACTCGACCGGTTCGAGAAGTTCGTCGGTCAGGTTGGGCGCCAGCTCGCCAGCGGCAAGCGCACGCTCGGTCCGATCGATCCGGCGGGGATGGTGTCATGAGCGGCGGCATCGACACGGTGTCGGAGGGCCGGCGTCGTGCGATGCTGCGCACCGCGATGGGGCCGGCGATCGCTGCGGCGCTAGCGGACCCGCTGGTGCAGGAGGTGATGATCAATCCCGACGGCGTGCTGCGGCTCGACCGGTTGGGGGAGGGACGCACCGATACCGGGACCCGGTTCGAGCCGGCGCAGGTCGAGCGGATCATCCGCCTCGTCGCCAGCCATGCCCGCGCCGAAGTCCACGCCAGCATCGCCGATCATATCGGCCGAACTGCCTCCGCATGGCGGCGGGGCAGGGGAACGGTTCGAAGGCGTGCTGCCGCCGGTCAGCCTCGCACCCTGCTTCTCGATCCGCAAACCCGCGACCCGCATCTACACGCTGCTCGACTATGTTGCCGACGGCATCATGTCGGCTGAGATCGCGCGGCTGCTGTCGCTAGCGGTGGTCGAGCGCCGCAACATTCTCGTCGCCGGCGGGACCAGCTCGGGCAAGACGACACTCGCCAATGCGCTCCTCGCCGAGATGGCCCATCTCGACGAGCGCGTGATCCTGATCGAGGATACGCGCGAGCTGCAGTCGCCGGCGCCCGACACGGTCGCGCTGCGCACCCGCGCCGGTCATGTCACCATGGCCGACCTGGTCCGCTCGACGCTTCGCCTGCGGCCCGACCGCATCATCGTCGGCGAGGTGCGCGGCGGCGAGGCGCTCGACATGCTCAAGGCCTGGAACACCGGCCATCCCGGCGGGATCGCTACCGTCCATGCCAACAGCGCAGCCTCCGCGCTGCTGCGCATCGAACAGCTGATCCAGGAAGCCGTGGTTACCGTGCCCCGCCGGCTGATCGCCGATGCGATCGACATGGTCGTGTTCATCGCCGGCCGCGGCCAGGCGCGTCGGGTCGAGACGCTGGCGCGCGTCGCCGGCCTCGATCCGGACGGCGGCTACGCAGTCCTCGACCTTTCCCCCGCTTCCAACAGCGCACCCCAAGGAGATTGATCATGCGTCTGTCCGCACCCTGCCGTCCTCCGCTTAGCCTGTCCGCGTTCGCCTTCGGACTGGCGATCGCGGTCTCAGCGCCGGCCTTGGCGAGCGGCTCCGGCATGCCCTGGGAGCAGCCGCTCCAGCAGGTGCTAGAATCGGTCCAGGGGCCGGTCGCCAAGATCATCGCGGTGATGGTGATCATCACCACCGGCCTAACGCTCGCATTCGGTGAGACCTCGGGCGGCTTTCGTCGGCTCATCCAGATCGTGTTCGGCCTGTCGATCGCGTTCGCCGCCTCCTCCTTCTTCCTGAGCTTCTTCAGCTTCGGCGGCGGGGCGCTGGTCTGATGTCGACCCGCGCCGGCCATCACATCGAAGGGTTCGAGGCAGCGATCCATGGCAGCCTCGGGCAGCCCATCCTGCTCGGCGGCGCGCCGCGCGGGTTGGCGATCGTCAACGGCACGATTGCCGCAGCGGTCGGGCTGGGCCTCCAGCAATGGCTGGTCGGCCTGGCTCTCTGGGCGGTCGGGCACAGCGTCGCGGTGTTCGCAGCGCGCCGCGACCCGGACTTCGCGCCGGTCCTTCTCCGCCATCTCCGCCTGAGGAGCTATCTCGCATGCTGAGCTTGCGCGAATATCGCCAGTGCGCCGACCGGCTCGCCGATCATCTCCCTTGGGCAGCGCTCGTCGCACCGGGCGTAGTGCTCAACAAGGACGGCAGCTTTCAGCGCACGCTCCGCTTCCGCGGGCCGGACCTGGAAAGCGCGACCGAGGCCGAGCTGGTCGGCGCCTGCGCCCGCGCCAACAATGTGCTCAAGCGGTTCGGATCGGGCTGGGCCTTGTTCTTCGAGGCCGAGCGTGTCGAGGCGCTCGGCTATCCGGCGAGCGACTTTCCCGATGCCGCTTCCTGGCTGGTCGAC
>FUFK010041639.1_pt1 | contig 12926 bp, 36 predicted proteins | sample 1021851 | NCBI WGS metagenome assembly FUFK01 (sample SAMEA51879418, study PRJEB19060) | metagenome | reverse complement strand
TTTATATCATATATTTTTATGCTTGACAATGTTGAACAATGGTCATATATTAAAGTTATAGCAAACAATTATTGAGGATCAAAACAATGATTATCACCTGTGACAATGAAGCAACAATGTTGGGCTGGACTGAGTACCTAGCTGAATCAGATTGTTGTGATTTACATATATCTATTTCACCCGAAACAAACATGGATGGAATCTTTACAGCCTTTTGCCATGATGAACAAGAAATGATCAAAGTGACTGGCTGGCTATTTTCTTTTCAGCCAATAGCAAACAAATAAAAAGGATCAAGCTATGACAAGATTAGACTTTATTGCTTTGTGCGGTGAGCTGACACTAGACCCTAACTTGGTAATACGTGATAAGAAAGTTCAAGCTATGCTGATCAAGCGTAAAGATCAAGAATTGAGAAAATATCTTGAATCAAAATATTAAAATGATGCACTGGCTAGGCTGTATCATGCAGCCTTGCCTTTTAAATGGCCTTGCAAGGCTGTTTAAATGGCAATCATGCCAAACATAGCAAACAAGGAAAGGATCAAGGCTATGAAAGTTAAAAACATTACATCACGCAATGGCAACAAAATTGCTAACCAATTTATCGTAATTGATGGCGAGTTTGAGTATTTCCAATCGTATGATTCAGTAATTGCACAGCGTCATATTTCATCGGGTGTTGTTAAGTTGGATCAGCATTACTGGGATTATTCAGCCACAACTGGCAAGTATAGAAACCAATTTTTAGGCATGGATAAAAAGCAAACTGAAAAAGAGATCAAGGCTGGGAATATTGCTTTGGTTAATCTGAATTAAGAAAGGATCAAAACAATGTCAAAAACAAGAATAGTAACGGGCTGGATTCCACACCCCACAAGCCCGGGTTTATCATCTCAGACTAAAACTACTTGGCACGTTCAACAGCCGTGTAAAAAAACCCGTCAATGGAAAACGGTTTACTGGACATATTTTCGTCAACAGGCTTATGACTATGCAGCAAAAATAGAAACAGCAAACAAGGAAGGATCAAACAATGCTTAGAAAAATAAACAACTTCCTAATCAGATACGAAAACTTATTAGCTGGCCTTGTCTTCATGGCTACAGTTTGGGGCTTTACAGTTTTGATGATGATTTAAAGCCCGCTAGCTTTTATGACTGCCTTGTCTAGTGTCTACCTACCGACAGGGCAGTGATAAACGCTGTACTGCGTTTAAATCGCCAAGAATGGCATAACTAGCAAAAAAGGATCAAATAATGATTATTGAATACTCAATACAGGATGTTTTAGATCTATCTCATACAGTCTGTAGAAATTTTTATCCAGAACAGAAAGATCGCTTTGAGATTCATAAAGAATCAAAAAGAGTTTTGAGCGATGGGCACGCCACAATGATGTTTTTTGAAACAAGGCTTGAGGCATTACTGGCGTTTAAAGTTTTAAATCAGCCTTATCATGCAGCTATGGTATGGGATTTAAACTATGAAGAATGGGGTGTGGTTTGTTCAATGACTTGGGAACAATACAAAAAAATTACAGAGTAAAAGAGAAAGGCAAAACGATGGAAAAACAGATGAAAGCGATCATATTCGCAGAAAAGCAAGCTGAGTTTTATTGCGTAAAGGGATCTAAGCAATGGCAAGGCTGGATCAATAATGCAAAAAAGATCCGCCAAGAGATCGGCGAGGATCGAGAATGGTGGAAGCTGCAATCAATTTTAAAAGCAAGCTAGAAGAGAGAGGGCAAGCTATGAAAAGCAATCATTACAAGCTAGTGAATAAAACTAGCAAAATAATAGAAGCGCAAGGATCAGCAGCAGAAATGCGTAAATTACGAAAAAAGAATCCTGATCAATATGTGATCTTCCTATCACCAGGAACTGGTATTGGCGATAGGATTCTATTCTCAAACCAAAAAATAAGCTAAAAGAGAAAGGGCGGCTAAGTCGTTGGATTACCTAGCCGCCCAATACTAGCAAACAGGGCGGATCAAGGCCCTGAGAAAGGACATACCATGAATAAAGAAATGACACCAGAAGAATTTAAGGCCGAAAGAGAGAGGCTGAAAATTACAGCCAAACAATTTGGTCAACTACTGGGTGTATCAGAGAGGGCAGTGTTTTACTATGAACATGGTCAAAGAAAGATACCCAAGCCAATACAGCTTTTAGTGCTGCTGTACAAAAAACACGCAGTTGTAGACTAGCAGAGAAAGATCAATGCCGCACGGCACATAGCAATGCTTTGCAATGATGCAGAGCATTGCTTTTTTTATTTATAAAAAAGAAGAAGAGAAAGGGGGCATTGCCTTGCAGTTCTGCCGCATGGCAATGTATAGAGAAATCTAAATATCATATATTTTTGCCTTCGCCAAGCCCCTGTTCAGATATTTTTTCACGGATAATGTACCAAAGATCTGAAAGAGAAAGGGTGCAAGTCATGCCTGTATAGTCGTAATCAATGTTGATAACTGACAGAGAAATGACGGCCCTTGGCTCTTGATAGTCATACTTATACACAAGGACAGGCTCATTATCCCCAGCTTGTTCACAGGCTTGCACCCACCAATCTTTTTTATGTGTCCAGCCGCCACGATTAGCGTAAGCCTTACACTCAATAGCAAAGCCAGGTATTATAATATCTGATTGTCCTTTGGTTTGGTATTGGGAAAGGTTACGCTTTGGTCTGAATCCTAGATGCTGGTCTATTTCATTGCACAGCCAGCGTTCAAAGGCTGCACCCTTGTCTCTACTTTTCTTGCCCATCATAGCCACCTCAGTTGAGTATCTGTGTTTCCCTGCTCCCAAATAAACCATGCAAAAGCTATGAAACCTGTTGATCCCTCTGGCTGTTCTTCATCGCCACGCCACATGGTCAAACGCTCAGAGAAAACGTGAACTCTTGCTGGCGGTTGCCTGTTGTATATCTCAGCTCTACGCTGCTTACCTTCCAGAAAAGCTAGGCGCAGAAGCATTGCAAAATATGGCAGCTTCATATCCAAGCACTTTATGACAAACTCATTAGCCAACTTGTAAGGTGGATTGGTTACAACGGCTGGTGCAAGTGGCTTTAACTCCATGAGAAAGTCTATGCCAGACTTGCCATAGCCCCAATCGTTTAGGTCTGTAGATATAACATTGTGATTGCTGGCGATTAGAGGCTTGCTGATGGCCCCATCACCGCAAGCTGGCTCCCATATATCCTTTGGTAGCTTCTCAGCGTTTATGAGGGCTTCTACGGCCTCTGTCGGGGTAGGATAGAAATCATCCTTTTGTCTGGTCAAGACACCATACCCATTCCGACCATGATGACCATAAAGTAAAGTAAACTTCCAGCCATGAGGTATAGGGTTATCTTTATGCGAGTAGCGACAAAGGATCGGAAACTTACTCTCATTTGATTGCTCCTGCATTTAGTATTTGCTCCAGTGTTTGTTGATCTTTGACAGGCTCTTTACCTGTGCCGTCACAATCCCAGCAAGTGTCAGGCACTACATCACCGCCCGTTGGATCAAAGTTGTTACGCACATAAACCCAGCCCTTGCCTTGGCATTTCATGCAGTCAGTCTGCAAAGAAGTCATCTGCCCTCACCTTTCCATCTGTAGCCTGATAAATAATTTGCATCACTCTCAAGCTTGGTTGTCTCTCACCGCTTATAATGCGACTGACAGAAGACAGAGACAAGCCAGTCTGTTTTGCAAACTGAGTTTGTGTCATTCTCGATTGTCGTATGTATTGTTTTAACTTCATGCTTTTATCCTAAAATAATTATTGACAACTGGTCAATACATTATTATTTCTTACACTATCTTACACGAATTGGAATAAATAAACATGAATATCTACACGCCAATAAAAATTGTAAACATGAGAAAAAGGCATGGCTTTCGTTCGGCAGAGGCGTTTGCTGCTGTTATTGGAATTGGGGCAACTACTATTAAAAGGTGGGAGTCTGGGCGTTATAAGCCCAATCGGTCATGCAATATGCTTCTACGGTTATTTGATAAGCATGGCCCTGATATTTTTTATGCTTTGAGGGATAAGCCACAAAAGCCAGAGGGCGGTGAGGCTGAAAGGCTTACTAAAATTTTTACACATTTAGCAGAGAAAGGTTGGTTTAAATGAAATGGATCAGTGTTGATGACCGTATGCCAGAGATAGGGCAAAGAGTTGAGTATTACTTTGCCCCAAGACCTGATTTTGTAATCCAAGAACACGGAACTTTTGAGGGTTACTATGTGGATTCAGAGGGCAAAGAGTGGCGTGGTATGCACATTTTTGTGGGTGATGAAGGTGGTTGGCTAACTGGTGATGTTACCCATTGGAGAGAGGAAAAAAAACAATGAGTAATCCAGAATATTACGATGACTTTGGATACAGCTATGATAGTGCCTATGGGGCTAATCAAGAGAAGGCAGAATGGGTGTTGAAGAAATGGCTGCAAAAAGTTCACAATATGCGTACACCTGGATCAGCTAGGATGAACGCTGGAACGTGCATACAAAGTGGGGCTGATTTAATCTTAGGCACTCATAAATATAATGAGCTTATCGGGCAGCAAGAAGGTATGCCCGTAGCAGAAGCAATCCGTCACACGATGTCACGTTATGATGAATACAAGCCTAGAACATGGGAAGAGAAAGACGCTGAAGAACATGAGGCTTTTCGTGAACATATCCCAGAGATGGTTGCAAACGCTGTTGCTGCTGTAAAAGAATGGTCAGCAAAAGCAAACCTGTTAGAGGGTGAACATCAGAGCTGGCACAAAGTAGATGGCCTTGATGTTCAAATTATGTATTACAGAGACTACCATGCTGGCGGTGAGTTTGCTGATACAAAATGTCAGCTACCGTTACGCAATCCACCCAAAAAAGATGGCACAAGAAGTTGGCGCATACCAAAGCCACAGACTACACCGTCATGGAATCAAACTGTGCAGATGGCTGTCTATGGGAAAGCGTCAGGTCAATCACCCTCACTGCTGTATGTTACAGCATCAGGCTATCACATAGCAAATTCACAGAATTGTGAAGCACTCACAGATGAAAGTCTTGAACGTGCTTACAATCATGCAGTTCGATCATGGAAGACTACACAAAATCTTGTGAGGGCTGCAAGGGGCAACTGGCACACACTTGCTGGTCTGGTACAGCCAGACTTCAACGAGATAGCAAGGCGTCATGGCCCAAATATACTTGAACTAGCAAGACAACTTTGGAGAGACTAATGTTTGAAATTCTTTGGGGAAAACTCAAGGGCGTGAAAGAGGGAAGGCAAATAGCTTACCCTATGGATCGTCATCCATCTATGGCAGAGGCAAGACAGATAGCATACAGCATGGATGTAAATGACTATGTTATTTGTCCAGACAGGAAGCAAGCTCTACGCATCTACGGCTTCATCAAGAGGCACAGGAAAGGCAAAGAGCAAGGCGATGTGATGACACGCTCTGTGATGCAGAACGGCAAAGAGGTAATCAAGGTATGGAGAATCAGATGAAATACTTTGAAATAGAAAAAGGCATACCAGTTCCTGAGTATGACCCAGAGGCGGCTGGTGAACATTACAACATTATCTTCGACATGGAGATAGGCGATAGCTTTGTTGTCAGAACAGCAGCGCAGAAATCAAAGTGTCAACAAAAAGCCTATCGCAAAGGTTTGCGCTTGATGAGCCGGACTTTGAAGGAAGATGGCTTCAGACTATGGAGAGTGAAATGAATGACCTATTCGACACACCAGCCTACAAGCTGGTCAGGCGTGATGACCCAGATACCAGCCACGATGCTGCTGAGTCATTGCCNGTNAGTGATATGGAAAAGATTGTTGCNGATACNATNGCAAAGTTTGGGGCGACAGGCGCAATCTCCGATCAAGTAGTAGATGCCCTGCCGCACCTACGATATAGCACAATTACTGCCAGATACAAGCAGCTAAAGGAGAAGGGTATTATCCATGTTGATGACAGAAAGCTGAAGGCCGAATCAGGCAGACAGCAACACATCATGTGGCACAAAGATTTTTACAGGGAGCAAGCAAATGACTGAATCAGAGATGGAAATACATCAGCGGATTGATGTTATGGGGGATAGAATAGAGCATCTTGAAAAATTGATGGATGACCAAATCAGCCAATTCACAGTTGCTATCAGAATAATTCAAGATTTGTTGGAGAAAAAGAATGAGCAATAAATTTAGTGACGTTATGGACTTTGTGCATGAGCTTAATAAAACTCATGGCGTGAAGCAGCGTGGCGGTAAGATGTACACACAGGTTGTGCATCGCATGGAAGCGTTCCGGCGTTTCTATGGCACTGAGTACGGTGTGGACACACAGATCCTTGTTGATGATGGGCAGCGTGTGGTTGTCAAAGCCATCATTACAAACCTTGACGGCATAGTTGTTGGGGCTGGCATGGCTGAAGAGATTAGAGGCCAAGGTCATGTCAACCAGACATCAGCCCTAGAGAACTGTGAGACATCCGCTGTAGGCCGTGCGCTTGCATCTATTGGCCTAGCTGGTGGTGAGTACGCATCTGCTAATGAGATGGATGGTGTAGGCCGTAAGCGTGAAGCACAGGCAGAAGCAGAGAATAAGCCTGTGGTTGACCCAGAGCGTCCTGTGCCAGCCAAGCGTGATGACGATCCAGAGGTACGCAAGACGCAAGACTTTTTTGGTGAGGTAAACAAGAAGGTGGGTGAAGTCAATGACACGGCTAAATTCATCGCTTGGTGCAACACTGATCATGTCAAGAACGGGATTGCTCACATGAAGCAGCACAACCCTGACTTGGCAAAAATGGCTGTAGATAGAATACAGCTACGCATGAAACAGCTTAAAGGAGAAGCCTAATGGCAAAGCAGTATATTAAAATGTGCAACATCAAGATGTGGGAAAACGATGGTGATTCAAAGCGTGGGCTGTACAGCAACAGCAAGTGGACACCATATCGTGATGGCTCTCCGGCTGACGTTACATTCCGTGCTGGATGCACATACTCTGTTGCCGCATTTCAGAATGATGATGGCACAATTAACATAGCCATATCTGAAGTCAGGGATTACCAGGCTAAAGATAATATTGCTGACGGCATATCGCAGGGCGGTCTAAAGCCAGTGGGAGATGCTATCAATCAGCGTTACCAGCCAGCAGTAAAGGAAACAGACGATGATGACATCCCGTTTTAATGCTGAAGGTAAGCTGCTTTACACAGCTAAAGAGGCTTGTGAGATCCTGTTTGGCACTGCAAGCAAAACGAAACTGAACCTGTTGTACAGGATGCTGAAGGCAGGGGATATAGAGGCAGAACGTGCAGGGAATACATGGCTTATTCCTCGCAGGGTTTTGGTGGAGCTACATGGAAAAGACAATCTGTGATGACTGCGAAAAAGAAGCAGCGAAACAAGTCAAGCATGGCTACTTCTGTAAGGACTGTGCAGTGCGAGTATTGCGGCAAGACCCACAACGTGATGAGTGGGGATTGGGTGTACAACGGAAACCAGATTCCTCTATGTCACTCTGGGGTTTCTGATGACTGTTGTTTCACTAAGTACCGTAAAGACAGAGAAATGGAATCAGGCGAGAGTTCACGCTGATGCCTACTATCGCTTCCTTACTGTCTCTGGTTGGGGTATGTACCGAATCGGTGAGGCTCATGGGATTGAGCCTTACTACCCCAAAGGAAAAGGGATGCTGCCNGATGGCACAATGGCTAGGGGTATNTGGACTGAAGAGTACATGATAGACCAGCTTACACAATATTTATACAACGGAGGAGAATTTAAGATATGAAATATTCACTTTTATATATTGCAGCAATTGTTGTTGCTAACATTGGGTTCACATATATACCTATGATCCCATTGCCTTTTGGCGAAATGTTTGCGCCAATGTCATTGTTGGTTGGGTTTGTTTTTGTGTTGCGTGACTTTGCACAAAAAGAACTGGGCCACAAAGTATTGATTGCTATAGCAGTTGGCATAGGACTTAGCTACCTTTTGGCAGACCCTTTTGTAGCTGTAGCTAGTGCTGTTGCATTTGCCATAAGTGAACTGACTGATTGGGCTATATACACTGTATATAAAAAGCCCATGAAAGACAGAGTGCTGTTGTCTTCAGCTATCAGCACACCAGTAGATAGTGCTGTTTTTATGTTGATGCTTGGATTTTTTAGTTGGTATGGCCTTGTAATTATGGTGGCAAGCAAAATGCTTGGTGCTTTAATTGTTTGGTATAAGCTAAAGTGATTCATTATCACGGCACACCATTAACGCCACGGGCAGAGCTGTACAAAATGGCTGGAAAACATTTTTGTGTAAGCTTTGCCCACCCAGCAGATGCTCAAGTTTGTTTGCAAATAGGTCAAAGTATTATGTGGGATAACGGTGCTTTTTCTGTGTACACACANGGCAAGACTTTCAATCAAAGCAAATACTACACTTGGCTAGAAGATAAACTAGGGCATCCGCACTGGGCTGTAATACCTGATGTCATTGATGGTGATGAACAACAGCAAAAAGATTTACTTCTTACTTGGCCTTTTAACATATCTCTTGGCGCACCAGTTTGGCACATGGCTATGAGCCTTCACTATCTTGAGTTTCTTTGCGACAGATACCCTAGAGTTTGTTTCGGTAGTTCTGGTAAATATTGGGAAGTTGGGTCTGATTCGTGGTGCAGCAGAGCAGATGAGGCATTTAACAGGATAGCTAAGAACAATTATATCCCTTGCATACATATGTTAAGAGGATTGGCACAGGCTGGAAAACGATGGCCTTTTGCGTCTGCTGATAGCGTGAATGTAGCCAGAAACTTTAAAGACAAGCCACAATGCCCAGAAGCAATGGCTCGTAAAATAGATGCAGTTCAATGTCCAGTAACTTGGCAACAACAACTCACACAAACAGAATTTTTGATCTAATAAAGGGGGGCATAATACCCCCCTTTATGCTACTTTTTTTTCTTTTTGGCTTTCATGATTCGCTGTTGCAAAGCTTTTGGTAATGTCTTTTGCTTTGCTGTCAAACCATTGCCCATTTTCTTAGCGGCTTTCTTTGGTGGTCTACCACGCTTAGAGCCGTAAGTGCCTTTACCCATTGGCATTACTTCTTCCTCTTCTTTGCCTTGTTACGCTTGGAGATAGCTGCCGCCTTGCGCTTTGCGTCAGCTTTACTGCTTGCACCCCATGCTCTCAGGGATAGAAGCAATCTAGTTGGCTTGCCGTTCTTACGTTCCGGCCCACGCATATTACCCATTCTAGCTAAGAAACTGGCCCGTCTTGGATTGTCACCACTCTTTACAGGTGCTTTGAGGTTCATGCCCTGTTTACGAGCAGATGCCCTTCCTTTGGCGTTTAAGCCCCCTCTAGGGTTCTTCCCTTCTTTACGCTGCCAAGCAGGGGTTTTAGGCATGATCGCTCTCCACGGCCCTCATACGGGCAACCAGACGCTTTGCACGGTTAGGCACTTGGTCAAACCATTTACTGTCTACCATCTCATCTGCTGCTACATTCCAAAGCTCACTATCAACAGCAGATTTCATGCCTACAAACTTAGACAGTCTGGGGTAGCCCAGATTAAACATCATATTGGCTATAATAAGCTGTACTTCTTCCGGCATCTTATCAAATTTGGGGTACAATCTTTTGCAATCCTCAAGCGTTACAGCAACATCTCTTTTGAACAAAGCCTGTACACGTTCTTCTGATACGGCTGTGCCTACGCTCAAAGCTGATTCGGGATCGTCTGCTGTAATTAAATGGCCTATGCCACAAGTAGGCAACCCAAGATGATCTAAGTATATCTCATACTTACAACCCTCGTCTTCAGCGAGTTCTATGCGTAACTGATCTATATTCATGCTTTTCTTCGCTTTGTTGTTTTCTTTGCTGCTGGCTTCTTTTTCTTTTTGCCGCCTCTAATTAAATCAGAATCAGCCTTTCTTGCCCCACCTTTTCCTGTGGCAAAACTGCGAACTCTTCCAGCCGCCCACTGATGCGCTGAAACCTTTGGCCTAGATCCAGAGCCGTAGTATGCACCTAATCCCCTTGAATAAACTTTACTTAAAGTAGACTTTGATATGCCAGAAGACTTGGAATATTTTGCTATCACAGCAGCTTTACTCATCCCCGACTCCTTTGCTTGCTGATTTTATCCATCATAGCCTTAGTAAGTTTGCCTTGCTTGTATAGTTTTGCAGTGCGCTTTATCTCTGCCTCACGTTTCTTTGGGTTCTTTGCGCCACGCACATACTTTTTTGGCACACCGCCTTTGGTCTTGGGTACTTTTGGAAACTTTCTTCTGCTCATTTCTTAAAACCCTTGATACCTCGTATACCAAAGCTTGCCCCAATACTAGCATACATTGCCCACTGAAACCACTGTGGCGTGTTTTCTAATGCTGCAAATCCTTGCTCTACATAAGGCTGTGTAAACGGGATGAAACACATGGCTATGATTATAATAAACAAAATTGTCCACGCTTCATCTTTCCAGCTATTGTCACTGGCCTGTGCCATAATCTTTTCCCAGCCAGCTTCATGCGTAGCAGCAACCTTCATTACTTCTGCTTCTGCCTCTGCCTTTGCTTTAGCAACAGCACCTTTTGCTTTTGTTTGTTCTACTTTGGATTCCATCCATGACCCAGCTAATGAAGCAATAGGCCCAATCAATGCTTGAATCATTCTATAAACTCCAATATCTGGCCGTTAAGAACCATGACTTTATGCTCTTTGCAGCTCCATTTCTGGTCAAAGTTATGGGTATGGCCTACGTTGCGCTTGATTTTACGCCGTACTGACAGGCACTCAGCCAAAGACTTGTACGGCGTGTACTCCATCTTTTCGCCATTCATAACCAATAGTAACACAAAGGTAAGCTCAATCATCGCCGTTCCGTAACTTCTCTAAGCTTTCTTCTAAACTAGTAATTCGTCTCTCATAAAAGTCTAGCGTTAGTTTCTGCTGTTGGTCAAAAGGTGCTTTGCCACTTTCAATATCTGTCTGTAGTTTCTCAAGTTCAGTAGCCAGGTGTTCTATAAGCATGAATTGCTCGCTGTCTGCTGGCAAACTACCCATCTCACCTCTAGGCCATTTGATGCGAAACTCTGTGTTCTGCTCTAAGTCTGCTTGCATCATGGTCTGATTCGTCTCTAGTGTATTCAACCTTTCTATCAAACCAAAGTAAGCCCACGTTGCCAAACTAGCTGCCGCAACCATGCTGATGATATTCCGTAGCGGTAGTGCTACCTCTGTGTTCTCATTCAGCTTTGCTGGCATTTACTTCTCTGAGTTCAACCATACCGCAAGACTGCCTGTCATTGCGCCTGTAACAACTGAAATCAACGCACTCTGCTGTGTAGATAAATCCGGCTGTGACAATGCCCACTCAATGCAGCGTATGTACACACCTGTCATGCACAGCATCATAAAGCGTGGCAGTATCTTTAGCTCTAACATCTTTTTTGCTACGTCTTCTGCACTCATTTAAAGCCCCCTTTTAACCAAACCACCCAAGCCACTAGGCCAGCAACCATAGAAGCTATGAGCAGACTTGCAAAACCTAAACCCAGCATATCCATGATTTCTTGTGTGCGTCTAGCTTTTCTGCGCTTTTCTTCCAAGCGTTCTTTACGCAAGCCACGTTGGATACGCATAAGGTCATTCCAAGCATCAAAGCCATAGTTAGCTATTAAAAAGTTCTTAAGATCCATCTCCATCTTCTCAGCCTTTTTCAAAGCTGCGTAGGTATCAAGAGCCTGCTCTTCTACGTTCTTAAATCGGGATTGCTTTTTTTCCTGATGGGCTTGCTTTACATCAGCAATAGCACCCATCCACTTGCCTATGTCCTTAGACATGGCCTCTACTTGCTTGCCAGCCCTGTAAGCTGAAACTATACCCCTGTATGCAGTAGTGGCTACGGCAATAGCCGATACAGGGTCTATAGCCATGTTAGCCTCGCCAGACTACAGCCAACAGCAACAGTATTATTGCACCAGCAGAGCCAATCATAATGCTTTCCATGCGCTTGATACGCAGTATAGTTTCTGTCCAGCGTTCATCTGACACAGCAATATGCTTTTCAAGCTCGACATGGATCGATTGTATGGTTGGCTTACCCATTATTTACCTATGCGTATGGGCTTGCGCCAAGAAGGTCTGTATCCCACGCCGCTTTCAGTTCAGCAATAGTTGAAGCTGACCCGATAGCAGATGCGGCTGGTGCATCACGCAGAGCGTTCTTCTTTGTTACAGAAGCTGTCTTGGCAGATGCGTCATCAGCCTCCATCGCCTTCATATAGACCACATCTTCTGCTTCAAGCAGTGGGCCACGCACCTCACGGATTTTGTCCTTGAATATCTCTTTGGCTTTGTCCAAGTCTTCACTGATTACAGTGCCTGACAGTGACCATGCTTCTCTAAAGTCTCTGTTTGCTGGTACGGTAACTTCTGACGCATTAGCCTGATTACCGTCTTTATCGATAATGTATGTATCAACCACGTTTAGTCTCCTATTATGCGGCTAGTTCATCAGAGATACGCCAAGCGTTTCTCCACTCTCTTGTTTGAGGCAGTTGCCCCTTGCGGCATATAACCATTCTTGGCTTATTACCGCCATCCCAATTCTGCCAAACGTGCTGTGGCACATCTTTCTGAATTAGGTATTCGATAGCTTCTTCTTCTGTCATAGCTTCCATTGGCTCAGTGTCATGTAACAGATAGCCACGAGTATGCTTCTTGAAGTCCTCTTGCGCTTCGTCTTTGGCAAGCTCCCAGTATACCCATATCGGGGGTAAGATACCGCCCTGCAATGCACAAGCCATCCAGTTGGGGTCAGGTACAAGTATCTTAGCGCACTCGTCAATGCTGTCTTCATAGACTACACGGTACTCTGACTGATAGCCTTCTAGGTTTTCTTTTGCCCAGCAC
>FUFK010058535.1_pt1 | contig 12927 bp, 13 predicted proteins | sample 1021851 | NCBI WGS metagenome assembly FUFK01 (sample SAMEA51879418, study PRJEB19060) | metagenome | reverse complement strand
TTACTTATCAAAAACATTAGTTGAAAAATATAATGGTAGAGTGCCAAATACTTATGTTGAATTAGAGCAATTGCCTGGTGTAGGTCACAAGACAGCAAGTGTAGTGATGTCTCAAGGTTTTGGTTTCCCTGCATTTCCAGTAGACACACATATTCACAGATTAGCTCAGAGATGGGGGTTAACTAATGGAAAAAATGTTGAACAGACAGAGAAAGATTTAAAAAAAAATTTTCCGAAAAAATATTGGAATAAGTTACATCTACAAATAATTTGGTATGGGAGAGAATATTGTAAGGCAAGAGATTGTTACGGAATATCTTGTAAAATTTGTAAAAGCTGTTATCCCAATAGAAAAAAACCTATTATAACAAAAAAAGCTTAAATGAAAGTCTTGGGAATTGGTAATGCTATCGTAGATGTAATTTGCAAAGTCGAAGATAAATTTATAGTTCAAAATAATCTGACAAAAAGTACGATGAAACTTGTGGATGAAGCTGAATTTAAAAAAATATTATCAACTCTTAAAATAGAAGAAACTGTTTCTGGCGGTTCAGTTGCAAACTCAATAGTTGGTCTCTCACAACTTGGGAATCAAGTTGGCTTCATTGGTAAAGTAAGCGATGATAATTTAGGTAATAAATATGAAGAAGGCTTAAAAAAAGAAAATGTGCAATTCTTCTATTCGAAGAAAAAAGAGACAATTCCAACCGGAACCTGTTTAATATTAATTACACCCGACTCAGAAAGAACTATGATTACTTTTCTTGGTACTGCAGGAAAAATAAAAGAAAATGACATTGATATTAATGCTATAAAAAAAAGTGAAATGTTATTTTTAGAAGGCTATCTATGGGATGAAGGAGAGCCTAAAAAAGCTTTTGAAAAAGCAATTAATAACTCCAACAGGGTGGCGATGTCATTGTCAGACCTGTTTTGTGTAGAAAGACATAAGCCTCATTTTCTAGAATTGGTAAAAAATAAATTAGACATCACTTTTGCTAATGAACAAGAAATTATGTCACTGATTAACGTGAAAAATTTCGATGATGTAATCAATTTTGCTAAAGAAATAAATAGGTTAATTGTTGTTACTCGAGGTAATAAAGGAGCAGTAGCAATTAGTAAAAAAGAAATTGTAGAATGTTCTGCAAGAAAGAATCTCCAAATCAAAGATTTAACAGGTGCTGGAGATTTATTTGCGGGTGGTTTTTTACATGGATTTATTAATCATAAGTCTATTAAAGAAAGTTTAGAAACCGGTACAGAAATGTCCTCAAAAGTAATTCAGATTATTGGTGCTAGACTTAATAGATAATTTATTTTTTTTTCCTTTTAAAACTACCCTTACCTTTTTTCGGCTTCACAATTCTTTTTCTATACTTGGTAGTAAAAAGATCTTTTGCTATTTTATTTCTTTTTTTCAGAGGTAATACCCATCTTTATTATTATAAATAAATTTATTATCCAAAAATTTATCTGCAATCTTTTTTCTTAATCTATAAATGTGTGTTTCAACTGTATGTGTATCTGCATCAGAAGCGTAATTCCAAACTGAAGACAATATTTTGTCCTTTGAAATTGGTTTTGTGTTATCTAAAAATAATTCAAGAAGTTGAATTTCTTTTTCAGTTAAAATTATGAAATTATCTAATTTAGATAATTTTTTTTCATTTTTATTCAAAAAATAACTTTTAAGCTTTATTGAAGAATTTTTATTAAATTTTTTCTTAGCGGCTAAGTTCTCAATAGTAATGTTAATCTCTTTTAAAGTTGTTGGTAATTCTATATAACCATCACTGTCAGTTAATATATCTTTTTTCTTTCCAGCACATATTTTTATAACGTTGTTACTATCAATAAGTTCCCTATGTTTCTTATCTTTCAAAGCGTCAATATGATAAAGAATTATGCTAGGTTTTTGATTAAAACTCACTTCTAAAGGATTAAACTTTAAAAACATTTTTAGTTCATTTAGGGTTGATAAAAATGATGAAGGTCCTAAAATTAAAACGTTTAACTTGTGCATATTTTAATAAATAAAAAAAATTTAATCTTTAATAACTATAAAGCAAAATGTGCTTTAGGTAAAAGGGGAATTGGTTATAAAAGAAAAGAAGGTGATTTAATAACACCAAAAGGTAAGTATAAAATAAAATATATTTTATATAGAAAAGATAGAGTCAAAAAAGTTCAATCAAAAATTAAAAAAATCATTATCAGAAAAAATATGGGATGGTGTAATGACCCGCTATCAAAGAAATATAATAAACTTGTTAAATTACCGACTAATTGTAGTTGTGAAAAACTTTATAAAAGAGAAAATATTTACGATATTATACTTGTGTTAAATTATAATATGAATCCTATTATTAAAAATAAAGGAAGCGCAATTTTTATTCATGTTGCTAGTAAGAATTATAAAAAGACAGAAGGATGTATAGCGTTAAAAAAAATACATCTTCTTAAAGTCATCAAGAAATTAAAAATTAACACTTTAGTTAAGATCGAGAACCAAAAATAGAACTTCCTATTCTTACAAAAGTTGATCCATTTTTTACAGCTTCTGTATAATCTGCTGACATCCCCATACTTAAATTTTCAAGAGCAAGTGATTTACTTAATTCATTAGTAGATTTAAAGTATTTATCTACACTTTCATCAATAGGTGGAATTACCATTAAACCGACAATTTTGAGATTGATTTCTTTAGAACAGTAATTATAAAAAGCATCCAATTCTCCAACTGGTATTCCTGATTTTTGAATTTCGTTACCAATATTAACTTGTATAAAGTACTTAATATCTCTATTTAAATTTAATTGATGTTTTGCAAGCGCATCAGCTAATTTTTGGTTATCAACCGAGTGAATATAATCAAAAAGCTTTACTGCGTCTTTAGCTTTATTGCTTTGTAATTTACCTACCATATGAAGTTTTAAATTTTTATTGATCTTTTTTAGCTCTGACCACTTAGCTAATGCCTCTTGAACTTTATTTTCCCCAAAATGTGAGTGACCATGATCAATCAACGGTCTTATATAGTCTAAAGGAAATGTCTTGCTTACAGCTATGATATTTACTTGTTTATCAGAATTTAAAGACGAGATTTTAGATTTTATTTTTTCAAATCTATCAATTATTGTACTCATATGTTTATTATAAAAAATAAATATTTTTTAATAATTGAAAATATCAAAGATATAGATTTAAAAAACATAAAAATTAGAAATAAATTTTTTATTATTTATAGAAATTATAAAAAAGTTAATGAAATAGATGAATTATTAAGATTTAGACTTAAATGTAAATCAAAATCAATTAAATTTTACGTAGCTAACGATATGAAACTAGCAAAAATACTCGATTCAGATGGGATATACTTGTCTTCATTTAACAAAAAATTGAAATTTTTAAGTTATAAAAAGAAGAACTTTGGAGTCATCGGGTCAGCCCATAATTTTAAAGAAATTTATTGCAAGATTAAACAAGGATGCACCTTTATTTTATTATCAAAATTATTTTTAGTAAATTATGATAAGAAATCACCTTACCTAGGGGTCGTAAAGTTTAATAGCTTTTCAAAAATATCAAAAAAATTAATTCCACTTGGAGGAATTAAAAGACAAAACTTAAACAATTTAAATAATATTTCATGCGATGGGTTTGCTTTATTATCTGAGATAAAAAAAAAGCCGGCTATTACTAACCGGCTTTTTTAATATTCGTTTAGATACTAATTAAAACGCTACAGAAACACCAAGTGTTCTTGAGTCGTCTTCAGCATCTTTTACCCAACCAGCATCATCAGTAGAAGCTTCTTGGAAACCAATAGTCATTCCACCAATTGTGTAACCAATGTTGATTGCACTTGTGCTTTGTGTAGGGTTAACACCTGTTGTGTTGTTGTGTCTGTCAGACTCATATCTATTGTAAGAAATAGATAATTGATCGTTAACTGCGTATGACACACCAATTGCTAGGTCTTTGTAGAATACTTCGTCAGCAGCTGTACCAGTTTCACCTTCGTTGTGAAGTTTTCTTTGTACACCTAATGCAAAGTTTCCTACGCTGTAATTAATTGCAGCTGTGATATCGTGAATATCTGAAGTATTAGCTACTGTAGATATTTCATCAGTCTCATAACCAGTTGTTAAAGTAGCTCCATCTAAGAAAGCACCTATTACTGGTACATCAGCTAAGTTAGTTTTGATTGAGATAGACTCACCAGAACCAACTGATGCATTAGCATCAACTGAATTAGCGTTATCTGCATTTTCAGTTCCATCTACTTTAGGTATGTATTTAAAGTCTACAGCACCTAAAACTGGTACACTGAATTTTACACCGATACCCATTTCACCAGCTAAACCACCGATGTCATTTAAAGTACCAGATCCAGAACCATTAGCTTCTTCGTAAGCTGTTGGTGTTACATCATCGATTGCATCTACNGGAGAACCGTCAGCTCCAACATAAATGTCAACCATTCCCATTACGTTACCGAAAGTAATTTTGTTATCTCCGTAACCTAAGTTGTCTGATGTATCTTGGTAAACAGAAACTGTTATACCGTTATCTAACTCTGTAGAACCAGAAAATTTTAATTCTCTGTCTGTACCAAGTGGGTTACCTGTAGTAGATCCACCTTGAGAGTTATAAGTTGCTTCCATGCTACCTGTTACAGTTAGCTCACCAGCGTTAGCTGTAGATACTGCAAACAAGAAAGATAGTGCAACTAAGATTTTAGTTATTTTCATTGTTTTTCCTTTGTTTAATTATTATTAAATAATAACGTTAAATTTCTAATGTTTTTGAAAGGTAAATTCATAAAAAATAGCAGAAATACTAAATTTTATGTAAACGTGTTGTATTTTTACAACATGCAAAAACAATACTAGAATAAGGCTTTTTAAGACTATATAGCTATTAATTATGAATAATTTTTTCTCAATTTTAAAGAAATATCGACAGATTATTAAATATACACCTATACATCTAATATTCCTTATTTTTATGATGATTTCATCTTGTGGCGTGCCCGAATTTGCTAAACCAACTAAAGTTTCTAAAGATACACCCATGGGAGCTAAAGAAAGAGCGAGAAAAAATGTTGAGGAAGGCAGAGGAGTAAGTTTGAAAGGAATGATGAGTGGAAAAAAATCTACAAACTATGAATTTAGTACATCTAACCCTTTATGGCGTGCTTCTTTGGAAATAATAGATTTTATGCCATTAGCGACTGTTGATTACTCAGGAGGTATTATTATTACTGATTGGTATACCGATGGTCAAAATTTTGACGAGTCAATAAAAATCACAGTTCGTTTTTTGTCTAATGAAATTAGATCAGATAGTATTAAAATAATAGTACATAATAAAAAATGCAGAATAAATCAAAACTGTGCAGTTAATGAGATCGACTCAAATATTAAATTTGAATTGCAAAAATCAATTTTAAGAAAAGCTGCCTTAATAGAAAAAGAAATTAAAAAGTCGAAGTAATTATAACGAAAAATGGAAAGATACAACTTTCAAAAAATTGAGAGAAAATGGCGTAATAGTCAAACATTTACCTCTGTTAAGAATGTTAAAGCTAAAAAAAAATACTATTGCTTAGAAATGTTTCCATATCCTTCTGGAAAAATTCACATGGGCCATGTGCGAAATTATACGATTGGTGATGTTGTAGCCAGGTTTAAATTCTTAAATAATTTTAATGTATTACATCCAATGGGTTGGGATGCGTTTGGATTGCCTGCAGAAAATGCATCAAAATTAAATAATTTACATCCCAGGGAGTGGACAAACCAAAACATCAAAACTATGAAAAATCAATTAAAATTACTAGGTTTATCAATAGATTGGAGTAAAGAAATATCGACTTGCGATAAAGAGTACTACAAACATCAACAAGAACTTTTCATTGATTTTTATAATAATGGTTTAGTTACTCGAAAAGAAACTTACGTAAATTGGGACCCTGTTGAAAAAACAGTCTTGGCAAATGAACAGGTTATAAATGGGAGGGGATGGAGATCTAATGCAATCGTAGAAAGAAAGAAGCTTTCACAATGGTTTTTTAATATAACAAAGTTTTCAGATAATCTACTTAATGATTTGAACAATTTAAAAGGCTGGCCTGAAAAAGTTAAACTTATGCAAAAAAATTGGATTGGAAAATCTTTTGGATGTGAAATAAATTTTCAGATTTCGGAAAATGATGAAAAATTGTGTATATTTACAACAAGACCAGACACAATTTTTGGCGCAAGCTTCATAGCTTTGTCGATTGATCATCCATTAAGTAAAAATTTTTATAATGATAAAAAATTTTTAGAGTTTAAAAAAGAATGTAATAAATCTGGTACCACAGAGGAGGCATTAGCAATTGCTGACAAATTAGGTTTTAAAACAAATCTGAAAGTAAAACATCCGTTTATTCAAAATAAAGAGTTGCCTATATATTTTGCTAACTTTGTATTAATGGATTATGGTAGTGGAGCAATATTTGGCTGTCCTGCTCATGATCAAAGAGATTTTGATTTTGCAAAAAAATATAACCTTGAAATTATTAGAGTTGTTTCTCCAGAAAAATCAAATTCTAACGAATTAAAAGAAGCCTACACAGGTGAAGGTGTGCTTGTTAATTCAAATTTTTTGAATGGACTAGATATTTTATCAGCGAAAAAGAAAATTATTGAAAAAGTAGAAAAGGAAAAAATTGGTAAAAGTAAAATTCTTTATCGTCTTAAAGACTGGGGTGTTTCAAGACAGCGCTATTGGGGGTGTCCAATACCGATGATTTACTTGGAAGACGGAAGTATTCTTCCAGTTGACAAAAGTGAATTACCTATTGAGCTTCCTGAAAACGTAGATTTAAATGCAAAAGGTAATCCGCTAGATTCTCATCCTAACTGGAAACATACGATACACAAATCTTCAGGAAAAAAGGCAATAAGAGAAACTGATACTCTTGATACTTTTGTTGACTCTTCTTGGTATTTTTTAAGATTTTGTTCTCCTTCCAACAAATCATCACCATTTTTAGAAAAAGAAGCTGAATATTGGATGCCAGTAGATCAATATATAGGTGGTGTAGAACATGCAATTTTACACCTTTTATATGCACGTTTTTTTACAAAAGGAATAAATCAAATAAATAAAAAAATAAACATTTCAGAACCTTTTGAAAATTTATTTACTCAAGGAATGGTATGTCATGAGTCATATAAAGACAAAAATGGCAATTGGTTGTATCCAAACGAAGTTGAAAAAAAAGATTCAAAAACATTTCTTAAAAAATCCGATAAATCAAGAGTAATAGTAGGTCCGCCTGAATCTATGTCAAAATCAAAAAAAAATACTATAGACCCTGAAGAAATGATAAGTCAGTATGGTGCGGATGCAGTAAGATTGTTTATTTTGTCAGATAGTCCACCCGAAAAAGATATTCAATGGTCTGATACAGGTGTTTTAAGTGCAAATAAATTTTTACAAAAAATATGGAATCTAAATTTTTTAATTAAGAATAGAAAGTCAATTTCAAGTGATGTTATTTTGGAAAAAAAATTTAATCAACAAATAGACAGTTTTATAAATAAAATTGACTTATCAATTAGAAATTTTAGATTTAATGTTAGTATAGCATTATTTTACCAACTATATAATTTTATAAAAAAAGAATTAGAAAAAAAAATCAGCAATGACACTTTAAAAGAGAATATAATAAAATTTATGAAATTAATGATACCTTTTACACCACATTTAGCATACGAATGTCTTGAATTATTTAATTGTAAAACATCAAATGTTTGGCCGGAAATAAAGAAGGATACATTGGAAAATGTAAAAGTAGCTGTTCAAATTAATGGAAAAACACGTGACATAATTCAAATAGATAAAGATCTTTTAGAGGAGGAAGTAAAACAATTTGTTCTTGAGAATTCAAAAGCTAATAAACACCTAGACAAAAGAAAGATAAGTAAAATTATATTTGTGAAAAATAGAATTATAAATTACATAATTTCAAACTAATGAGAAAATTTTTTTTTATCATATCTTTTATAGCCCTATCAGCTTGTGGCTTTAAAGTAGTAAATTTATCAGAGTTAGAAAATTATAATATAGTTGAAATAAATACTTCTGGTGAGAGTAAAATTAATTATATTATTAAAAACCATTTGCTTAAAGTTTCAAAAAAAGATGATAATAATAAATTATCAATAAAGCTCACAACAAAAAAAGATAGAATTATAAAAGAAAAGAATATTAAAAACGAGATAACAAAATACGAGATCTCTGTAAAAGCTAACGTGAATATCAAAAGAATTAAAGATAATGAAGAATTTAATTTTACAGTTGTAAAGAAGGGGAGCTATGATGTGGCAAAACAAAATTCTACGACTCGAAATAACGAAAAACAACTGATTGCTTTATTATCTAACGAGCTAGCAGATGAAATTTTGACAGAAACCAGCATAAAATTAAATGATAGTTAAATCATATATCTTAGAAAAAGAAATAGACGTATTAAAAAAAAACTTATTTCTTTTGTACGGTGAAAATCTTGGATTAAAGGAAGAATTAAAAAAAAATATTAGACTAAAATTTAACAAAGCAAAAATTTTAATGTTTGCTCAAGAAGAAGTATTAAAAAATTCAAATCTTTTGTACAACGAGATTTTGAATATTTCACTCTTCGAGGAAACAAAAATACTTTTTATTGAAAATGTAAATGATAAAATTTTACCAATTGTAAAGGAGATTGAAAAAAATCTAGAAAATAATAAAATTTTTTTATTTTCGGAAATATTAGAAAAAAAATCTAAGTTGAGAAATTATTTTGAAAAATCCAAAGATAACATTTGTGTACCGTGTTATACCGACAGCGAAATTACTATTAAGAAAATTATACTTGATAAGTTAAAGGGGTTACAAGGCTTATCACCAGAAAATGTAAATTTGATCTTTGAAAATTGTAGAATGGATAGAATTAAACTTAATAACGAAATAGACAAAATAATTACTTTCTTTATTAATAAAAAAATAGAGAGAAAAGAATTAGAAATTCTTTTAAACATAAGTGTAAATGATAACTTTAACGAACTTAAAGATGAAGCGTTAAAAGGAAATAAAACAAAAACAAATAAATTAATTAGTGAAACTTTAATTGATAAAGATAAAAATTTTTTATATCTAAGCTTAATAAATCAAAGATTAATGAAAATTGCCGAATTTCATAGACTAGAAAATAGATCAAACATAGAGACAGCTATAAACTCTTTAAAACCACCTGTTTTTTGGAAAGACAAGCCTACATTTACTATCCAAGTTAAAAAATGGAATTTAAAAAAAATTAATGAAATATTAAAAAAAACTTATAATTTAGAACTAGAAATAAAATCTAATTCAAATATCAATCACACTTTATTAATAAAAAGTTTGCTTGTAGACATTTGTCTTCAGGCTAATACTTAGTAAGTAGATTATATAAAAGATCAAATTGTTCTAGATCTTTATATTCAATTATTACTTTTCCAGAATTATTTTTTTTATTTAAAATATTGGTTTTCAATCCTAGTCTGTTCTCAATTTTATCCTGAGCCTTTAAAATATTTGTATCAATTATTTTTTCTTCACGCTTTCCCTTTTTATTTCTTGTTAAATATTCAACTTTTCTCGCACTATAATTTTTTGTGACAATTTCCTCAGCGATAGATGAGGCATTTGTAATTCCAATTAATGGTCTTGCTTGACCAGAAGTTAATGTTCCCTCTTCTAACATTGCTATTACATCTTGAGGTAATGTTAACAATCTTAATGTATTACTTATGTGGCTTCTGCTTTTTGACATTAATTTAGAAATACTTTCATGATCATATTTGAATTCTTCGTTCAATCTTTTATATCCACGGGCTTCCTCTATAGGATTAAGATCGTCTCTTTGAATATTTTCTACTATAGCAACTTCGAGTGACTCGACATCACTTAAATCTAAAATCGTTACAGGTATTTCATGAAGTCCTGCTCTTTGAGCAGCGATCCATCTTCTCTCTCCTGCGACGATCTCAAATTTACCTTTTTCAGATTTGTTTGGGCGAACAGCTATTGGTTGAATAACCCCATTTTTCTTGATAGAATTGGCCAATTCTTCAAGCTTTTCCTCCTTAAAATTTACTCTCGGCTGATAAGGATTCCGGCTCAAATCACTAATTGAAACAGTGTTTGATTGACGAACATCTTGTGGTTTATCTTTAGGTCTTTCATCACCAAATAACGCTGATAAACCACGACCTAAACCTTTTTTTTTCCCACTCATGAAATACTCACAATTTTACTTTTAAACTCTTCAGCTAATTTAAAATACGACTTACTACCTACACAGCTTTTATCGTAAATTACACACGGCAAGCCATGTGATGGAGCTTCGGATAATCGGACATTTCTTTGAATCACAGTTTTGTAAACTTTGTCTTTAAAATAATTTCTTGCTTCCCTATCTACTTCGGATGAAAGTTTATTTCTTTTATCAAACATAGTTAAAAGTATTCCTCTTATCGAAAGTTTAGGATTAAGATTTTCTTTTATTCTATCAATTGTCTTAACTAATTGTGTTATTCCTTCTAAAGCAAAGAACTCTGTTTGCAAAGGTACTAATAATTCATCTGATGCAACTAAAGACATGATCGTGAGTAAACTTAAAGATGGCGGACAATCAATAAATATGTTGTCATATTTTTTTAATAATCCTAATTTTTCTGATGATAAAATTTCTTTTAAAACAAATGCTCTTTTTGAATCACTCGCTGTTTCAACTTCCAAACCAGATAAATTTACATGTGATCCTACGATATCTAAGTTTTGTATATTAGTTTTTTGTATTGCTTGTCCAAGATTTATTTTTCTGATCAATAAATTGTAAATATTTTTCTCTTCATCGCTATTACTTTTACCAAATCCAGTTGTAGCGTTACCTTGTGGATCTAAATCGATAACAAGATTTGATTGACCCAAAATGGACAGTGAAGCAGCTAAATTAATTACCGTTGTTGTTTTTCCTACCCCGCCCTTTTGATTGATCACTGATATTGTTGTAGTCATTTTTTAAAATCGACTATAATTATTTTAGAACTTTTATTTGTTATACTATTTTCAAGTTTATAGTCGTATTTTTCCTTATTGAAAGCTTTTTTTAAATCTTCCTGTGCGTTTTGACCTTTTAAAATTATCAATTTATGTGATTTTTTAACGATTTCACGTGAAACTTGTATTATTGCTTCTAATTTTTTAAAAGCTCTAGTTACAATATAGTCAGAATCAATTGTCTCCTCATATATATTTCCATATATTTGAACTTTAATAGACAATTTATTACATACATCTACTAGGAAAGCCCTTTTAACTGGAGATTTTTCATATAATTTCACGTGAAAGTCCTCATTAGTATTAAATAATGCCAAAATTAGACCAGGAAAACCAGCCCCTGAGCCTAGATCGGATAAAGAGCCTTTTGAAAAGTCAATAAATTTAACTAACTGAGCGGAGTCAAGGATATGCCGACTCCAGATATTATTTTCAGTACTTTTCGAGATAAAATTGTGCTTTTTATTAGCCTCAAGCAGTTCGTCTACAAAAATCCTAATGTTAGGTATAGTTTTAGAGCTAAAGTGAAGTTGATTTTGAAGAATATTTATGACTTCATGGTCCTGCATTAAGCAGTAACTTTAAATTTTAACTTTTTGATGTGAGACAACAAGATTATTACAGCTGCAGGAGTGATACCATCTATTCTTATTGCCTGCCCTAGCGTTTTAGGCTTTATAGAAATTAGCTTCGACTTAACCTCGTTAGACAAACCACTTAAATTTTCATAATTTATGTTCTCAGGAATAATAACTGACTCGTCTTTCTTAAAAGATTTAATATCTCTCTCCTGTCTCTTCAAATAACCCATATAGTGAGCATCGATTACAACTTGATTTTCTATCAACTCAGAAAATGGAGGTATATCAGTAAATATCTGCCTTATTTTTGACATATTTACTTTCCGTTGACCCATAACTTCTAAACATGATCTTTTAACTCCATCCATTGCAATTTTAATATCATATTTTTTTGCTTCATTAGGAGTCAGAAATTTAGATTCTAAAAAATTATTTAATGAGTTAATATTTTTTTTCTTCTCTAAAAATATTTTTTTTCTTTCAGACCCAACTACATCTAAATTAATGCCAAGATCTGTTAACCTCTGATCTGCGTTGTCAGCTCTTAAGGTTAATCTATATTCTGCTCTTGAGGTAAACATTCGATAAGGTTCAGTAACACCTTTCGTAATTAAGTCATCAATCATCACACCAATGTAAGAAGTTGATCTGTCTAAAACAAACTCAGATTTTTTTTTTATTTTTAAAGCAGCATTGATACCAGCAATCAAACCTTGAGCCGCTGCTTCCTCATAACCAGTGGTACCGTTAATTTGTCCTGCTAAAAATAATGACTTAATTTTTTTAGTTTCTAAAGTAGCACTAAGTTCTCTGGGATCCACATAATCGTACTCGATTGCATAACCAGCTCTTTTCATCTTAACCTGCTCTAAACCCTTGATTTTGGCTAATATTTTAATCTGTATCTCTTCTGGTAAGGAAGTTGATATACCATTTGGGTAAATAGTATTGTCCTTTAATCCTTCCGGTTCTAAGAATATTTGATGTTGATGTTTCTCTTTAAATTTTACAATTTTATCTTCAATAGAAGGACAATAACGAGGCCCAACACCTTTTATATTGCCAGAATACATAGCACTTCTAGAAATATTATCANTTATAATTTTATGNACNTCATTGTTTGTATAAGTCATTCCACATTTGATTTGTTTGTTATCAATTTTGTTTGTAAGGAAAGAAAAGTANTAATGATCATCATCAGCTG
>FUFK010737857.1_pt1 | contig 12928 bp, 15 predicted proteins | sample 1021851 | NCBI WGS metagenome assembly FUFK01 (sample SAMEA51879418, study PRJEB19060) | metagenome | reverse complement strand
CAGACTTCGCTCTATTATTCTTTACAAGTAATGGGCGACACTCAAGATAAGTCTGATGCTTACGCAGCATTAGAGCAGTCCGAAGTTGANGATTACTTGNCNGANNTAATGAGCAACAAACCTGATGAAATTGCTTGTGACTGTCAACAATGAACCCCTACGAAAAATTATTAAATAGAAAAAGGAAATGGACACCGGTCCAAACTACTAAAGGAAGAGTTAAATATGGAGCAGAAGAAACCATCTTCAATTGTCTCGCAATACGCAACATGGAATGTCCAGTTGGCGCGTTTGTATCTGATTCACTCTCTGAGATTCCAGAGAAAAGTAGAAAACTTTTGGAATCAAACATAAAAGATGAAGACAACCATGATTTAGCTCTCGGATATATCGCTAACGCTCTAGGCGTAGATGATAAAGCCGAAGCCGAGGCAATACGCCTAAGAGATGCATGGATAGCTCATCCAGATCACACGATATTGAAAGCATTAGTAATAGAAAGAGCAATCTTTTTTGTAATACTTCCTTTCTTTAGATTTAATGGTGATGCTGGATTAAGAACTGTAAGTGCAGATATATCTAGAGACGAGCAAATACATGTAGCAACAAATAGTTTGGTATGTGCAGAACTTGGTCTTACACCAAGTCCTTCTTTAGACAAACTAAGGAAGGCAACAATTAACTGGATTATGCAACCGTTAAATCAGATACATGACGATCAATATTTGAGCAAAAAATTTTGGCTCGATGCTAGTGATCGACTTATGTATGAAGGTAAAGCACCAGAGTTTAATGCCACCAAGGCTGCGAGAATGCCAGCCTTCTTTGAACATGCAAACACAAATCTCCCTCAATACTCTTAAGCTTCACAACGAAAGGTTAGACAAGCTGNTAGNAANACTTGAGGAAAACTTTGGATGGAAACCNATCCATCCTAAAGAAGACATAAATACGATCATGTATCGTGCTGGACAAGCCAGCGTAATCGACTATATAAAATCCATCATGGAGGATGAAATCTAATGTGTTTTTTTGGAAGACCAAGAATGCCAGCACCACCACCACCATTACCCCCAGCACCACCACCACCAGCAGCTCCTGCACCTCCTGCACCAGTACCAAAGGCAAAGGTTAAACCCGTTAATCCTGCGGTTCGTGAAGCGCAATCTAAGCTTGGAACTAAGAAAGGACAGAAAGGAAGTACAGCAGATTTAAGAATTAAAAAGACAGCAAAAACTATAAATCCCGGATCTGCAAGTAGTAAACCAATTAATACACCATAATGAACGCTCGTGAAAAGTATAATCAGCTCAGTTCTGCTAGACGACAGTTCCTCGACAAAGCAGTTCAATGTGCTGAACTCACGTTGCCATATTTAATTGATGACGATATATCATCAAGACCAAACCACAAATCATTAGCAGTACCTTGGCAATCAGTAGGAGCCAAGTGTGTAGTGACTCTGGCTGCAAAGCTTATGCTTGCAGTCTTACCACCACAGACAAGTTTCTTTAAGTTACAGGTACGTGACGATAAGTTAGGAGAAGAATTAGATCCACAAATAAGAAGTGAGTTAGATCTTTCATTTGCAAAAATGGAAAGGATGATCATGGAATATATAGCTGCAAGTAATGACCGCGTTGCAATACACCAAGCACTTAAACATTTAATTGTTGGTGGTAATGCATTAATTTACATGCATAAAGATGGATTAAAAACTTTTCCTTTAACTAGATATGTTGTCGAGCGTGATGGTGATGGTAACGTTTTGTGCATAGTTACAAAGGAACTAATAAGTAGAAAAGTTTTAGATGTAGATCTACCAGAGCCTGAACCTAATTCAGTAGTAGATGAATCTAATAGTGTTGCTGATGATGTAACCATATACACCATGGTAAAGCTAGATAAAGCTAGTGGCAGATGGGTATGGCATCAAGAAGCATTTGATAAAATTATTCCTGATACAAGAAGTACTGCACCTAAGAAAGCCAGTCCTTGGTTACCTTTAAGGTTCAATACAGTTGATGGAGAAGACTACGGTCGTGGGAGAGTAGAAGAATTTTTAGGAGATTTAAAATCACTTGATGGTTTAAGTCAAGCTCTTATCGAAGGAGCTGCTGCTGCCAGTAAAGTTATTTTCTTGGTGTCTCCAAGTTCAACTACTAAACCAGCCACCATTGCAAAGGCTGGTAACGGAGCAATTGTTCAGGGTAGACCAGAAGACGTTGCAGTTATCCAAGTAGGAAAGACTGCCGACTTCGCTACAGCTGCAAACATGGCTCAAGGTATAGAGAAAAGAATGTTAGAAGCTTTCCTTGTTATGAACGTAAGGCAAGCAGAAAGAGTTACAGCTGAAGAGGTACGCCTTACACAGTTAGAACTAGAACAACAGCTAGGTGGTATATTTTCATTACTCACAGTTGAGTTCCTAATACCTTATCTCAATAGAACTTTATTAGTTTTACAAAGATCTAATCAAATACCAAAACTTCCTAAAGATATAGTACGTCCAACAATAGTTGCTGGTGTTAATGCTTTAGGTAGAGGACAAGATAGAGAGTCATTAACTCAGTTCATTGGAACTATTGCTCAGACTTTAGGACCAGAAGCTTTAATGCAATACATAAATCCACAAGAAGCTATCAAGAGATTGGCAGCTGCTCAAGGTATTGATGTACTTAATCTTGTTAAGACTGAGCAGCAGATGGCAGAAGAAATGCAAGCTGCACAACAAGCACAAACACAACAATCTCTGGTTGATCAAGCTGGACAATTAGCTGGTACTCCTTTAATGGACCCATCTAAAAACCCACAGATGATGCCAGAAGAAGAACCACCCGTTGAATAACTATGGCTGATACACTAACTATTAAACAAGATGACCAGTCTACAGATGTAGAAAATCTTACGACTGAAGAGCAAGACTCTCTGCAAGTCGGGGAGGAAATGGCTAAAGAGCAAGGAGAATTACTTGCTGGTAAATATAAGAATGCAGAAGATTTAGAGAAGGCATATGTAGAACTCCAAAAGAAATTAGGAGATAAGGAAGAAACTGAAGCTACTAAAGAAGAAGAAGAAGTTACTGATACTAAAGAAGAACCAGAAGAAAAATCAGAAGCTTATTCATTAATTGAATCAGCTAGTGATGAGTACTTTAATAATGGTGAAACTTTATCTGAAGAAACCTTAGAGAAATTTAAGGGTATGAGTAGTCAGGATTTAGTTAATGGCTATATGGAAATGGTTAAAAACAATCCTCAACCTACTCAAACTGAAGTGGACGTAACTACAGCAGAGATTAATAAAATACAAAACTCTGTTGGTGGTGAATCACAATACAACAACTTAATTTCTTGGGCTGGTGAGAATCTTCCTGAAAATGAAATCAAAGCTTTTGATGACTTAGTTAGTACTGGAAATGCAACTGCTATTCAATTAGGAGTTGATGCTATTAAATCTAGGTACGAAGCTGTTAATGGTTATGAAGGGCGAAGGCTTACAGGTAAAGCTGCTGATACAAGCGGTGATGTATTTAGGAGTCAAGCACAATTAGTAGAAGCTATGAGTGATCCTAGATATGATCGAGACCCTGCTTATAGACAGGATGTTGTAGCTAAACTAGAACGTTCAGATATCGATTTTTAATTATGCCTAAAGGTAAGGGAACCTACGGAACTAAAAAAGGTAGACCCCCAAAAAAATGAAAACAAAAGATTTAGATACGCTACTTGAAAACGAGTATGCATACGAACCCCCTATACAACTATTACCTAAACAAAAACTTATGACACCCGAAGCAGAAAGATTTAATGGCTGGGCAGCAATGCTTGGTTTCGTTGCAGCTCTAGGAGCTTACGTAACGACAGGTCAAATAATACCCGGAGTATTTTAAAAAATAGGCGACTCGAATCATATCGTAACTCGCCACATTTTTTTAATTTCTAAACATTTTAATGAAAAAATTTTTTGTACTTACAGCAACTGCTGCTTTATCATCTCCAGTTTTAGCTGGTCCTTACGTGAACGTAGAGACTAAAGCTTCTTATGCTGGTTCAGATTATCAATCTAGAGCAACTGACTTACACGTTGGTTATGAAAACAAACTAGGTTCACTTAATTGGTATGTCCAAGGTGGACAAACAGTTAACTCTGTTGATGGATCTGAAGAATCTGATTCAAGTTTCTCTGGTAAATTTGGTGGCTCTGTAGCTGCAACAGAAAAGATCAAAGTTTATGGTGAACTAGCTTTCTCCAATTTCTTTGACGAAGAAACAACAAATAGTTACGGCACAAAATTAGGTGCTAAATATTCCTTTTAATTAAATGGCAACAATCCAACTACAAAAAGAATTAGCTCCCAGTAATTGGGAGAGATTTTGTGAGTGGGTTACGAGTACTGAGAACCGTCTCTATGTGGGATGGTTCGGGGTGCTTATGATACCTTGCTTACTTGCTGCCACTACATGTTTTATACTTGCTTTTATCGCAGCACCTCCTGTCGATATAGATGGCATACGTGAGCCTGTTTCCGGCTCCTTATTATACGGAAACAACATAATATCAGGAGCAGTCGTTCCAAGCTCCAACGCAATAGGACTGCACTTTTACCCGATCTGGGAAGCTGGCACTTTGGACGAGTGGTTATATAACGGCGGACCATATCAACTTATTGTCTTTCACTTCTTAATAGGAGTTGCAGCATACGCTGGTAGACAATGGGAACTTTCATACCGACTAGGCATGAGACCTTGGATCTTTGTAGCTTACACAGCTCCATTGTCAGCAGCCGCAGCGGTTTTTCTTGTTTACCCTTTCGGACAGGGGAGTTTTAGTGATGGTATGCCTCTTGGTATTTCTGGTACTTTTAACTTTATGTTCGTATTCCAAGCAGAACACAATATCCTTATGCATCCGTTCCACATGCTCGGTGTTGCTGGGGTATTCGGTGGAGCTTTGTTCGCTGCTATGCATGGAAGTTTGGTTACATCTTCAATTATTAAAGAAACAACAGACGAGGTATCGCAGAACTATGGCTATAAATTTGGTCAAGACCAAGAGACATATAACATCGTTGCAGCTCATGGCTACTTCGGTAGGTTAATTTTCCAATATGCAAGTTTTAATAACAGCCGTGCTCTTCATTTCTTTCTTGGTACTTGGCCGGTTGTTGGCATATGGCTAACATCGATGGGTATCTGCACAATGGCATTCAACCTAAATGGATTTAACTTTAACCAGTCAGTAGTTGATGCTAATGGAAAGGTAGTCCCAACATGGGCTGATGTACTAAACAGAGCTAACCTCGGTTTTGAAGTTATGCATGAAAGAAATGCACACAACTTCCCACTTGATTTGGCTTCAGCTGAATCGACACAAGTTGCACTAACAGCCCCACAAATTGGTTGAAAAATTTTTGTTTATATCTAACTTTAATCACTAACTTATTTATATGCTCTGGCGTTATCCGCCATTGGAACAGTATGAAAACACAAGATCCAGAAATTCTAAAATTACAGAAACAGGTAGATAAATTACTAGAGGAATATAGACAAGAAGAATATGAAAAGAAGGAAGATCTAATAGGTGATCCTTCTTATTAACGACACGTCCGTTCATCCCTCACGGGACGCATGACCACTAAGCATGGAACGGGGCTTAGTATATGGAGATAACCATGAAAGTTACTTTCGTATATCGTGGCGTTGCTTACACAAGATTAATCGGTTAAGCGGTCTGGGAGGTGCAAGTCCTCCCTAATCAATTTGGCTCTTTGCCCTCTACGGAGGATACCAATTAGCCGTCTAGACGGTGGGATAGACCACAAATATCAATGAGTCTAAGTGAGACTCGAAACTTTTTACGTACGTAGACGAACAAATATACCTTTAATTTTTAACTTAAAATGGCTGATGCTAATCAGGTCGGTATAGGTAGAATTAATCTATCTTCCGGCGTAGGTTATGACGGAGCTGGTGACAAGTACGCCACCTATCTTAAACTCTTTAGTGGAGAGATGTTTAAGGGATTCCAACATAACACAATCGCTCGTGACTTAGTTATGAAGCGTACATTGAAGAACGGTAAGAGTCTTCAATTTATCTACACAGGTCGTATGACAAGCGACTATCACACACCCGGAACACCAATTCTTGGTAATAGTGATAAAGCACCTCCAGTAGCCGAGAAGACTATTGTGATGGACGACCTTCTAGTCAGTTCTGCATTCGTGTATGACCTAGACGAGACACTTTCTCATTATGATTTAAGAGGAGAGATCTCTCGTAAGATCGGTTATGCACTTGCTGAGAATTATGACAGAAAAATTTTCAGAGCAATTGCAAAAGGTGCTCGTCAGGCTTCCCCAATCTCTGCAACTGGTTTCGTAGAACCCGGTGGTACACAGATTCAGTTAAATGCTACACAGAACAATACACAAGCTACTGATGCTTCAAACCTTGTTACTGGTTTCTATGACGCTGCTGCTGTATTAGATGAGAAAGGAGTTAGTTCTGAAGGCAGAGTAGCTGTTCTTAACCCAAGACAGTACTACGCTCTTATTCAGCAAACAGGTGACAATGGACTAATCAACAGAGACGTTCAAGGTCAAGGTTTACAGTCTGGAGAAGGTGTTGTATCTATTGCTGGTATCAAGATCTATAAGTCAATGAACCTACCATTCTTAGGTAAGTTCGGTACTGCTAATACTATATCTAACGCTGGTTCATTCGTAGGTCAATCTATGGATTCAGCTGCTGGTAAGCAGTCAGCAACTTATGCAAGATCTGGAACAACAATCACAATAACACTTACTGCTCACGGTATTTCTGTTGGCGATAAGGTTGTGTTTGATGCTACAGCTGGTGCTGGTACTTCTGGTACTTACACAGTTGCAACTGTACCTAATGCTAATACATTCACAATTACTGATACTGCAAGTGGAACTATTTCAAGTTCAGCTTGTACATTCAACATTGCTGGTGTTAACAATGGCTATGGTGAATCTGGTGACTTTGCTGGATCATGTGGTTTAATCTTCCAAAGAGAAGCTGCTGGTGTAGTAGAAGCTATCGGACCTCAAGTTCAAGTAACTAATGGAGACATCTCTGTTATTTACCAAGGTGACGTAATACTTGGTCGCCTAGCAATGGGAGCAGATTACTTAAACCCTGCTGCTTGCGTAGAATTACACGTTGGTTCCGCTGACGCTGCATTCTAAATTTATACATTTATACGGGAGCTTCGGCTCCCTTTTTTTTTTATGTGCTACGGAGAAGACGGACAATCAACAAGCCTTAATGAAGTTAGAAATCGTGAGAAAGCACGTAAGTTAGCAGAATCAGAAGCTCTACGTATTAAACCTGATCCAAAAAATGATCCTTGGATAGGTGGCATGATGAGGATTCATGAGGCTCGCAAACGAAGGGAAGAAGCACTTGCTGCTTCAGTAGGTCCTCCTGTTTTTCAATTAAATCAAAACCTACCAGAAAAGAAATCTTCTCAAAAAGGAGTTTTAAAAATCAAAAGAAGAAGTAGTGTTAAGACGGGAAACAAAAAAGGTAGAACTGGAAGTACTGGTTTACTTAGAACACCAAAGACAACTATAAATATTTAATATTATGTGCTACGGAACAGAACACATGGAGGGGCGAGACCCAAGAAATCTTAATGACTTAAGAGCGGCTGCGAAAGAACAATCGAGAGCAGCAGAAACAGCTAATATGGAAGCTCAAAGGAACTATAAACGTGAGAATTCTTGGTTTGGAAGAATAGAAGCGATACAGAAAGAGATGGCACTAAGGCAAAAAGCACTCGATGATTCAGTAGGTCCTCCTGTTTTTCAATTAAATCAAAACCTACCAACAAAAAAATCTCCTCAAAAAGCAGTTTTAAAAATCGGAAGAAAAAGTAGTGTTAAAACAGGAAGCTCCAAAGGTAGAACTGGCAGTACTGGTTCACTTAGAAAACCAAAAACAACTATAAATATTTAAAATTATGGCTACTACAACAATTGACCCCGATACCGAACTATCCGCTGTGAACTCAATTTTGGGTAGCATAGGACAGTCTCCTTTAACTACTCTAAATTTTAATAATCCTGAAACTGCTTTTGTTTATAATTTATTAGCTGAAGCAAACAAGGATGTTCAGAATGAAGGATGGCATTTTAATACTGAAGAACACGTAAAAGTAACTCCAGATTCAACAACCCAATATATTGAGATTCCTAGTAATTATCTTCGTTATGACTTCAATATGAAGCATCTAGATAAGACAATGGATTTGGTTAAAAGAAATGGTAGATTATATGATCTTGTAAATCATACAGATAAATTTACTGAAGATCTTTATTTAGATATCGTTACTCTTTATCCTTTTGAAGATGTACCTCCAGCATTTCAAAGATACATAATTTCAAGAGCTGCTGTAAGAGCTGCAACTCAACTTGTTTCTAACAGAGAATTAGCTGCTTTATTACAAGTACAAGAACAAACTGCTAGAGCGAACGTTATGGAATATGACTGTAATCAAGGTGATCATTCCTTTATGGGGTGGCCGCATGAAACAGCTTATAGACCTTATCAACCTTTTCAAGTAATCAGTAGAAGATAATGTCAAGTGTTACTCAAACAATACCAACGCTAACTGGAGGTTTATCTCAACAGCCAGATGAATTAAAAATACCGGGACAAGTTAGTGTCGCTAATAATGTTATACCTGATGTAACACATGGGTTACTAAAGCGTCCCGGAGGTAAATTACTAGCATCAATTAGTGATAATACTACTGCTGCTTTAAATTCAAATGCAAACGGAAAATGGTTTTCCTATTATCGAGATGAGACAGAAAGTTATATAGGACAAATCAATAGAGATGGTGATATTAATATGTGGGATTGTAGTGATGGTTCTACTAAAACTGTAAACTTTACTGCTGCAAAAATTGCACACATTAGTATTGATAATGCAGGAACAGGTTATTCATCTGCACCTACCATAAGTATTTCTGGAGGTGGAGGTTCTAATGCTACTGCTACTGCTACTGTTAGTGGTGGAAGTATTACCGCTATAAGTATTACGAATGCAGGAACAGGATATACTTCATATCCGACTGTAACTATTTCTGGAGGTGGAGGTTCTAATGCTGCTTTAACGGCTTATCCAGAATTACATTTTTATTTAAAACATACGTCTGATGATTCAATACAGACCTTAACTCTTAATGACTACACCTTTCTAACTAATAGAACTAAAACAGTAGAGATGTCATCTACTGTTGAACCTGTGAGACCTCCTGAAGTATTTATAGATTTAAAAGCTACCGCTTATGCTAGACAGTATGGGGTCAATCTCTACGATAATACAACTACCCAAACAGTCACAACAGCAACAAGAATTAATGTAGAACTAGTTAAATCTAGTAATAACTATTGTAATACTAGTGGAGCAATGGTTTCTACTAGAGCTTCAAGAATTACGCAAACAACAAGATGTAATGCTGCGGCTGGTGATGCTAGAGACGCATATGCACCAAACGTAGGAACTAGAGTTTTCAATGCTACAGACGGAGCAAATTTAACTGATGATGCGGTGTCTGGAAGTCACACTTATACTCTTGATGTGAAAGATTCCAGCAATAATAGTGTTAATAGAGGAGAGAATCTATATTTTCGTATAAGGACTACTGGACAATCAGTACCTTTTACAACTGGTTCTGGAACAAGTCAAACAACTACATATCAAGCAAGATACACAACAACATTTGATCTTCTTTATGGTGGTCTTGGTTGGCAATTAGGTGATTATTTTTATGTTTGGATGGAGGATGGTTACTACAAAGTAACTATTGAAGCTGTTAGTACTTCAGCAGTTCAAGCTAATCTTGGTTTAATCAGACCTACTCCAACATCATTTGATACTCAAACTACTGTTACTCAAGAATCTATTATTGGAGATATACGAACAGCAATTATTGCTACTGGTAATTTTACTGCTGCTAACGTTCAAGTAATTGGTAGTGGTTTATATATAACTAGACCTTCAGGTTCCTTTAATATAACTGGAGTAAGTGAAGACTTACTAAGAGTAATGTCTAGTGAAGTTTCAGAAGTTAGTGAATTACCTTCACAATGTAAACATGGATATGTAGTTAAAGTTGCTAATAGTGAAGCTGATGAAGATGATTATTACGTAAAATTCTTTGGTAATAACAATAGAGATGGAGATGGAGTTTGGGAAGAATGTGCAAAACCCGGAAGAGAGATAGAGTTTGATTCTGGCACTATGCCTATTCAGCTTATTAGACAAGCTAACGGTACTTTTACTGTTTCACAAGTCACATGGGACCAATGTCCAGTAGGTGATGATCTAACTAATCCTGAGCCTTCATTCGTAGGAAAAACAGTAAATCAATTAGTTTTCTTTAGAAATAGATTAGTTTTCCTTAGTGATGAAAATATAATCATGTCAAGACCGGGATCATTCTTTAACTTCTGGTCGAAAACTGCTACTACATTTACACCTGTAGATGTTATTGATCTTTCTTGTAGTTCTGAATATCCAGCTATTGTGTATGACGGTATTCAAATTAATGCTGGTCTACTGCTATTTACTAAAAATCAACAATTTATGTTGACAACTGATAGTGATATATTAACTCCAGAAACTGCAAAGATAAATAACGTATCATCTTATAACTTTAATGAAAAAACAAATCCAGTTTCACTAGGTACTACGGTTGCATTTCTAGATAATGCAAATAAATACACACGTTTCTTTGAAATGTCTAATGTATTAAGACAAGGTGAACCAGATGTTATTGATCAAAGTAAGGTTATTTCTAGATATTTAGATAAAGATATCAGTATCGTTTCTGAATCAAGAGAGAACTCAGTTGTTTTCTTTAGTGTTAAAGATACAGATACAATATTTGGATTTAGATATTTTAATGCAGGAGATTCCAGAATTTTACAAGCTTGGTTTAAATGGAAAGTTGTTGGAAATATTCAATATCATTGCATGTTAGATGACGCTTTATTTATAGTTACTCGTAATAACAATAAAGATCAGATAGTTAAATATTCTTTAAAATTAAATGATGATGGTTATTTTGTAACTGATACAAAAGGAACTACTGATACATCAGATGATTATATATATCGTGTGCATTTAGATCATATGTCTACCATTCAAAATGGTGTATATAATCCTACTACTTTAAAAACTGTAGTGGCTAAACCTTTTGGGTACGAAAGCACAAGACAATTAGCGGTTTATGATACTGATGCTGGCGACCAACTTGGTAGATATGTTTCAGTTAATAATACTGGTGCAAGTTTAGTTAATGTTGTTGGTGGTAATACTGTTGAAATTGATGGTAATTGGTCAAAAGCTGTTGAGACTATATCAATAACAAATGCCGGGTCAGGCTATACTACCCCTCCTTTAATATCATTTTCAGGTGGAGGTGGTTTTACTTCTGCAACAAGTACAATTGATTCTGCTGGAAAAGTTACAGCAATAAATATTTCTACAAGCTACAACTATTCTTCTAACCCCACTATAGTAATTGGTCAAGCTTGGCAAGCAAATTTTACTTACACTCTAGGTAGTCAAGTTTCGAATGGTGGTAACTTATATACTTGTACACAAGCTGGTACTTCTGCCGGATCAGGTGGACCAACAGGTACAGCAACTACTGAAGTAAATGATAATACAGTCAAATGGTTATATGCTGGAACCCCAGCTACGGCTACAGCAGCTATTGGAAATGATACCGCACTTCTTGGTTATCTTTATGAAATGGATGTTCAAATTCCTACCTTATATGTAACTAGAGCTGACGGAAATAAATATAGATCAGATGCTAAATCATCATTAATCATACATAGAATTAAGTTTAGTTTTGGACCGTTAGGAGTTTATTCAACAACTCTTAAACGAGTAGGTAAACCTGACTATACAGAGACTAGAGAACTAGCTTTAGCTGGTGTGGTATCTGCTAGTAGATTACCGATTGTAAATGAAATTATAGAGACAGTACCTTGTTACGAGAGAAATACAAACTTAACAATAAACGTTAAATCAGAACATCCTGCTCCTGCCACAATTTATTCATTGGCATGGGAAGGAGACTTTACAAATAGATTTTATTCACGTGTCTAAATTTATTCACCCAATAACGATGGAAGCTGCACTTGNTGTNGCTTCTAATCTTTTACCAGATGACCGTAGAGAAGTAGAAGAGGGTCATGGACATGATCCTGTTGTGGCNATACCNNNGTGTNCTNNANTAGGNGACACNGTNTATTTCACAGTTCCAAACGGTGAACTAGCCGGAGTAGCNGGNGTACAAGAAGATGGCAGAATCTGGATGCTATGTACACCAGCTATTCANAAGTACCCACTAACTTTTGCAAGAGAAGCTAAAAGATATGTGGAAAGTAGACAAGAGAAGTTGCTCTGGAACATNGTTGATAAACGAAACAGAGTTCATATAAAACTACTCAGATTCCTTGGGTTCAAATTTTTACGGGAATTAAAACACGGACCTAATCAATTACCTTTTATGGAGTTTTGCCGTGTGTTTAGGGGCAAGTGCTAGAGCAGCCAATGAAAATGCTCGAAGACGCTACAAATATGAAAATGAGCGTAGAGAGCGTAACTGGATGCAAACGATATCCATTTATAACGCTCAAAAAGTTAAGTATCAAGAAGATGTTGATAATGCCAGCTTAGGTCAAGCCCAAGCAAAAGTTGATCAACAACTAGCAATGGATAAAGCTAGAGGAGAAGCTCAATTAAAATATGAAGAATTATTCAACAAATTACAAAGAGAAAGTACTTACGGAAAATTAGCTGCTAGTGGAAGTACTGGTCAATCTACAAGGCGTATCGCTACATTGGAATTTGCCAAGTATGGAAGAGACGTA
>FUFK010065286.1_pt1 | contig 12930 bp, 13 predicted proteins | sample 1021851 | NCBI WGS metagenome assembly FUFK01 (sample SAMEA51879418, study PRJEB19060) | metagenome | reverse complement strand
TGATAAGATAACTGCTGCAATGCAACCTGAGTTTGAAGATGAACAAGCAATCAACCCATTTGATTTCTGGGCTGGTGCAAACTTCAAAATCAAAATTAAAAAGGTTGCTGGGTATTGGAACTATGACTCATCTGAGTTTGCTGCTCCTGCTCCACTTCTAGATGATGACGATGCAATGGAAGCAGTTTGGAAGCAAGAATATTCACTTGCAGAACTCATTGCTCCAGATCAGTTCAAATCATATGAAGATCTCAAGAAGAGACTTGATTATGTTCTTGGTCTAACTGTTGCACCAAAAAGACAAGACCCCGAAGTTATTGATGAAGATAATAACTTAGAGGACTTAAGTGAAGGTCGTGCTGTTGTTGACACAACTCCATCCTCTGTAAATACTGATGAGGATGAAGAAGATGCACTCAGCTATTTTGCAAAATTAGCTGAAAATTAGAAAATACCCCGAAAAAAATTTCGGGCCATTTTTTACGCCAGAGGTCGCTCAAAGTGACCTCTTTTTTTATGGCGAGATTAATCTTGGATTTTCTGTTTTTTTAAGTTTACTGGTTACAAATTGTTTTGATGGTTTATATTCCATGATATCTGCAAAGTTCTCTAAGAAGAGTCCAAGATACTCAACTTTTAAAATATTAATATCTCTTTTTGCATCATTCAAATCTGTTTCATGTTGTAGGAAACTAAATGATGTCAATGATGATTCTGTTCGATATACACCGTTGTCTATGAACGTAACAGAGTGTCCTTCTGGAACTGTTAGACCCTCTTTTTGAATCAACGTGCCACTTGAGTCTCTTATGATTTTAGTTTCGTAATGATGAATGTTCGCTAACTCTGCTTCTGTGTATTTTTCATTGAGATAGGTTAGAAAATCTTGATTCCCCATTGGCCACTCATCTCTTACATGAACGATATTATTTGTTGCTAACACCACCCAATCAAGACCAGAATCATTGTAAAATTGATATGCAACTTGATCAGGTCTTTCATCACCTTGTACAGAATATTTTGTAAAAGCTGTGATTTCATTAAAAATGTCATCACGCACTACTGCTCTTTTAAATATATTTTTTACAACCTGATAGTCGTACGCAGAATTACGATCATTCGTTAGTGACGGATAATCTAAATTTGGAAGTTGTTTGAAGTAACTATTTGGTGATCCTTTGTATGCCATTTTAGTAACCTACGCTGTCTTCTGGAGTGCTTGCTTGATCTGATTCATATAATGGTCGAAGTTCAGTAAAATTAAGATCCATTTTTACCGCAACTGGTTGTGAATCTCGATATGCAGACCAATAACCATTTGGAGAATAATCAACATTCATAGTTGTTAATGCAAGACCGCCTGGATTAAATTTATTGACAGTTTTTAATTCATCTTTTTCTCCAAGTCCATTTTTGTAATGAAGAGTAAATATATCTGGAGCTTTTAGAAAAGTTGTGCTTCTAAATTTTGGCGCCATACCTAATTTCAGAAAACGAATAATTTTTCTAATTCGTTTTCCTTCTTCTTGACTTCTTGCAAGCATGATAAAACTAAAAGCAAAGTCTCTAATTACAGGGCCTTGAAATAACATCTCTGCGTTTGGATTTAAGACTTTACCACCTGTTCTTGCTAAGAATGTATCTGCATCTAATTCTGTACCAAAAGCCACACCCGCCATTTTAGCTGTAGTTTGAACTGCAAGAGCTCTTGCACCTTCCACAAAAGCGGTTCCCTCTACATTTCGACCTCTTTCACCAATTAATTTTCTTGCTTGTTTTTCGGCTGCCCTTTCATCTTGATTTTCTGTTATTCTCCCTGCAACGAAATTAGCAGCACCAAGAGCAGCAAGACCAGAAATGGTTAATTCACTTTTTCCCCATTCAACACCATTTACGTCTGTTGCCTTTGGCATCGGTAATAACACACTTCCTTTTAGTTCACTACCTACTACACTATCTCCAGCACGATTTATTATTCTGTTCCTATAACCAGTTTTATTTTGTCTTACTGAATTAGATTCTTTACGATAAGATTCTAACACTCTCTCTTGATCTGGCCCTTTGCTTTGATTTATATCTGGTCTAACGTAATTATATCTCATTATCTTAAAATGATCTTGTCTAGGATTTAGATCAAAAGGATATGATAAGACCTCACTTTTAGCAGACTTTGAAGACGCATTTTGTCTAGGTGCAACAGTTTTTTCGTTTTCTTGATCTATAGATGCCTCATTTGTTTCTTTTTTACTTTCTGTTGTGTAGTAATTATCACGCTCCTCTTTTGAAGATATTGATATCGAATCTTCATAAGATCTTTTATTGGAACTGTATTTTGATACATTATATGCAGCTAAAGCATCATCCTCATACGCTAAATTTACAAATTCAACCGATTCTGGATTTAAAGAAACTCCATCTTTTTTCATACCTACTAGTTTTCCACCATCAAAATCAAAAGAGACTTTTGATCCATCATCTTGTGTATAAACTCTGCTTTTTCTAATTGCCATTAGTTTTTGTTGTAAACTCGATCTCTTGGAACTGGTATCCCTCTCATATCAACAAATTTTTCAGTAGGTAATTGTGCCACATCTGACCATTCTGCATTTGGAATACGATATGGTGTTCCTCTTACGCCAGTATAAACATATTTATGTAGAGTTCTTGGAGGAACTGCAACTGCACCCTGAGCAGAGTTATTTAGTAAGCTTATTGCAAGTTCATCTCTTTCAGTTAAACGAACATAGTGGAGATTGCAACCTAAAAATCCATTTGACCTCATTTCAATCACATATGTGAGTGGAAACATATCATAATATGGTTGTCTGGTCTGTGCTGAGTATGTAAAAAAATACAATTCGCCAGGCGCAAATCCAGCAGTATCTGCATAATCAGTTTCAAAGTTTGTCGAACCAAGTTCCTCAATCAATTGACTACGAAAATAATCTTCAGTCACTTGACCACCTACTTTATCTAATATTCTTTGAAGAATGCTCATCGTATCCCTAACTCTTTTTCAGTCATAATTTTGAACTCTAATTTACGATCTTCACAAAACTCTCTTGCTGCCTTCCATTTTGCTTGATTCTTCACATATGTCATTGATTCATTTATCATTGTCTTTCTTGATTTACCTTTGGTTGCCTTTGGTTGTAATGTCTCTCTCATCGGTTTCACTTCAATCACCGATCTACGAATATTGCTGTCCTTGTCTTTATATTTAATAAAAAAATCAGGAAAATATCTACGAACACGATTTGTTGTTGGATCTAGATAAGGAATCCAAAATTCCTCTGATGCCCACTCAAGTATATTTTCATTCAAATCACAGTAGTTCATGAACTTTCTCTCCCAAAGAGACCTATAAATAATGTTTTTAGAGTCTCCTTTATACTTTTTAGGATTAGAAGGTCGATATATCCCTTTATAGCTCATATATAGTAATAACAACTTACACTTATTTATCGTGTCATTTCCAACTAGAGGTCAAATATTTCAAGATAGAGTAGATAAAATCAAAAGTACAGTTGCAAGACCGTCTCTTGACACCTTTTACCAAGTTAATTTTTCATTTGGAAAATACAACTCTGGCCCTCAAGGTGGATGGTTAAGAGGAGATGAGCCAGGCAAAAGAAGAACTCAAGGAACTAACTTTATGGAAAAAATGTCCTTGATGTGTACACAGGCTGAATTGCCAGGCACAAGTTTCATAGAGGAGTCCGTAACTGGTCATCGTCAAGGTATAACAGAAGCATTTCCAAATCTTAGAAATTTTCCACCTTTGAATCTTGTTTTTTACGCTGATGCAGATCATGTAATTTTAGAAATTCTTGAAAGATGGATGTCATATATCAACCCAGTTTTTGATTCTGGAATTAGAGAAGATAATGCATTTACACGATTTAATTATCCAGAAGAATATAAGGAAAAAATTCATATTACAAAGTTTGAAAGAGATACTTTTATAAGAGAGTCAAGAGATGCAACCTATCAATCTAATCTAACAAGTTATGAATTTATAAATGCCTGGCCCACTGATTTAACTTCAATGAGAGTTGCCTATGGTGATTCAAATGTGTTAAGATGTAGTGTACAGTTTGCCTATGATAGATTTATTCATGCCTTTAATTATAATGACGTTCAAAAACAAGTCATTAATACACCAGCTGGTATTGTAAATAGAAGGACAGCTCCAGAGGGAGCCTTTGGTATAAATTCTAAATCTACTGATGATTTTTCAAGAGAGGATAGATATCAAAGTTCAGACTTTCAAAATCGTCCCTCATATGAAAAAAATAGGATTAGAAATCGAAGAGGTAGCGGAGTAAAAAATCGCTAAATAAAATACTGAATTAATAAATCATGCCATTACCAACCATTGAAACTCCAACCTATGAGTTGAAGTTACCCTCATCAAACAAAAAAATTAAATATCGACCATTTCTTGTTAAAGAGGAAAAGATTCTAATTTTAGCATTAGAGTCAAAAAGTCAAAATGAAATCACAAATGCCGTAACTGATGTATTAAAGAAATGCATTTTAACAAGAGGCATTAAAGTTGATGACCTTCCCACATTTGATATTGAATATTTGTTTTTAAATATTCGTGCTAAGTCTATCGGTGAAGATATTAAATTAACTGTGACTTGTCCTGATGACGGTGAAACAAAAGTTCCAGTTACAATATATGTGGATGAGATCAAAGTCATCAAACCAAAAGATCATAAGACTGACATAGTTTTAGATGATAAGATGTCTCTTCGCATGAAATATCCATCACTCAATCAGTTTATCGAAAGTAATTTTGATACGGAGGATGAGGCAGAAACAGTCGTTGATAAAACTTTTAGAGTTGTTGCAGATTGCATGGACACTATTTTTGATGGAGAAGATGCATGGGAGGCAAAAGATTATTCTGCACAAGAGAGACTTGANTTNGTACAACANTTGAACTCACAACAATATAAAAAGGTTGAAAAGTTTTTCTCAACAATGCCTAAATTATCACATACCATTGAGGTTGTGAATCCAAATACAAAAGAAAAAGGGAGTGTCGTTTTGGAGGGTCTAGCCGATTTTTTCGGTTAAGTATTGCAAGGGAGGATCTTGAATCCTATTACCGTATCAATTTTGCTCTCATGCAATACCATAAATATAGCTTGACGGAACTCGAAAATATGATTCCTTGGGAAAGAGACATTTATACATCTCTTCTTAAGCAATATATTGAAGAGCAAAATTTAAAAAACCAACAACAAGAGGGTGCCCAAAGGTATGGATGAAGAGGATAAAAAAATAAATGTAGGGAGTTTCTTCGAGAGAAATGATTTAATCGATGAGGTGGCGAGTGCTGCTATACCAACATCAAATCCTGCTATGACTGCTGTTGGTGCTAATAAATTATTAATTGAAAGTTTGCAAACTTCAATCGAGACAATGCAAACACAAATTAGAGATATTGCAAATTATATAATTATTGAACATAAACTACAGAAAGATGAAAGAGAAGATAAACTTTTAGAAGAAGAGGATGCAAGACAGAAACAAGAAATGAAAGACAGAGCCCTTGCTTTAAGGGGTGCTACAGGAGATAAAGGTGATAGAGGAACTAAAGGAGAGCCTGGTGAATTTGGTCAAGAAGGTGGTGGTGGAAGTTTCTTAGGTGGTCTCATAAAAGCGTTAGCGATAGGTGGTACTTTGATTGGTGCTGCTAAACTTTTAGGGCCAGTTCTTCTACCAATGCTCACAAAAGGAGTATTTACAAAATTAATCCCTGCTCTTGGAAAAGGTTTAGTTGTTGGTTTTAAAAATCTTGGTGGAGTTATTGCAAAGGGACTTACTGGCTCTTTAGGAAAGTTGCCTATTATTGGTAAGGCTATTGGAGGTCTTGCATCAAAATTAATCGGTGGAATTACTTCAGTTGGAACAAAAATCTTATCTGCTATAGCTGTTCCTCTAGGTCTTGGTGCAATGTTTGGTGGTGGTTCTGTGCAAGCGTCAGAATCTAACATGTCTCTCACACCCACCGAAGAAGTTCGTGATGACAAAAAATTAGTTGAGGAGGATAAAGATAAAGAAGAAGTTGTTGAAAAAAGAAGTCTTGGTAGTCGTATTTTAGGTGGCGTTGATGCCTTATCTGGTAATTTATTAGACTTAGACAAAAAAGGTGGAGAAACTTTTGGTATGGGTAGAGTTTATGGTGGTGTCTTAGATGCTGTGACATTTAATAAATTTGATTTTGATAAGAAAAACGAATCAGTGGAAGCAGATGATCTGACATTTAAAGATATTAATCAATTAAAGTCAGCTGTCACTACTAATTCAGCTGCGATTCAAACAATATCAAATCCAACTCCGCAAACTGCAAGGAATACAAATTCTCCTGTGACAGTTCAAAACAGTAAACCACAAGTAACATACACGGAAATAAAGACAACGAAACCTGCTATACCTTTTATTAATACTCTAGGAAATCAATATCTATCTTTGTCTCCTCATACGAATAAATTGCCACCAGAAATCGCAAGAATGATTCAATAATGGAAAATACCTTTCTTATTACCAAGTGTATGTTACTTCCTAGTGAGGGATCCTCATTACAGGAAGAATATGACATAATCGCTGGAAATCCAATCATTGACTATTACGAAAGTATTGAAAGCCCTTCGATATCAATGACTATTAGTTTCATTGATGTTGACCAAGTGATAGGTCGTAAGGGAATAACTGGTGGGGAATATGTTGATTTGATAGTTAAAGTTGATGATGAAGATGCAGAGGATTTTAAAATCATGCATAATAAACAAAAGATGATATTAAATTCTGTTAGAGACATGGTAACTGAATCTAACAAACAGGTAGCGACTTTAGAGTTCGTATCGGTTGAAACACTTGTGAATGAAACTGCAAGAGTTAATAAAAAATATACTGGTAATATTTCAGATATCGTAGCGGAATTGCTTGTTGGGGACACAAAAGGAATTCAAACAGGTAAAACATTATTTGGCCCTGTAGATGAAAAACTTGGTGATGAAAATGTTAAGAAAGACAGAGCAACTAATTCTTATTCATTTGTTGGTAATTTAAAGAGACCCTTTGACACGATACAGTGGTTATGTCCAAAAGCACAATCAGCTACAGATGATTTTGGTTTTTTATTCTATGAAACTTTAGATGGTTATCATTTTAGATCAATCAAAAGTTTATTAGAACAAGACGCAGTAACATATCAACAAACAGATGCACAGGGTATATCGAATAAAATTTTACAAAATAATTTAAATCAAACAAATGATATTGGAATGAATATGAGAATGGGAATGTATGCCAATCGAACAATATATGTTGATATCGAAAATCAAACACTTGAGACAGTTGATTTTAAAGCAGACGATATAAAAACAAAAAAGAAAGCTGCCTTACCAGCAAACATTCAAGATTATCCAACTCGTCTCATGGTTAGAGTTGACGATGTTGGATCTGCACAAGTTGGAGCAGCAAAGACTGATGTTCAACCTAAAAGTGAACTTGCCAAGTACCAAAATAAATCTTATATTAGGAATAACTTACTATTCTCACAGTCTCTAAGTATTTCAATTCCATTGAACACTTCATTGAGAGCTGGTTTTGCACTTAATATTAAATTACCTCTTAAACAGGAAGATGGAGACTCTAACGTAGACTCCTATGGTAGTGACAGAAGTAATGATCCAAGTGGAAGATATTTAATTGGTGAGTTAAGACACCTCATTGGTGGTGGAAAGGCTGAAACACAACTTAAATTAATTCGTGATGTATTTACTGTGGATAAAACTGGAATCACAGATACAGGTGAATTGATTCGTGCTGATAATCGACAGTATCAGAACACTTGGCCAGCATGGAACACAAAGACTTCCAGATAAAACGCTTAAATAAAAGAAAAAGGAGAATCAAATGAAATCAATCGAAGATCACATTGAATACGACAAAAAAATTGCTGACGATCCACAGGCGAATCCAGCAGCAAGAAGACATGCAAAAGAAGAGTTGCATGAACTTGAGGAGTATGTAGAACATCACAAAGAAGAAATTGAAGCGGGCGATCACCATGATCCAAACGCATTAGAATTATTCTGCGATATGCATCCAGATGAGCCTGAGTGCCTAATATATGACGATTAATTAGATGTATCAACCATCAGCTACAAACTTTATAGGAAGAGATCCAATGCAATGGTGGATCGGTCAAGTTACCGATCCAGAGAAGGGGAAGTGGGGTGATGCCTTAGAAATGACAAGAGCTGATAAATGGGATGAGGAACAAAAAGAAATATATTCACATCGATGCCGTGTTCGTATTGTAGGATATCATGGATGCGAAGATGACTTACCAGATGAAGAATTACCACTTGCACATGTTCTTTTACCACCAAACACTACAACCACTGGCGGTTGTGGTGAAACAATGCAGTATCAAGGTGGAGAAGTAGTAGTTGGATTTTTCTTTGATGGTGCTGATGGACAACAACCAGTAATATTTGGAACTTTATTCAGACAATCTTTTATCAAAGATGAATTAACATCGGCAGAGTACAACGCAAAGAAACAAACATGTTTTAAACCTTGGACTCCACCAAAAGTTAAAAGTAATCTTAATAAGGCTCAAGTTACTGTAAATTCGCCAGGCGATTACTCATTTACTGATAGTGAATATAAGAAAACTGTTTCACACAATCAAAAAGAGAAGGCAACTGAAATAAAAATAGATAATGCCACTGCATGTCAAGATAATGAAATAACAAAAATAAGAAACACACTCAAAGATTTTACTCAAAAGATAGAAACATTACAATCATTAAATTCTGCAAATGTATTTGTGAATCCTATCTATGGTGGTATTGTTGATATTCAGTCTGAACTTAAGTTGACATCAAATAAACTTCAGAACTCGATGACTAAACTAGTTCGTCGTGGTCGTTCATGGGTGATACAAGATACTTTAGATAAAATGTCAACAACACTAAAAGATAAAGTATCAAAACCATTACAAGCTCCAGCAGCTGAGGCTGTGAGTGCATTGACTAATACTATGTTCTGTAACTTTGAAAAAATACAGGATGGATTGTTAGATTATTTGTTTAAAAGTTTAGAAAATATGATTGGACAAGTATTAGATGTACCTCTTTGTGGTATTGAAAATTTCTTGAGTGATATGTTTGGGCAGATTAACAGTATCTTAGATACAAGTCTTGGAGGCATGTTTGATCAATTAAATGCGATTCAAGGTGGTGGAATTGGTTTACCAAGTAAAACATTCTCAAAGGCTCTTAAATTTGCGAATATTGTTGATAGTCTTCTTGAGTGTGATGCACAAAACTGTCCACCAAACACAACATATTCCACAAAGGGTGGCCTTTCATTCGCTGGTGATGATGATCTCTCTAATATTATTGGAAAGATGGGAATAAGTTCTTTACTCGATCCTCTTTTAGATACCATAGATGGTGCAATTCCAGCAACACCATCAAGACCAGATTGTAGCACCAATGTTCTTAAATGTGGCCCACCTAGAGTTGATTTTCTTGGCGGTCTTCCTTTAGGTGGTCAAGGTGCAACTGGAAGTCCAATTGTTAATGTTCTTGGTCAGGTGATTGGTGTTTCTCTTGAATTGCCTGGTTTTGGATATACAGAACCACCTTTAGTTTCTTTCTTTGATAGTTGTGAAAATGGTTTTGGTGCTGCAGGCTACCCAATCATGGGTGATGTGACTGATCCAGATGGAAATCCTTCAACTGGAGTAATTGCTGTTGTCATGACATCGCCTGGCCAAGAGTATCTACCAAATACAACAGAGACTGATATCGATGGAAATGTAAAAGAAATACTTCCAGATCCAAATGGAAACTATGATGGTGAGGTATCTTATGTGACCTCATTGGCTGATGTTATTGTGCAGAATACAGGATTTGGATATTCTGATGGTGACACTGTTACAATTGGTGGTGGATCTGTTGGAGTTGGTCTAGGCGATGATGCAGTTCAAAGTCCTGGCCAAGCAGAGGTTGAGTTAAACATTCAAGATGGTTTGATAGTTGGTGCGAATGTTGTTAATGGTGGATTTGGATTTACTTCACTTCCAGATGTAACAATAAATAGTGACACTGGAGTTCTTGCTAAGTTGACACCTGTTCTTAAATTTACTAAAATTGATGATGCATCTCAACTTGCTCAGGTATCTCAAGACGCCGTTGTAACCGTAATTAGCTGTATCGAAAAATAAATGTCTTATAATCGTAGTAAAAGAACAAGATCACCAAAAGATAGAAAGAATCTCTATAGAAGATCTTACTCTCAAGGAAGATTTTTTATAAAATCTGGCCAATCTAGTATTCATGGTGACACAACTTATGAAGTTGAAACATCGGAAGCACAATCTTTTGCATTTCATGCTAGCACAGGAGAGGGTGCATCTGAGGGAGGCGGGCCTGGAACTGGTAAGGCAGTTCTATATACGCCAGGACTATCAGCAGAGGTTCTTGGTGAAGGTTTAAAAGTTAGAAGTGCTGGAGATGTTACTCAACTCCCAGCAAAAATTATAGAATGTAAGAGAGGTGACACGATTATAGAATGTGAAAATGGAGATATTACATTAAGGGGAAGAAATATCAATATTGAGGCTGTTGGGGGTGGACAAGATGGTGTCATCAATATACTTGGAAATCGAATTGTGGATGTCAATGCTCCAGACGTAAGACTTCAAGCTGAAAAGATATTGATAGATGGTAAAACTAATGTTAATATAATAAGTAATGGATTTTTTCAACTTAGATACGGATTTGCCATGGCTGCAGCAGAAGCTGATATGAATTTTGGTGCAATGGCGAGAGTTTTGGAGAAAGCTACCACAGTTTCACCACCCGATTTAAGTAGTTATGAAGGCCCTAAAGCTTCTAAACTTGGAGATTTGGGTAATGTTCCAACAGAGCCAAATACACTTTAAATAAAAAGATGCACATACTTAAGACACAAACAGATAAATTAATTGTAGGAACAGATGATGTATCTTACACTGCACCAGACACTTCACCAACTGGGACTTCGGTGTTGAATGGCCCTGTTTATGTTGGAAAACCTACCGCATCGCCAGGATATGAGGCTGCTTTAAATGTTGCATCAAATGGCGCTACTCAACAACCATTTGATACTCAACCAACGTATGAATCAAGTCTAGCAATCAAATCAGATGGTAACGTTAATATTTCTGGTGATGGTAAAACAGCAGACGCTTTGCTTGTATCAAAGGGTTCTGCTCGTGCTGCAACTTTTATTGGAGGAAGTCCAGATGCCGTTATTATTCAAGGTGATTTATTTGTAAGTGGTTCAACCGATACAGGAAATAAAGGAAGACTCGCATCTAGATTTGCTGCCGCAGACGCATCTCCAAAACCATTTGATCTAGTTCATCCGACAAAAGGAAAGGGTCATCGACTTCGTTATGCTTGTATTGAAGGCCCAGAGGTTGCAGTTTATTGTCGTGGTAGATTAAAAGAATCAAATGTAATTCAATTACCTGACTATTGGAAAGACCTAGTTCATGAAGATAGTATCACTGTTCAGTTACAACCAATTGGATCAAATCAAAATCTTGTGATTCAAGAGTTTAATAATGAATTCATAGTCATCGCAGAGGATTCAACTAACACTGATTTGATTACTGACTTATCAACTATCGATTGTTTCTATCATGTGTATGGTGAAAGAAAGGATATCAATCCTTTGATAGTTGAGTATGAGGGCAACAGTTGGGAAGATTATCCAGATCCAAACTATAATCCAAATAAGGTTGATTCTGATAAAAAGAATACAAAAGATCCTCGATTTGATGGCCCACCAAACACATTCACAAAATGAGTTTTCCTTACATAGAAGAAAATTTTATTTCTTTGAGTGAGTGTCAAAGACTTATAGATTATGCTAAGTTAAATAAGAGTGAAAATGTAAGTCGTGATGATGTTTATTCTACAGATATTGAATGGACTGATCATGGTGCTACATATTATGGTAATAATGTTGATCCTATAACGCCTGAAGATAATGATGAGGTAGTTACAAAGGTTACTGAAAAGTGTAAAAGTTTAGTTGATTGTCAATTAGGTTATGTTGGTATCGTTAGATGGCCAATAGGAACATTTATGAAACCTCACTTTGATAGTAATAATGTTCACACACCAAACAAAGTTGCAGCAATGCTGTATCTAAATAATGATTTCGAGGGTGGAAACTTAATTTTTGAAGATAGAGTGGTAAAACCAGAGCCAGGAAAATTAATTATCTTTGAAAATACAAAAAATCTTCATTATGTGGATAAAGTAGAGGATTCAGAGAGATATGCTCTCTCCTTTTGGTATTATTCCGTTGAATAAATAAACTTAGACAGAATCTGTAATTAGAGAAAAATAGGATGCCTCTTTCAAGACTGGAGAATTTTCTAAAGAATATACAAGGTAACGTCATCTACGTTGATCCCAATGAATTGGATGCGACTGATAGTATTGAAAACCAAGGAAACTCCCAAACCCGACCATTTAAAACCATACAGAGGGCTCTAATCGAAGCTGCTAGGTTCTCTTATGTTGTAGGACAAAGAAACGATAAGTTTGATTTAACAACAATCATCCTTGCTGCTGGTACACATACAGTGGACAACAGGCCAGGATTTATACCTGTCAGTGTAAGTGGAGAAGCAAGATATACAACAAGATTTGGAGAAACTAATCAGATATTAAGTCCATTTGGATTAGGTAGTAACTTTGATTTAACATCACCTGACAACGAACTATTCAAATTAAATAGTGTTCGTGGTGGTGTTATCATACCAAGAGGTACATCAATTGTAGGTAAAGACCTTCGTAAGACAAAGATAAGACCAAAATATGTTCCAGATCCAGA
>FUFK010075104.1_pt1 | contig 12931 bp, 10 predicted proteins | sample 1021851 | NCBI WGS metagenome assembly FUFK01 (sample SAMEA51879418, study PRJEB19060) | metagenome | reverse complement strand
TATTTTAAAGTAGCTGAAAAAGCCATGAGAAAATTACCTGGAGCTATGACAAGAAAAGAGAGAACTGAATTAGTTTATTATCAAGAGATGGTAAGAAATATAAAAATGGTAAGAGATTATATAGATAAAAGAACTGAATCTGNACGGAATGTTGGANNNGTTAATGGAAACNACAATATTTGGGCCACCAGGCACAGGAAAAACAACAAAACTTATATCCATAGTTCAAGAAGAATTAAAGAATGGTATAGCACCAGAGAAAATAGGCTTTGTATCTTTTAGTCGAAAGGCTGCAGAAGAGGCAAAAACTAGAACTATAGATAAATTAAATATTAGAGATGACAAACTAGTATGGTTTAGAACACTACATTCATTAGCTTTTCAGTGGTTAGGTATGAGTGGTAAAGATGTTTTTAAAGGATCTGATTACACTCAATTAGGAAAGCTAGTGGGACTAGAGTTTTCAGCAAACTCTTCATTAAACATGTCGGAGGGAACATTATTCACGGCAGGAAAAGATGGAGATGCTTATCTTGGTCTAATCAATATGGCTCGTGTTCGTGGTGTTAGTCTAGAGAAACAGTTTAGTGATACCAATGATCGTAGGATGAACTTTCAACAAGCACTTACAGTCCAACAAGCATTAATAGACTATAAACGATCAATGAGAAAAAAAGATTTTGTTGATATGATTCAAGATTTCATAGATCAGGGCGAGGGTCCGAGTTTAGATTTACTTATAGTTGATGAAGCACAAGATTTAGTCCCTATGCAGTGGGAGATGGTGAAGAAAGTTTTAGTTCCAAAATCTAAAAAAGTTTTTTATGCAGGGGATGATGATCAATGTATTTATTCTTGGATGGGAGTAGATGTAAAAGATTTCTTAAATTCTAGTACTAATAAAATAGTTTTAGATAAATCTTATAGAATACCATTGTCGGTTCATGAGATAGCAGAGGACATGGTAAAAAGAATCTCTACCAGACAAATTAAAAATTGGCAACCCACAACAAATAAAGGTGCAGTGTTTTGGCATTATGATATCATGGATGTAGACCTAAGAACTGGAGAGTGGTTAATCCTTGCGAGAACTAATTACATTGCCAATAAAGTTGCTAATAAAATTAAAGATAGTGGATACCTATATTGGCGAGAAGGTTCTGGTTGGTCTATTTCCCCAAATGTACTTAACGGAATAGAGGTGTGGCTAAAACTATGCAAAAATCAAAAACTACCACTAGACGAATGGAAGAATTTTTTGAAGACGACTCAACCCGATGTATTTCACAAAAAAGCAAGAAAGATAATGAATACATTAAACCCAGAATTATTGTACTCACTAGACGATATGATAGAAAAGTGTTATTTAAACGTGTCTGCCGAAACACATTGGGATCAAGTAATAAAGGTATCATCGAAGGAATTAACATACATAAGATCAGTGAGGAGGAGTGGGGAGAAGATCCTCTCACAGAAGAATCCAAGAATAAAAATATCAACGATCCATAAGGCAAAAGGAGGAGAAGCAGACAACGTCTTACTTCTCTTAGAATCATCAAGAGCATGTTTAGATAGTATTGATCAAGATTCTGAGGTCAGAACTTTTTACGTTGGAGCAACAAGAGCAAAGAAACAATTACATATTGTTGAAACAAATAAAGATAATGGATTTAGAATATGAAAAAAGATAGAAAACATTTTTTAGATGAGGCAGAAAAATTAATTAATGGTCCAAGAGCCAAGGAATATGGGCCAGCAAAATTCAATCATGAACGCATAGCAAAGATTTGGTCTGTTATTTTAGCTAGAGAGGTAACACCCGAAGAAGTGGTTGCTTGTATGATTGGTGTTAAACTAGCTAGATTAGCAGAGAGTATAGGACATGATGATTCTTGGATTGATATCATTGGATACGCAGCACTTGGCGGAGAAATTATAAATGAAAAAGAAACATCAGTATAACTTAGCAAATATTGGAGGAGATTGGTTTAAAGCGAAAGGACCAGACGACATGCCAGATTTGACAAGTGAAGAAATAAAAGAAGCCGTAGCAGTTGGTTTAGAAAGTGATTGGTCGCCACCATCATCTTTTCCTGATTTAACTAAGCACGATAGAATAGCTGTTGATTTAGAAACAAGAGATCCTAATCTAACAAAACTTGGACCTGGATGGTGTAGAAAAGATGGATACATCATTGGTGTGGCTGTGGCTGCAGGAGATTTCATAGGATATTATCCGATAAGACATGAGGGTGGTGGTAACATACAGCCTAAAAAAGTTTTCTCCTGGTTAAAAAAACAAATGGAAACACCTCACATAGAAAAAGTATTTCATAACTCTATGTACGACTTGGGTTGGTTAAGATCTGAGGGCATAGAGGTTCAAGGTAAAATAATCGATACAATGATTGCAGCACCTTTGTTAAATGAAAACAGAAGATATTATAATTTAAATTCACTTGCAGGAGAATATCTTGGAGAGTGGAAAAACGAAAAGATGATGAATAAGGCTGCAGAATATTTTGGAGTGGATCCAAAGTCTGGTATGTGGCAGTTACCAAGTCGTTTTGTTGGGGCATATGCAGAACAAGATGCTAGAGTTACATTAAAGCTTTGGGATCATTTTAGACCTTTATTAGATAAAGAAGAATGCAACTCAATATTTAATTTAGAGTCTTCTCTTTTACCTGTTCTATTAGATATGAAAACTAAAGGTGTTCGTGTTGACATAGATAAGGCAGAAAAAATAAAAAAAGTTTTAGCTAAAAGAGAAAAAGAATTACTTCAAGAGGTAGCCACGGAAACAGGTCACAGTATTGAACCTTGGGTCGCTACATCTATAGCAAAAGTGTTTGACAGCCTTGGGATCCACTATTTTCGCACAGAAAAGTCTGGGTCGCCCATGTTTACAAAACAGTTTCTCTCTAGTCACACCCATCCAATTGCAAATAAGATTCTTAAAATTAGAGAACTTAACAAAGCTAATACTACTTTTATTAAAAGTATTCTTGAACATTCTCATGAAGGTAGAATTCATTGTGATTTTAATCCCCTAAGATCCGATGACGGAGGTACAGTTACAGGTCGTTTTAGCTCAAGTAACCCCAATTTGCAACAAATACCTGCACGAGATCCTGAGATTAAAAAGTTCATTCGTGGTTTGTTTATCCCGGAGGAGGGCCACAAATGGGGTTCCTTTGATTATGCATCACAAGAACCAAGATGGTTAGCACATTATTGTGGTAGCTTGACAGGTCAAAATAAACATCCTCAGATAGATCAAGTGATAGAAATGTATAATAAAGGAGATGCTGACTTTCATCAGATGGTAGCCGATATGGCAGGTATATCTCGTAAGAATGCAAAGACAGTTAATCTTGGAATTATGTATGGCATGGGTAGAAAAAAACTTGCTAGTGTCATGGGTGTTGATGAAGAAGAGGCTGATAAACTATTATCCACATATCATGAAAAAGTTCCGTTTGTAAAAGGTATAGCCGATAAAACTTCTAGCCATGCAAAAGAGTATGGTGTGATAAGAACATGGTTAGGTCGTAAATGCAGATTTGATTTATGGGAACCTAANTCNTATGGATATAACAAAGCNATGCCTCTTGCNGANGCACAAANAGAATATGGTNGNAAAGGNAGAATNAGAAGAGCCTTTACATACAAGGCACTTAATAAACTAATCCAAGGTTCGAGTGCCGANCAAACAAAAAAAGCTATGGTAGAATGTTATAAAGAGGGATTATGTCCNACATTAACTGTTCATGATGAATTATGTTTCAACATAAAAGACAAAAAAGATGCAGATAAAATAGTTGACATCATGTCAAACTGCATTCCAGACCTAAAAGTTCCTTTTGAAGTTGATTCTGTGCTGTGTGACAACTGGGGAGAGGTCGATTAGACACTAAATCCACGTTAAGGCACATATATTATTCACACAAAAACAAAGACTATTCTAGGATACAATCACACACGGAGGTTCTGTTTCGGCTCTGTATGGCGATCTGAGAGCCTCTTTTTTCTAACGACTTTATAATTTTAGCTCTTTTTTCTTTTGATAGTTTAATCCAAGAAGAAATTTCATCTAGAGTTCTAAAACAACCAATACATGTGTTATCTTCTATTTTGCATACGTTTCGGCACGGGCTTACAATACGCGGTGATCTTTCTTTTCGTATCATCTGGGTATGGAATCTCTGGTTGGTTGTTTAATTTATTAGCGAAGTAAAGACAATCGTTAACATTGTCGAAGACTTGGTTTTGATTAACAACAACTGTGCCTATCATGTAAACTAAAACAAATTGTATCATTCATCTTTTGTCTTCCAAAAATATTCATCTGTATCACCAAGTCTAAACTTCTGCCCGTTTTCTACCTGGTACTCTTTTGTGCTAACTTTGAAGTCTGGCTGCAATGGTTTATCTGGAGTTAGTGAGTTGTCATACACACGCATTCTNTTNTTTGGATATAAACAAAACTGTCCATTACTTAGTTCTATAATGTTGTGAGATTTATGCTCTGCTGGTTTTTCACTAGTTGAATAATCAATGTGATCTGGATCAACATTATAATTATCTAGTGTTGCTATGTATTGACCCGTCAATGTTCCGTGGTCTCTGGTAAATACTTCAAAGTCCATCGACCCTATAAACTGTTTAGAAACAGCGACCACACCATAATCCATACAATTCCAAAACTGAAGGTTGTAAAGATCCATGTCTGGAGTCGGTGTAACTGGGTCAGAAACGAATGCAGAAATAGGTAGCTTGTCATACAAAGCACCATAATCAGGAAGGTAAGTTTCAAAATAAAAAGCTCTACCTGGAATAGATTTAGCAGTGATCCAAACGCCTTTGACAAATTCTCCATGACCATCCTCATGATCTCTTAAATATTCTCTTCGCACCCACACATCTATCGAGGGTAAATTGACAATTGATGTTGGCATTATGACTTCGGATTCTTCTTTCTAGCTTTTTTTGTTCTTGCATAAGATCTATTCTTTGATGCTGATACGACTTTTAATTTACTGTGTTTCTTCAGCGCATTACCTCCAACATGATGAACATCTTTGCCATCGCCTTTTTTGACAAGACCTTTCTTCATCATTTGTCTACGAGCATAGTTACGATTAACCCTTTTCTTTCTACGAGATTTAGGTTCTATCTTATACTCTCTTTGGTAATTACGTTTGTATGCCATTAGTGCATTGTTTCCTTTGGTATTTCTCTAACATCCATTAAAGGCTCTGACATATAACTATCTTGATAGTCTCCAAAAAAAGTATGATTTCTCATGTGAGTTTCTTTAACAAGTTGACCTTTTTTTATTTTTAAAACTATAAATTGTTGCATGATGATCGTGTCATCGTCTTCTTTTTCTATGGCTTTTTTAAACGGGCCGTCTTTCATTATACTATTCCTTTTGTGTATCCACCTGCTCTTGTATATGTTAACACATCTTTTCTATTTGTTGTATCGTCAACATAAGAAACATGCACCCATCCAGAGTTAGGCTCAACACCATCCCAACATTCTAAAATTAGTTGGTCAAAGTTTAAATTATTCTCAATGTATTTTGCCAGATCATAGTTACTAACACCAAATATTTCTATATCCGCCGCTTCACCATTGCAATGTTGTGAGGTAGATTTTGATCCAATCGCCTCACACAAAGCTGGACTTCTATACCCAGAATTAATCATAACTGGTTTTGCAAAAGCAGATCTGACTCTCTCTAATATATTGTGGCACAGAGCCTCCATTGCAATAGTGTGAATCTCGTTTGGTGTGTTTTCTATGCCTTTTCTTTCTGCTGTTTGTGACTTTGTAAACTCAATTAGTGAAAAGTTATCTGATAGTTTCACTGGGTTCTCCTTCTTAATATTTCTAAATTCTTAGCTTGATCAACTATGTTACCACCTAATAAACTAGGGGGTGTTGTTTGTGGTGATATTAGTTTTGGTGCAAAGGTATTAATTGTCACTGGACGGGTGTCGGTTGTTTTATTTTGTGTTAAATTAAATTGAGGCACAGAAGTTGATATGTCTGTTTGTTGATCAAAAATACCAGTAGGTGATTCTTTTGGATCAGAAGATCCTATTAAACTTTTACCAAGAATTTTTTCATATTCATCTAACATTTCATTAACAGGTAGTTCTCTTACTGGGCCTGGTTCATTTCTAATTAATCTATCTCTTAAAAATCTTTCTATTAAATCATCGGTTACATTGAAAGGCAAAAAAGATCCTTCAGAAACCATTTGAAACTCTGCTTTTGACATTGTTCCTTTTTCTGTAATCATTTCGTATATTGTAGCTTCATCGATACCTAAATCTCTAGCACCTTTTATTATTCTATACATGTCTTGTTGCAGTTTATACAACGTATTGTTTGCGGCATTAGACGCAGCAACTATTTGTTGTTTTGTTAAATCATTATCGTCTGCATAACTATTAAAATCTGTTCTTAATGCATTTCTTTTTTTAGTGTATTCATTTGTTTTGTAGTATAGAGAATCATTGAAATTAGCTTTCAATGCTCTAACTCCAGTGATAGTCGTCAAAGCCTCTGCTGGACCTTCATAAACAACTCCAGTTTTAGTTGGTAATATTTCACCTGTTATCGATTGAGTAAACGCTTTACCAGTTCTTCCAAACTCTATAGAAAGTTCACCCCCAGGTCCTCTTGCGGTAGGTTTAAAAAATGTATTCTCTAATATTGCTGGATTTAATCCGTTAAAAACATGTACTAAACCTTTTTTTAATTTACCTCCCAAAGAATCTCCTTGTGAGTAAACTTTAATACCAGTGTCTGTGTTACCATCTCTGAGAGTAACATCAAATATTCTTTCTGCTAATAAAGATTCTCCAGCAAAGGGTTCCATAAATGTTCCAAATGCTTGAAATGCAGATGATATTATGTCAGTTGCAGATTGAGCATCTAAAAATCCTTTTCTATTATAAGCATCTAAAGCTGCTCTTGCTGGTTGTAAAACAAAGTCATAAGGCATTAAATAACTTATGCTTGTATATTCAAGATTATAGTCTCCTCTTTTATCTTTCGTAATCGGAGAAAGTGCTGCTATTAATTGTCCTCTCATGAACTCTGGTAAATTATTAATTCTAATTTCTTCTAGTTGTTCCTCTGAAATGCCTGCTGCTTTTGCAGATGCAGACACTATTGCTTTTGGAACAACAAAGGCAGAGGATATGTATCCTGCTATTCTTTGAGCACCTATTGCTCTTATTTGTTTTTCTAATTCTTTTGCCGCCCTTGTTCCAACTTTTGCAACTATTTCTGGAGTGGCAATGAAAGACATTTCATCAACACCTCTAGCTAAAATATTTGCAGAGTTTCTAATTATCTCTGCTGGGAAAGAAGCAAAAGCACCTACAACTGGGACTTTTCTTATTAGCTTTATCGCTTCTGGGACACGACTATAAATAGGCATTGTTTCCTTTACTATGTCTCCAACTAAAACATCTAAAGTATCTACATCTCTTAGAACTTCTCCCTTTGGTCTTTTTATAATCCTAGTTGCTATGAGTTCATCTGCTATGTCATCAACCACAATACCAGCCTTGTTGAACGCTGCGCTGTATCTAGCCTTTTCTCCACTAAAAGCATTCATCTTCCAATATGTATCTGTATTCATGTATATTTTTTGTAAAGGTTTTGCTCCAGGCACCTTTTCAATGGCATTTAAAAAGTTAAACTTACCTCCATCTCTAGCTATCTCTTCTATTTCTTTTATAGCTAAGTTTTCATCTCTTAGTCCTAACTTTCCAAAGGTGTCGTAAAAATTTTTAAATTCTTCTGAAGATAAGTTATCATATTTTTTAAAAGTCAAAGCCATGCTTTCTCCTAAATTCATGTTTCTGGCTACTATACCATTGGCAAGTAGAAAAAACGGACCTGACATAAAATTTCTTACTTGAGCTAAAGGATTTAAAACGGTTTTTGAATACTGAGATAAACCCTTTAATTGTAAAGTTATTCCTAAAAGATCATTAAAAATACTATTACCACGCAAAGGCATTGTTAAAGAGTTGTATATTTCTGGTGCTACATAATCACCAGACAAAGCACCATATTTACCTCCAAATATAGACATTTTTTCTATATCTACGTCAGTTGGAATAACATCACTAGCATCGTCTAAAACTGATCCTATTGGTTTTTGAGGCACATATTCATCTAATTTTACATAACCATTTTGTTTTAAAAAATTTATTGAATTAGTGTCTGTTAAATTTTCTCCAGAAATAATTAAAGGTCTGCCTCCTTGACGAAGAGATGACAAGCCTTGTTCTGCTGTGCTTTTTAATTGAGTAGATAAACTAGAATAAAGACGACTAGCATTTAAGGTTGTAGACATATCTTCAATTGTCCTAATCGCAACTTTTACTGGATCTTTTATTTCTTTAACAAGTGTTCTAAATTCTGGTATACCATACAAAAATTTATCTCTGTCTTTAAAAATACCTTCCATTACTTCATATAAAGGTTTTCTTCCAAAAAAATTATCTGCAAATTTTAATCCTTTGGCGACTGATTTTACAGTCTCTTCTGAAGGAATAGCTAAATTAACTGCGTTATCGTTTATGGCATCGTCAATCACTTGAGTTGCTCTGGCAACTGCGTTCTCATCCTCTGGAAATCTTGCCGCTAATTTTCTTACCGATTCTGCATATTCTGGTTTTAATTTAATATCTGCTAGTGTTTCACCTTTACTAAAAGCACCTTCATATACTCTTCTTATATAACTGCCTTTTTGTTCGTTTATTGTATTAATTAATTGTTGTCCACGAGTAGGATCTATTTCTCCTAAATCTATTCTTCTTCCTATGTCTGTAGCTATTAGATCAGACATGTCATCTATTTGTGTTCTTAAACTTTTAGCAGCTGTTTTAACACCTTGTCCATATTGATCAAGAGCATTGACATTAGCTCCACTTAAATAATCGTATAAATTATCATGAGCTTCTTGTATTCCTAGTCTGCCTCTGCCAAATAATCCTTGTGCCTTAATAACTTTTTTTAATTCTCTATCAAAAGAGCTTAAAGTATTAGCCACTTTATCTGCATCTGCTTTTGTTACAGCCACTGTGTCTTGAAGTTGTTCATATATTTCTTTTGGTGTTACACCAGCACTTGTTAAGTATCTCTCTGGTAGACGACCTAATGCTTTGTTTATGTTAGCTCCTAAAAAACCAATACCATCACTTAAACCTTTTACAACTCCTCCTACACCAAGTTGATACCCTTTATATTGAAAAGGTAAGTTTAATTTAGATGCACTTTTTACTGTTATTCCGACAACTGGAAATGCAGCTTCGACTGCTAAACCAAAAGCAGTTGCTTCTGTACCTAATTTTAATTTATTTGCTAATCTTCTTTTTGCCTCATCTCTAGAATCTATTTTAACTTCATTGTCAGTTTTCAATGCGTCTGGCAGTGCATCAAAAGAATCGGATAAAGTCATAGCTCCATCTGGTGAAGATAAAAATTCTGCTGCTCCACCTCTAAAACTTGTTTTACCAGCTTGAATTACTCTTTGTGTTGGAGATAGTTTTCTAAAAGCACCTATACTTGGTGGTGGTGCTTTTATACCCATCAAAGATTTTGCACCTTTTAAAACCTTACCCAAAGTAAGATAACTAGTTAAGAATCCAGTTATTCTTTCTGATACTTCACCACCAGTTTTATCTGGTTTTAGTCCCGTGTATTCTTGAAACTTTTGATATGTTTTTTCTAATTCTTTTGCTTGATCTGGACCACCAAACTTTGCTTGTAATAAAGTCAAACCAGTTTTGGCTGGTTCTACTGCTCCACCTCTTATGATACCAGAGAAAACACCTTGTGCTATGTCAGCAAAAGTAGACTCTTCTGTTTCTGGAGGAGGTTCACTTTCTAATGTAACTCTATTAGGTGTTTTTTCTGATGTTAATTTAAAATCAGGTATATTTGTTTCTTCTACATTGCGTGTTAGTTTAAATTCTACCATGATTAATTCTGTTTATTTTGAATCAAAACTTAGTTTTTTATTATCAACATCAAATTGCTGACCTTTATATATAAATGTAGCTTGTCCATCATCGATTGCCTTATTGTGAAGCTCTATCATTTCTTTTACCGCTTTTTTTTGTTCTTCACCTTCTAATGTTTTGTAGAACGGAATTTGAGTGTTTTGACCTTCGGCATTGAAAAAAGTATTTGCTAAATTCGTTGCTATGTCATTTAAGAAAATATCTTTTTGTTTTTGACCTAATTGTGCATATTTTAATTTATCCCTTAAACCTAAATATCCATCGGGATTAGAAACTAATTTTTTTAAGAAATCTGCTCTTAACTTATTATAACTAGTTTGACCTTTCGCACTAGCAATAAATTCTTTACTAATTCTATCAAGACGATTTTGCTCTGCCTTAAATGTTCTTTCTTTTGCAGATTCATCCGCAGTAATAGCTAGTTTAGTGGCTGCCAAAGCTATTTCTCTTTTTTCTTTTCTCTTATCACTTATATTATCTGCGTACATTTTAAGTCCGTTTGCAAATCCTCTTGCAATATTTGTAAGTGCATCTGGACTATCACCTGATGCAATTAATAAACCTGTCATGATTAAGTTAAAACTCGCATCATCTTTTATATCTTTGTCTTCACCTAATGTGGCTTTTAATATGGACTTATACGCAGCCGTTCTCTCGCCTAAAGTCATTTTGTCAAAAGATTGAATGCCTAATATATCACCTATGTTACTTTTTGTTTTATCGTCACTTAAAACAGCTAATTTATCTCTAAAAAACTTCTCTAAAGTAGAGGTGTTATTTAAACCATCTTTTGCAGATTTTTCAGACTTAGAATCCAAAAGAGCAATAGTTTGATTAGTTTTATTTCCTTTCCCCATTTCCTCTGTTGTTGCTAATTGTTTTTTATCGTATTCAGAATCTCCAAAACTTTTTGCATTTTCTGATAAACTAACTTCTTTTTTCTTTTTTTCTGTTAAATCTGTTATTATTTCTTTACCATCTGCATCAGTCGTTTTTAGTTTTTCTTTGCCACCTACAATTACAATCTCACCTTCTTCTTTTGTTTTTTCTCCACCAGGCGCAGGTAAAAATCCTTGCTCTATTCTTGATTCTTTTTCTAGTTCATATAAGTTTTTCTTTGCTGCCACAGAACCAATGGCTCCTTGCTTTTCTCCTGCTGCATCTAAAAAAGCAGTTTCATCAGTCTTTTTCTTTAGAAATGATGTAAGTTTATCTACTCCAAGATTAAATACTTCTCTTGGTAAATCAGTATAGCTCTTTTTAAAATCTTCAATTGTGGGTGTAATGTTTTCCTTAAATAACTTTAAATTAGCAACTGTATCATCAAAAGAGCTGGGAGCATTTTCTTGAAACTCGTTAATATTGAATTCTCCTACATCGCCTGCTTTTTCTATTGAAGGCTCTGGACCAGTTGCTTCTTCAATAGCTGCTTGACTCATTGGAGATATTTTAGTTTTATCTTGTCTTGCTTTTCTGTTTTTTAAACCTGTTTCTATTGCTTCGATATTGTCTTGTATTTTTTGTTTTGCGTCTGTAGATAAGTTATATAATCCAACTGTTTTTGGAAATAAACGCTCTAATATATTAAATGAATTTGTAGGAATATAATTAGGATCTCCTGGCTTTGGAGCAGTATAAGTTCCAGGTCCACCTGCTATTGTTTGTATTGGAGGATTTATAAATACTTGATTTCCTGCTCTTTCTATTTTTTTTGCACCTGCACCTATTTGAAGATTAGGTTGCGTTGGATTACCAGGTCCCATAAAAACACCTCGTTGTGCTTTTATCAACTCTGGGCCACTAGCCATAATACCAGAGGCTCCACCACCTTTTTTACGAAACATTTTTCTATTGTATACGGTCATATTATAGCCTAACTAAATAAATTACTAAAACCTTTTGCTTGTCCAGCTGCACCAAGACCTGCGATACCAAGACCTAATAATTGTGATGTTCTGCTTGGACCAGGGGTAGTGGTCGTTGAATAAGTTTGTTGTAATGCAGGCACTCCTCTAAATATATCAGACATAAATCCAACTTGTTGATAAGGCAGAGCCTGTCTTGCAAGTTCATTTGCTCTAGCGACATCAAATTCTCTTTGCCCTTGTTGTTGTTGTAAACCACCAATACCTAGTAACGTATTAATATCTTGCACACCCATTTGTTGTCCCAATTGTCCTAATCCAGCAGTTTGCACTCCTAGTTGTCCAATTCGTGATCCAAGTGCGCCTGTTGTTTGACCTAATTGTCCAGTTAACTGTGCTTGTGACAACGCTTGTTGTGCTCTTCTTGATGCCGCTTGTTGTGCTAAATTTTGTGCTTGTTGAAAACCTGCTGTTCTCATTTGAGCACCAGTTCTAGCTTGTTGATCCATTACATTTCTAGCTAGTTCTTGTTCTGCAACAGCTTGTCTAGATCCACCAAACGCACCTTGTGCCACTGCTCCCGCACCTATTCTGCCTCTTTCTATGTCTCCTTTTCTTGCTATGTCGGCTTGTGTTGTAGCAATTGTATCTTCTAAAAAAGGATCCATGAATTGTTGATAAGATCTAGGATCAAAATCATAAGTAGCACCAGCAGTTTGATCTATTGCACTGCCGATTGTTCCAAGACCAGCACCAACTGCTCCTATGCCTTGACCCAGAGCTTCAGTTCCTCCTTGTAAAAAAGGTTGGAATGCTCCTACTCCTCCTAGTGCATTTGCAATCGCTAACTTTTGTCCTTCGGATAAATCTGCTAACTGTTGTTCAGCAAAAGGCATTTGTGTACCTTCACCCGTCAATGCCTCTGCACTAGCAAAAATATCTGCTAAAAACTTCTCTTGAAACGGAGCTAGTCTAACGGTTTGGGTTTGATCTACTGTTTGT
>FUFK010046004.1_pt1 | contig 12932 bp, 14 predicted proteins | sample 1021851 | NCBI WGS metagenome assembly FUFK01 (sample SAMEA51879418, study PRJEB19060) | metagenome | reverse complement strand
AAACCAGCAGGTGAGAACCATGGGTCTTGAAGTAAATCACTTCTCGCCATGATACCAGCTGTGTGTGCGTTTCCTGGAATATAACAATATTTGTCATTGTATTTTTCGTATTGATATACCCAACCACTATCAATCACTAAGTATGAACTTGATGTGACTGATGCGAAATCGGTTATAACATTACTTGATTGTGTTGATTCAGATGCAACACCAACTACTGATGATCTTCGTGGTGATGCGACTACTATCATATCTTTTCTTGCTTCTGCAATAACAACTGCGTTGTTAATTATAGTATTATGATCTGCTAGTAAGTCTTGTTCTGTTCCTGAACCGTTATCTGTTCTTGTTGAACCTACTATCAAGAATGAAGCGTCAAACAATTCGTTATCTTTGAAATGTTTTTCCCAAGCAGCTATTTTTTGTGATGCTGTTGGTTGTCTTCCGTTCTGCCCACCTGATAGTGAACTGTTCTCTGGTAATGCAGGTCTACTAAATGCTGAACTAACTGATTGTGCTAGTGTTCTTGTCTCATTTGTAGATGAGAGCATTGCAGTAGAATGACCTGACCAGTAAATATATTCTGATTCTCTTTCGATTACATCTTTATAGTAATTACTATTACCTATACTGTCTTTAGCGTCTGAAGCTAAGGATACGAAACCAAATGTTTCTAAAACTTCNTTTTTAGTTCCTGTNATAAGTCCATCTTCGTCTNNAACAACNATNTGNATTTCNTCATTNGNTGCNCCNNCNNNNGANGCNNNTGCTGAAGTTCCTGGTGCCTTATCAAANAANTNNAANNNNTCCCAATNTCCTNTCNACTTGTTCGTTATCNACAACTGCTGATGTNANACCAGTACCTGCTGGTTGNCCNANNGCAGNAATNGATANNGNATTNGNATNATATNGCNGTCTACTCTNTAAANAGTNTCATGGTTTTGGAACTTAATGATGTCTCTAACNNNGTAAGCGTTNCCNGCATCAACTNNNACTGNTGTNGANCCAGCTGCGTGACCAGAACCGTTATTAATTAGATTAACATTATCATTGAAGTAAGCGTTTGAAGATGCACATACTGAAACTTTAATTGAGTTTCCTAATGCGCCAGCATATCTTGATACAAACTTACCAACTGTGCCTGCTTGGCCACCTGATTTGAATGTATTGACATAATCATCTGCGTTTTTTAGTAAAGTTGAAGAGTTACCGCTTGCGTTTGCCGAGAATAAGTTAGTTGTAGCTATTCTTACTACACTTAAACTTGAACCATATCTCAAAAATGATTCTGCTGAATAGAAGTCTTCTGCACCAGCGTCTGTATTAGCTGGTTGGTAAAACTCATCAACTAGCCCTTGACCGTCTGAAACTGTTTTTACTTCATCAACAGGTCCCCATTGAAATACACCAGCAAATGCGCCTCGTGTAGAGGAAACTGCTGGAACAACATTCGATAAGTCAATCTCCTTGACCTGAACGCCTGGTGAAACTTGAAATGCCATGTTTTTCTCCTGTTAATGTAAAATTGTTTACACTTTTATTTATATTATTATTTAGTCTAACAGTGATTTAGAGAACCATCTATCTCCGTCTTTATCGACAAATGAACCATCGTCTTGTTGTTGACCAAATATACCTGCTGGTAACATATCGTCTTCGATCATCTTTTGTTGTTCTGCATACAACAAATCTTTAACAGCAGTGTCCGTTAAGTTTGTAAAAAAGTCTGTTGTCACAAACCATGCAAATAATACACAATTCATTACCATATCGTCATGATAACCTCTATCGGCCTCAAACGAGTTATTCTTTATTTACAAAAGTCATCATTTCAGTAATAGTAGGCCTATCTACTACAGATAGCCTATTTTCTTCCATAAGTTCTTTTAATGTTGAACAACCAACTCTTTTTATCTTTCTACTCATTGTTATACCGATATCTGTTGATTTTGTCATACCTTGCACGAAAACATTTGGATATTCGATATCATAATGTAGTTGTGTTGCGACCATAGAACCCTCTGCATTGTTTTCTATTATGACTAATGAATCATTATATGGTCTACAATACTTATTTATTAAATCTGGAAAGAGCATAGGTGATATCATGTTGTCTCTAAATGTTGCAAACCTGTTTAAAAGGTTTTGAAGTCACATCGAAGATACTAAAAGTAGAATAGTCTATACCTCTCCCTTGTGATACATCAACTGTTGTGATGTATGTATGACCTGCAATAGGTCTTTCGTATACAGAAACATTGTCTTTACGCCAGTCTGGGTCTATCGCCCTTAAACCTAATAATGTATCTGCATTGATTAGAGTATTACCAGTTCCTAAGAAACTATTACCATACTCTTGTTCAAATTGTGCCTCTGATGTATTCGCAATGGTCATCTTCTTCCATTCTTCATCACGACCTGGCACATCAAACCAGTTTATTAAGAAACTCTTATATTCAGAATTACCATGCACTGCACTTTCATATATCTTATGAAACATATTACCTACACCGTTTGCAGTAGATGTAATGATTACTTTAGAATCTTTACCTGATGTGATTACAGGATATGTTGCAGTATAAAATGTCTCTGCATCTTCTACGAATGCAAACTCATCAAGATATAACATATTGATTGACATACCACGAATCGAACTTGATGATGTAGCGGCCGCCACAAGTTTACTATCGTTACCAAACTCTATATTACCTTTGTTTAGTATCTTTACGCCTGGTTGTAAAAAGAATGGCACTGTCTCTAACATAGTCACAATACGAGATACCATCTCTCTTGCGATTGCACCTTTGTTTGCAAGTATAGCGACTGTGACTTCTGGTGTAAACAGTAGATACCATAGTAAATATGCACAAGATGTTATCGACTTACCAGACTGACGAGCGGCTAAAACAACACTGAATCTATTATCATTAAAATGATTGATTAGATTCTCTTGATAACCACGAAGATTAAAAGGCACAAGTCCTTCATCAAGAGATATAATCTGAGTATATTTCTCAATGAAATGTGTAGGGTCTTGTGAACACTTCTGATACTCTTCGATTTCGTCTTTAGTATACTTTGTTTCTACACCTGCTCTTTTAATCAGGTTATTACCAAGATATCCTTCGTTTTTAGGTTGAACCATTACTTATTCTTTTTGAGAAACTTTTGTAATTCAGATGTCGAACCAACATATAAATGATTATGTTGTGTGCCTACTTTTTGTTCTTCATCTTCTAACTTCTTCAATTTTTGTTGTAAGTCAATAAGTTTCTCTGCNGTTTCTCCTACAGTTTTAATTAATTGACCTGCGACCTCATAGGCTCTAGGGTGTTCTGTTTCTTTTGATAATTGCAATATGCCATCGATTGCATCTTGACCTCTCTCTACTAGACCATAGAGATTCTCTCTTGCATATCTGTAATCAGTTTCAATATTCTCTGATCTTTCAGGAAGTTTTACAACTTCCGTTTTCTTTTTTATATCAGATTCGATATTTAGTATGTCATCTAACTGTTGATCTATTTCTTTTGTCATAATTAACTTGCATCTTCGGTCTGATTCTCACTAAATGTATCGTCAGTTCCGTCATCATAAAAAGTCACATTCTCTGCAACTACAAACGAGTCTGTTGGGTCAACAGAACCTACAAACTTCAATGTAGTATTTGCAGGTATTGTTATTGCACTACTTACAACAATAGACAATTTATCACTAGCGATACTAGAAACAGTCGGATTAGTTGTTAAGTTTGTTCCGAATACTTCATTGCCTACTGCTATCTTACTATTTATTGCAGTATCAAAAGTGACTGTGGTGTTGTTAGATACTGCATTTGCAACCTCACCAAATGCAGGTTCGTAATGTTTGACTTCTTTTACAAGACCTGCACTATTAATTTGTGAAGTAGTAAACCCTGTGTCTGTAGAAAATTTACCTGATGGTATATAAGTTCTTTCAATAACATTCTTAATTAGTTTACCTGTGTAGATAGGTCCGAAGAAGTATGTTTTCATCTGGAAATCAAGAGTGTATTCTATAATTCTTCTATCTTCAAAACTTCCTTCATATTCATCTGAAAAAGATACACCATTTAATACTACAGGCACATCTCTGTTATCAGGTATACCATCAACCATTTTCATTGTGACTGTATATTCTGGCTGAAAATATGGTAATATTTGTTCTACTATTTGTAATGCCTCATTCATGTTCTTTGTAAGAATAGACAATGTGAAGTTTAAATTATAAGGTGCAGGTGCGTATTGAAATCCTCTTTTACCATCTGATTCGTATTGATTTTTGATTGATCTGATTAATTTATTCTGTTGTCTTTGTGCATCATATTCAAAACCTGTAAGTTCAAATGCCATACGAGGCAATGTAATCGCACTTCTATTTCTATCTGATAAATTAGGTTCTTCTGCAAGTCTATCTAAAAACTTTTGTTTAGGGCCATAAGATATAGGGACTCTGAATTGAGACACCACGGTGCCGTCAGATTTAATCTTTTTAACATCTATATTATTAAACAATGTGCCAAAAACAGATACACATCTTTTAATTGTTTCGTTATAAAAATGGGTTCCAAACATTATGGTTCTCCAAACGGATTCACTTCACTGAGGTCAAGATAATTAGAATCTTGGTCTTCGAAGTCTTTATTCTGAGCAGCTGCATCATTACTGAACACCATTCTATCATCAATAGAATTGATAGTATATTGTGCAGTTGATGTAGCACCGACTAACACATCTGTAGTCGCAAGTGTAGTTGTGACATCTTTAATTGTTAGTTTACTTGTTATATTATTCCATGCAACTACTTCACCAACTACAGTGCCACCTTTCGTTATGTTTTCATTTACAACATAGTTTTGACCATTACCACTAGTCATTGTCATAACAGTTGTATATGCCTGTTCATCTTCGATAAGATCGATATCACCGATACCAGTGTCAAAGTCTTCTTGACTATATTCAAAGAGTTCACATCTTAGTTTGAATACAAATAGTTTACCTACTTGATAGAATGGGTCTTCGTGTTCTACAAATTTGATTTCGAACATTGAACCTGATAAAGGAAAATATATTAAGTCTCCTTCGTTTGGTCTGAATGAAGTTGCAAGATTGTCATCTAAAGATACAAATCTTTCCCATGTTCTTAGAGATATGATGAATGTCGCTTGATCTCTGATTTGAACACCAAACTTAGACATGAGATCACCCTCGCCCTCAAATCCGTCTGTATTTTCAATATACATTTCGACTTGATAAGAATCACCGAATTTAGATTGCACATCTTCATTTAAGATTGAATCTTCTTCGATTACTTCTCTAGGCAGATAAAAGACATTATGCCCATACATGCGTAGGGCTTCAACAACTAAATCTTCGTATAGGTGTTGTTCTGTCTGGACTGCATGATTAAAAAATACATTTGTTGGCATATCATTATCCTATCATGTCCATAGGCAACATGTCATGATTAAGTCTCGCTTCCTCTTCTAGTCTTGTTATTTCTTCTTGTGCTTCTTGTTTTAATTGTTGACCATCGAGTGTCACACCGCCAGGCAATGTGATACCTTGGAATTTAGATAGATTTTCTCCCCATTGATATTTAACTTTTGCAGTTGCATATTTCTTCAACCACATGTCATTGTAAATATCTGTGAAATCATTTGGGTCTAACTTTCTATAACACTCTATAATTATGAACTCGTTATTGTTTATACTATCTACATCCATATCTAAGTATAATCTATTTTGATGTTGATTGAATCTGATAGGTTGTCGACCAACTAATATGTTATCTAGTAGTCTGATATGTTGTTGCACCATCTCATAATACAATACATTTGTTGCAGTCAAATCATATAAGTCATTTAATCTCAATTGATATCGTAAGTCAAACATATTAAGATTATGTTTGTCATTGAAAGGGAAAATATTCATTACTGCTAAAACAAAATCTGGTAATACAACATAATTTTTTTGATGTTGAAACTGCTCATCTGCGTAATCATGATTACCAGCGGCTGACTCTGTGAATGTCTCATCAGATTTCATGCCTGTAATTTTTGAGTCGGTGATTTTGTGTTTGAGATACATCTTGATAGAACCATCGTAATGATACTGATGAAAGTATTGTAGCGCCTCGTCTATTCTATCATCCATCTGGTCGTCATCGACATTGATTTCAAGAACAGGAGCACCGAGAGCTCTCTTGATATACTCTTTAAATGTTGCTTTGCTATTTGGTGATGCCATAGTAATATTCCTGTCTAATATTACTATTTATGTGAATTCTATTCTTGAAAATAAGTTCTTTGTTGAAGTCTATCTATTTTCTCATCTATTTTATCAATAGAGTCCATGAGTCTTTCGAAAGTAGCTTCCATACTTTCTCGTGTGACATAATCTTTGGCTATTTCTTCTCTGGTCTTATTAATTAATATATCGATTCTTTTTTGTTCACCTAAGATTGATCTCACCAAAAAACCTAATGGTAAGATTACAATAGTAAGAATTATATTCCAAAGAACTTCGGGGTCAACTGTTATATCCATACAACTATTTAGTAAATAAGATCGCCGTTTTCGTCTATCTCAAACTCTAATTCAGGATTTTTTATGTTTACTCTCTCGACTCCGCCAGACACATCCCAATTAAAAGATATACTATAACGGTCTTTATCAGTCAAATTAGGTTCGACCATATGCATTAGACCACTAGGAAATAAGTATAAATCACCAGTTTTTGGTGCTACAGGCCATGACTCCCATATTCTTTGTTGAGATGCTGGAAAGTTTGAAACTATTTTATGGTCTGTATCTATTGCTCTAAAATCTCCTTCATCTCCGTCTGCATGTATGAAGAATACTCCTGAATAGAAACAACCATTATGTAGATGTGGGGCGTTCCAAGCGCCTGGATAGTTTATATTCGCCCATGAGTTATGCAACTCTATCTTTGCTGAATCTTTTTTTATACCAAGAAAAGGAATGAGTTCGTCACGAAACTCTCTTCTTATTTGTCTCATAGCACGAATGAAAACAGGATTTCTTTCTATACCATCAACAGACTGCCAACCATTTCTATTTGATACATTTCTGCCTGTTGGGTCTCTTCTTCTCATTGCATCTATTTCTTCTTTCAATGCAACCATATATTCTGGTGTAATCTCTGAGTTCTTATCTTTACCAAGATATTCTTTTGTTAAAACATATGCAGGAAATAATATTTTAATCATCTTTGTCACCATTATGAAAAGGACATTCAGGTGGCGGTTCGTTTTCTTTAAAAAACTGTCCTTTTTCTTGCCAATATCCCTCTAGACGATATGCACCCATTTTACCGTCTTTCTTCATGTCATCATATTTAGTTCTGCCCATTTCATCCATTGTTGGCAGACCACCGTGTGATGTATGTTGACTTCTATTTTCATGCCAAGACTTTGCATCACCTAGTTGATAAGATGCAACCCATTCTTCCCTTTTAAAAGGTATGACTTGAACTAGTGGTGTTCCTGCTGGTATCGTAAATGAATGTTCTACTTTAGGATAAAATATGATTTGTGCATTATCGTAATTTACATTGAATGTATCTGTATCGATTATACCATGCCATGTAGAAAAAAATTTGTTTTGATGTAGAAATGGGTCAAGATATAAACAAGAATATCCTGGTGGTGTTTTAATATTCCATGCACTTCTCATCTTAAAAGCATCTCTCACTGGATTATCACCACCTAGATATTCGAATGCATTATCTACTTGATCTGATGGATGTGACGGTGAATTGTATCCATGATTTTGTTCATCTTGTGTCAAATAGTTTGTGCTATTTTTTCCTGCNTCTCTATCATGACCAACTAACACTCTCATGTCTCTATTCGATACGATATACCAACCTGATTTTGTCCAGTCATGCATAGCTGGACATGCACGAATAGTTTGAGTAAACTTGCCTCTAATAGCCTGATTTACTTTCATCTTCTTCCACCAATCAGGCATCATGCTCTTAGCAAGAACAGGTTTGAAGTCTCTTAGACTATCTTCATTAAATGTTATGAAATCTATCGTTGGCATTATAAAAATCTTCTTTGTCTACTAATTCTACTTCGTCTCCTCTCAATACTATAGATCGTCTATCAGCATATCTGGCACTATCATTTGGTGCATCTGCACCGTGTGGTATTCTTCCGTCAAACATAAGCAATCTATTTGGTTTAAACTCTACTTCTGCTATCTGATGATTTAAAATATGTTCGTCTCGACCATCTAAACCTTGTTGATGTTTGTCATAAAATCTTAATGTTCCACCCCAATTTTTATTCCAAAATGTATTGTAATAATACAAGAAAGATAAATTGAAATCATCTTGGTCATCACAATCAGAATGTGTCGTGCCATGTTGACCCATTGTTTGTGAATTGGTGCCCATATATTGAAATCTAATCCATTTAAAACCAAAGTCTGTTTGTATTTTTCTATTAAACCATTGAGCTAAGTAAGTATATTCTTTTGGTGTATCTCTTACTATTTCACCATTTTTACCACCTCTAAAAAAACTAGTTCCCCAAAATTGATGGTGTGGTAAACCAGTTTTACTTGCACCTCTAACTGAATTAGTTTTTGACCAAGTAGGTTGATTCGATATTTGTTTATCTAAAAAGTGATGCAAAGTTTGTTCTAGATAATCATCTAAAACATAAACTTTATCTAAGGGTAATTTATCAATATGAAAAGGTTTGTCAACCTTAACTATCTCTAAAGATTTCATCAATCAATAAATGCTTGTTGAGGACCAGGTATCGAAGCTGCATAATCATCATATGGTTTTAAAACATCTTCTCTTGTAGACTGTATCTCGTTTGCAACATTCATGTATACATTCCAAACTGCATCGTAATATTCTAATACTCGCCTTGCATCTGATCTTAATGGGTGATTAGAACCCTCTCTACTAGCGGCTAACACATCTAAAATATCTGTAAAACCATAAGACTCACATTGATTAAATACATAATCTTTACACATATTATTTAAGTTTTGTGAGTATTGATTATTGAGATTTACATTCTCAGGTGGTGCAGAATTATCAATGTATGTTTCTATTGCATCAATTTCTGTTTCGTTTAAATTTATTTTTGTTTGGTCATCGAAACACTTATTTTCTTCCCATTTTAGAATCTTGACTTCTATATCATCGTAAACTACGACTTCATATTCGAAACCTAAATCTGGTCTGTCGGTGTTTTCAAACGAATATTCTAAACCATTTGGTTTTCTAATAGTTAGATTTCCGTTTTCATCGTATATAAACATATTCATAATCACTCCATTATAACTTAATTTTTATGTTTGTTCAATAGTTTTTCGTAAATATTTAGGTGTTGTATTTCAGATGTATCCATGTCTTCAATCCAAGGCCCGCCTCTTGTGTAATGAACTGCAAGTGGTCGCCATATCTTATCTGTATATGCATGTCCTTCTGTATAAACAAACCATTCTGGTATTTCAGATATCTTATCTGTCCATTCAAATTGATGTAGATATTTTCCTGTTTCTGTATTCACAATCTCTGGTGTAAGTTTTTTACAGTCTTCATGACCATTATTAAATATCATTAATGAAGACCAAAGTTTTTTTGGATAAGAAACATTCTTCTCGCCGTTAAATTTAGTTTCTGCATACTTATCAAAGTCATATTGAATACATGCGACTGCATCATCAGGATTCATAAAGTAAAACATTGGTAATATACTTCCTTCAAAGAGTATATCATCATCTAAGAAGATGCTAAATCCTTCATAGTTCTCTAGATAAGGTATCAAGAATCTACTGTATGTAAATTCAGTTGATTGATTTGCGTAATCTCTAGTATANTCAGGTATCTTTGATATGTCAAGAAACTTAATCTCTGGTCGCCATTTACTCATTGAACCATTGATATCACCGCCACCGAATCCATAGTTTATACCGTGTGCAAGACATTTTTTACATAACTCTGCAAGGTCACTATGTCTAGAATCATAACCAACATATATGTTTATTGGTTTACCTTTACATAATTTTGATACATTTCTATTGAACTCGTAAACACTTTGTCTAAAATTAGTTTGAATAGAAGCCTCACATGATATTTCAACATATCCGTTTGAGTAATTAAAAGAAATATTTTTATGTCCTTTTTTAACAAAGTCATTTTCTTTTACATCTTCGATAAGTTGTTCTAGTGTATATTCAGGTGCATCTATGACATCAAATTCATCCCATATCCACATTGGCAATGTTGGGTCATCGAGTATCTCGAAGACACCCGATCTTACAGAACCTGGATGTATTGCAAGTCTATATTTTTCATTATGACCTTTTGTGACTTTACCTTGAATAGGATTCCAAAGTCCTTCTTTTCTTATACTATCAATCAACCAATGTGCTTTTGCAGAATGATAATAAGATGAATTTAATGCATCAACTTTTTTGCCTTCGTATTCGTAATCTACTTCTGTAAAATCACAATGATTGCCTATGGGTTCGTATTCGTCATTTAGATTTTTAAAGTCCATGCCAGAATGACCTGGTTTAGGATTCTCAGGTTTTTCTGTATATCCGTGTGGTAAAAAGTATTGATAAGTGAATGACTGAGATTGTAATTGATTCCAACCCCACATCTTACCATCTTTGATAAGTTGTGCGACTTCACCCCATGTAGTTTGTTTTAGTTTAATACCAAGATGATCTATCAACCACTTGACAGATATGTATGCATCTTTGTCTTCGTAAGGTTTGTCTAATTCAAAACCACCTAAATGATAATGAAAAAATTTATCTTTAGGTTCGCCTGAAAATACTTCTTTAACTTCTTCTAAGGTTTTTGCTTTCATAATATAGTTTCATAATATTTATCCAGTTATAGGAGTGCCTGGCCACTGATTGCTCAAGTTACCATCCCACCTGATTACAGGTGTTCGACCTTGTCTTGCATATGTAGACGGACTTCTATGTTGATAGATGACTGGTGTTCGACCTTGTCTTGCATATGTAGACGGACTTCTGTGATTGTAAGTCAACGGCGATCTATGTTGATAAGTCAACGGTGATCTGTGTTGATATGTGCCTGGTTGTCTTGCATCACGAATATTAGGTTCTTGTTGTGAAGATGCGACTTGATAAATCAATGGTTGTCTTGCATCTCTAATATTAGGTTCTTGCTGATTTCTAATAAACGGATTTTGTCTGTTTGCAATGACAGGCTGTTGTTGGTCACGAATATTAGGCTCTTGTTGATTTGATGCAACTTGATATATTAGAGGTTGTCTAGAATCTCTTATATTAGGTTCTTGTTGATTTCTAATAAACGGATTCTGTCTATTTGCAATAACAGGTTGTTGCTGGTCACGAATGTTTGGTTGTTGACCATTAGATGCAACTTGATAAATCAATGGTTGTCTTGCATCTCTAATATTAGGTTCTTGTTGGTCTCTAATTACAGGTTGTTGGTTGTTTCTGATATTAGGTTCTTGTGCATTTCTAATATTTGGTTCCTGCTGTGATGATGCAACTTGGTATATGAGAGGTTGTCTAGCATCACGAATGTTAGGTTCTTGTTGGTCTCTAATTACAGGTTGTTGATTATTTCTAATAAACGGATTCTGCCTATTTCTAATATTAGGTTCTTGTTGCGAAGATGCAACTTGATATATTAGAGGTTGTCTAGCATCACGAATATTTGGCTCCTGTTGGTCTCTAATCACAGGTTGTTGATTATTTCTTTCAAACGGATTTTGTCTATTTCTAATATTCGGTTCTTGTTGTGAAGATGCAACTTGATATATCAGTGGTTGTCTTGCATCTCTGATATTAGGCTCTTGTTGATTTCTAATGTTTGGTTCTTGTTGATTCCTTTCAAAAGGATTCTGCCTATTTCTAATATTAGGTTCTTGTTGTGAAGATGCGACCTGATAAATTAATGGTTGCCTTGCATCACGAATGTTAGGTTCTTGTTGAGACCTGATATTAGGTTCTTGTTGGTTTCTCTCGAAAGGATTTTGTCTGTTTCTAATATTTGGTTCCTGTTGTGATGATGCAACTTGATATATGAGAGGTTGTCTCGCATCTCTAATATTAGGTTGTTGATTACTTGCAATCAAAGGTTGTTGAGCACTTTTAATTGTCGGTTGTTGATTATCTCTAATATTAGGTTCTTGAGCAGATACAGGGTTTCTGTAAGTAAACGGTGACCTATGATTATATGTAAATGGATTTTGATATGCTACAGGATTTCTATATGTAAAAGGCGACCTATGATTGTATGTAAACGGATTCTGATACGCTACAGGATTTCTATATGTAAATGGTGACCTGTGTTGATATGTAAACGGTAATTGATATCCTCTTGGGTCTCTGTATGTAAAAGGTGACCTATGATTATAAGTAAAAGGCGACCTGTGGTTATAAGTTGAAGGCGACCTGTGATTATATGTAAAAGGCGATCTATGTTGATAGTTAACAGACACCCTATAAATGAAAGGTGTTCTCCCTGTTGTTTGTGCGTTTGCTATTGAAGGTTGTCTTGGCATAATTTATCCTATGGTTTAAATCCTGGATTAAAGTTAGGATTAATTTCCTGGAAGTTATGCACAAGCATACCATTCGCAAAGAAATTATGATTATCTTCTATACCAGATAAGTTATGAACTGTCATTTCTTGATTCTCATCTATAGAAATTACTTCTAGTCCAACTTCATCTTCTCTATCAAACATGATAGCGTCTGTCATCGAGAATAAATTATCCCCGACTTTGATTTCGTGAGAGTTTACACCCTCCATCCATTCGTGTTCTCTTACACATTTCTCAACATCAAAAGCACCCCACTCGCCATTTGCAAGCATTATTGGGTGACTATCAGTGACTTGTAATATTCT
>FUFK010042459.1_pt1 | contig 12935 bp, 12 predicted proteins | sample 1021851 | NCBI WGS metagenome assembly FUFK01 (sample SAMEA51879418, study PRJEB19060) | metagenome | reverse complement strand
CAGCTGTTACTGGTCATCAGTTACGAGTTCATGGCGGTAGCGGCACTGGTGCAATTCAAATAGGAGCCGCTACAAATTTTAACAGCGTAATATCATTTGGAGATCCAGCAAATAGCTCCATAGGTAAAATTGAGTACGCTCATAATGGTGATCAGATGCGGTTTTTTGTGTCTGGATCTCAGCGTGGGCTTATTGATACTTCTGGACGACTTTTGATGCTAAAGACAGCGGCAGGATTGGCTAATACTGGCTTTGAAACACATGCTAATGCCGCTGGATTCCTTGGTACAACAAGCACAGGAGCAGCCCTTTATGTTAATAGAGAAGACTCCGACGGAACGCTTGTAGTTTTCAGACAAGATAACAGTGATGAAGGCAGCATAACCGTGTCTGGCAGTACTGTGAGTTATAATGGTGGACACCTTTCACGTTGGTCACAAACTGCTGATGGAAACCGCATCGATGGATTGCTCAAAGGCACTGTGATGACTAATCTTGATAAGATGGCTGTCTGGACCAAAGAAGATGGCACGGTCAAGAATAATGAGCAACTTAACTGCATGGCTGTATCGTCTGTTGAGGGCGATGCGAATGTATCTGGTGTATTTGTTAATTGGAATGAAGAGGAACTTCACGACGATGCTTACGCTAGTAGTCGCGTTAACGATATGAATATCGCAATGACTGGCGATATGGTCATTAGAATTAAACAAGGCACAACAGTAGCACGAGGTGACTTGCTGATGAGTGCGGGAGATGGCACAGCCAAGCCGCAAGGCGATGATATCGTGCGATCAAAAACGATAGCAAAGGTCACCAGCACACACGTTAGCCATACTTACAGCGATGGTAGCTATCTTGTGCCATGCGTTTTGATGGCTTGCTGAAGGAGAAAAAAATGGCAGCGACATGGACAGTTAATAATCTTGACTTTTATAAGAGTCATGAAGGTAAAACAAATGTAGTTTTTACTGTGCATTGGAATTGTGCAGATAAAGATTCAAATGGAAACACAGGACAATGCTATGGTTCTATTGCTATTCCAACAGATGATTTGTCTTCTTTTACCTCATATTCAGATATAAAAGAAACACAAGCAATAGGTTGGGCAAAAGCTGCTCTAGGTTCTGATGAAGTAACCTCAATAGAAACAAATGTAGCTAATCAAATTGTAGAAAAAGCAACCCCAAAACAAGATTCTGGTAAGCCTTGGTAAGTTGAAAATTTTTATAGGCACACTATCTATTATATACAGTTAATAACTGTTAGCTAATAGGAGAAATAAAATGGCTGAAGAAGCACAAGTTGTAAATATTAATGGCACTGAATACAATGAAGCTGATCTTACTGAACAGCATAAGTATTTTATAGCACAGATTAAAGATTTGCAAAGTAAGTCTAAGAGCTTGAAGTTTCAACTTGATCAAGTTCAAGTTAGCCTCAATGCTTTTACAAACTCTTTGATATCTGAGCTAGAGAAAAGCTCTGAGAAACAGGAAGACTAAAATGAAAGACCCCTCACAAGTGAAGAATGGTTTGGATGCTGCATTTGCTACAAGCGTAGTNTCNACTCCNATCTGGCTACAATGGCTAGAAAGTAGTTTGCAACTGTTCATGCTTGTGGGGGGTTCTATTCTGTTAGCGGTTCGTTTGTGGGCGATGATAAAGTATAGGAAAAAATCTGATGAAGAATGAGATTTTGGATATGAGAGAAGAATTAATTGAAGTTCTTATTAGGCAAAGAAACTTAGCTTACGATGAAATTGCAAAGCTTGAGGCTAAAGTGACAGTGTTAAATAAAAAGATTGAAGAGTTTGAAGTGCAAGACTTGATGGACGATTTGTTTAAAAATCAAGGAGGTGCATGATGGCTAGGACAACACAGCAAATACAAGACGAGATAAGACTTCTTGAGTCGGACGCACAAGACAGTGGTTTGGGGCCTGATGATCAAAATAAACTGACGGAACTTAGGTCTGAATTATCACAGGTTGGATCTGGAACATCTCCTCTATCACCAGATATCCCAGGTGGTCCCGCTCAACCTGGTGAACCTGTTACATTTCCTCCCTCAGAAGGCCCTCCCCCAGGAGATCCCCCAAAGCCTCTTGAACCAGATCCCCCGATTGTTGAACCAGATCCCCCAAAGCCTATTCCTGAACCAGATCCCCCGAAACCTAAAAGAACAGCACGAGAGATACAAAGTGAGTTAAATCTGCTTGAGACGGATTACAAAGAGGGATACGAGTCAGAAGAGTATTATAATAGAAGAAAAAAAGAGTTACAAGATGAGTTAAAAGGCATAACACCATCAGATCCCAAACCAGACCCAGATCCTAAACCAGATCCAGATCCTGAACCAGATCCTGAACCTGAACCCCCTACAGAGCCAAGAGATCCAGATGATCCAGATAAGCCAGTTTCAGAATACATTCCCACAGGAGAAGAATTAACAGCTACTCAATATCAAGACTTTTTGTTTCCAAGTCTTCCACCTGGAGCAACGGTAACTTCAAAAGATATGGAAATAAGCCCTGATGAGCTTCTTACTTTAAATGAAGATCAGGTGCTTAATGACATTGAATATAAAACTGCAGTTGTCGATAGCGAAAAAGATGAGTATAGAGTTGCGTCTCCAGACAAAAAGGCGGCTGTTACCTACGATCCTGTAGATACAGCGGATATTCCAAGTAGCGCAGATTATACTTCTGTTGGTGTACTTAGCACCGTTGAACAACTTACGAACGGTGAAATTTCTGCAGAAGAAGGTGGAAATAAAATAGGTGCTCTTGTAGGAGATATTCAAGGAACAGTATCTGATGAATCAATAGCAAAAGCAGCAACTGAAGAACTTGATCAACGAGCGACAGTTCAGTTTCAAATGGAACAACTGTTTAAGTCATTTGAAGAAGGAGGACCACCTCCTCCATGGGCATCAGGGGCTATGAGGGCTGCAGGAGCAATAATGGCTCAACGAGGTCTTGGACGTAGTTCAATGGCTGCTGCTGCTATCACACAGGCTACTTTAGAGTCTGGTATACAGATAGCATCACAAGATGCTAACAAGTATGCAACGATTCAATTAGCTAATCTTAATAATAAACAACAAGCAGCTTTACAAAATGCAATGACATTTGCAGCTATGGATAAAGCAAACCTTGATGCTCGTATGACTGCAGCGGTAAATAATGCAAAAGCATTTCTTTCAATTGATCTTGCCAATTTACAAAATGAACAGGCTATGAAAACTCTTGAATACAATGCAACCACTCAAAAACTATTTAATGATGCAGCGGCTGCAAATGCTGCAGCACAATTTAACGCAAAGTCAGAAAATCAAGTAAATGAGTTTTTTGCAGAACTTGATGTTCAGGTAGCAAATGCAAACGCTACTAGATTGGCAGCAATAGCTCAATTTAACGCTGACCAAACAAACTCCTCTGCAAAATACTTTGCAAAATTAAATGATGCCAGAGATCAATTTAATGTAAACAATCAATTACAAATAGCTCAAAGTAATGCAAATTGGCGTAGATCTGTAAACACAATTAACACTGCAGCACAGAATGAAACTAACCGTATTAACGCTTTAAATGTTCTTGGCATATCTCAATCCGCTCTTGATAGGCTTTGGCAAAAGTATAGAGATGAAGCTAGTTGGATTATGCAAGCTAATGAGAATGATTTAGATAGAGCACATCAGGTTGCAATTCTTTCACAACAGCAAGATTTTAATGCAAGTCAATATGAAACTGCTAGATCAGATGCTTTTTATAGCAGTTTAGGAGATGTAGTCATGAAAGGCATCTTCACAGTACTGGAGTCGTAAATAATGACAGATTTAAATGAAACAATAGCAACTTTTAATAAAGCTTGGAACGCAGGAGAGTATGGGGATCTTGGGTTGGATTCTGGGCTGGCTGACGAGACTGAATATCAACAAAACTATGCTCCGCAAAGAGCAGCGATTCCTGAGACTTTTGCTGCTGATTACAACCCCAGACCTGCACAAGCAATTGAAAGATATAACTACAGTTTTATGGACCCTGGATTTGGAGATGGGTTTGATGCGGAAGAGATAGCAAATATTGAACCTAATATTTTTCAAGAGATCATCGGGGGTTTTGAAACTCTAGGTGAAAAAGGAAGATCCTTTTTAGCAGATCTGTTTGGAACAGACCCAGAAAAAGTAGGACAATTTTTTAAAAGTTTACAGGGAGTTATGGGCTATGCAGGTTCAAAAGGGGGATCTTCATCAGCAAGGCAGTTAGTTCGATCTGCAAAGACCACTGCACCTACTCCTAGAGCATCTGGATTTAGATCTACTCCTGTAAGAAGAGCTACTCCTGCACAAAAAGCAGCTAGTAATACCGCTAGTTTAATTCGACAAGCGCAACAAAATGGAACTTCTACAGCTAGAATCCAGAACGCTAAACTTGCTAACCTTTTAAGAAATGTAGTTCAAGTTTCAGAAACTAAACCACGAACTGAACGTCTAGCTTTGCCCCAACAGTCTATAAGTATTAGAAGAAGAACATAAGTTTAAATAGTATAGGAAAGAAAATGCCAGAAGCACCCATTAGACCAACTTTTGATCGTTTTAACGCACCACCACCAGGACACTCATTAACGGATGAGCCTGGAAAATGGGCGTGGGAGAAGCCACCAGAGTTTGCTGATCCTGCAGAAGCACTTCAGTTTGTAATAGAAAAAGCAGAGGAGCCTGAGAACGAAGAAAACTTATTACGACTTATGGCCTCTGGTGCTCCCATAGAGGCAATTGTAAACACAATCTGCTTTGGTGGATTTATGCAAGGCCAATGGACCCCTGACTGTGCAGAAATTCTAAAGCCCCCTGTCACCCTGCATTTCTTAGGGTTAGCTCTTGAAAACGATATTCCAGCAACTGTGTTTAATATTGATCCTGAAAAGAAAAAACAACAACGAATTATGCCAGATGAAGAAGTTCTTGCACTTATGGAACAAAATCGACCTGATATGTATGAGGGTCTTATGTCAACTATAGATGTTCTTCTTGAAGATGAGCCTGTAGAAGAAAAAGAAGAAAAGCCTAAAGATGTTAAACAGGTTACCTTTATGGAAGCAGAAAATGAACCTCAAGAGCCAGAGGAGCCGACTGGTTTTATGGGTGCTGAAGAAGAGGAGATTTCACGATGAGCTTTAGGCTAATGGCATTTGTTGGTGGTGCTGCAAGGGCTGCTAGCGAAGGGTTAGATAGACGTGCTGCATTATTAAGAGAAGAAGAACTCCTTGATAGAAAAGAGGCTCGTGAAGATCTTTTGTTTGAAAGAGAGATAGCGGCTAGAAAAGATGCTGCAAAACTTGTGGCTGAAGGAGAGGATAATAGAGCAGATTTAAGGGCTAAGACTTCTCGTTACGTTGCAGACAAAGGTTACAGCGGAACTGTAGATGCTGCAAGAATTAGAGAAAGAGCAAATCGTGCTAAAAATTTTACAAGTATGGGGCCAGGACTAGGCGAAATTAAAGTTAGGAGTACAGCAAAAGAACAATTTCAAGAAAGGTTAAATTGGTTTCAAAACCTCACTCCTGAAAGATATGAAGAGCTTATGTCGGATGCAAACACTGCAGAGGCTGTAACCAACGCTGCTAGAATGTTATATGCAAATGGAACTCAATATTTTGTGACTACTACTACAGATGCTTTAGGAAGAGTGATTAGTAAAACTCCAAGGCCATTGGAGAGGTTGCCAACCATTGCTAATAAACCTGGGTTAGCTAAATTTCTTAAAGATTTATATGAGGGTAAAGAACCTGAAAGTATAATAGCAACAACCGCAACAGCCCCCGTTACTAAAAAAGTATCTCCAGATATGAAACCTTTATCCCGTGAACAAAAGACTATGTTTAATGTGATACACAATAGACATTTTGGAGAGCGTAACTCTCCAGAAGAAAAATATAAATACGGAATGAAAGTTCTTGGGACTGATGTTGATAATCCTGTATTTATAAAAGGTCTTGCTAGTCCTCTGGGGGAAGCTTTAAGGGGAGACTTAAATTTTCTTGGAGAGGATCGAAAACAAAAAGTCTCTGCGTATTTATTCAATCCTGCAAATGGATTTGTAGATAAAAATGGTGCATTAAACTCTAATTTTGTTAGATTTGCAGATGTTTTTGGCACTCAAAAAGAAGTAGCAGAAGGAAGTAAAAATATAAATTATAGAATAACTCCTCAAACTGTTAATCAAGTAGCGAAAACAGATTTTAATGTTAAAAAGATGCTTGAAAAAGATAAACCAGAAGCAGCTAGAAAGGCACAGGTAGCACGAGAAATTATAAGAAATGTGGATGCTGCTGAACGTGCTATAAAGGCATTAGGGTCTGGTTCTACTTTAGTTTCAAGAATTATAGAAGGTTCAGCGGGTATTAAAGAAGTTCTTAATATCGGCCTTGGGCTGTTTGAAAAAAATAATGTTTTTGATCTTCAAGGATTTAAGACTGTTGACGGTGTAACTCAGGATGGAGAAAAGATATATCAGCTTAAAAACGGAGCAAGGTTTACAGAAACCGCCTTTAAGAATTTACAAGCAGCATCAAACGTTGGATCAAATCTTTTCAATCTTCCCGCAGGAAAAGAGAGAGCAGCGGCCCAGTTAAAATTTTTAGACACTGTTCTTATGTATCAGCTAGCTGCTCTTATTCAAGGAGAGGGTGGACGAGCTATTTCCGATAATGACGTTAAACTATTCCGTGGAACTGTAGGCGATATATTTACCAGTGTGGAGGGACGTGAAGAAAGATTTAAGTTTATAAGATATATGTCCCGTGACGCATTAAGTAGGAATCAGATATATAACCTTTTAAAAGGTGATTCAAATTCTGGTGTTCTTAAAACTGTAGATAAATCTCTTTCGTTATTAGATAATATAGATTTAGATAATTTTACAGAAAAAGCTTCTAAAATGATACCTCCAAGAGCCAGAGGTGAGGTAATAAAGAAAGTTAGAGAGGATGCAGGAAAAGCATTTAGAACTGTAAAAGACGCTGTAAATGAAATTATATTTAATCCTTCTATGGTTCAGGATGGTCTTAGAAAAATAGACAGTAAAACACGAAGAAAATTATTTCAAAACCTTACAGAACTTAGACAAGGCCAAAGAACAAATATAAGGTTTTTAGATGGAAATAGTCTTGATAATAGAAGACTTACTCAAAATATATTTGCAGTAAATCTTACTCCGTTAGGTATGGTAAAAGAAGAGTATAAAAAACTAACAGCACGTAGGCTTGGGCCTAAATTTATAAGAGAACGTGTAGCAGAAGTTGCACAAGAACAATATCAAAAAGTGTTTAAAGATTCTAATAAAAAAATATTTGCTTTTAGTTTAGACTCTAATTCTGATTTAAGGCAGATACCTCTTTATTTTAAGATAGGTAACGATGGAACACCTTCATACACTTTTAATAAAAACGCAGAGGGTGTCGTGCTTCCTGATTATACAACTAATAAAACATCTGATGCAGGAATCGTAAACACTGCGGTTAAAAAAGCAGAAGCAGTGGCTAACAAGCTATTTAAGTAAGGAAAAAAATGGCGTATTCAATACCCGATGAATTACAATTAGATCTTACACCACCCTCCGTGTTAAGCTCAGAAGAAGAAGACAAAAAAGAAGATATTGCAAATATCGCTGCAGGGTTACAAAGAGCACAGGGACTAATACCTGAAGAAGCAAGATCTATTCTTGAGGCTACCCCAGAAGAAACGCAACAAAGGGCTGCTCAAGTAGAACAAGCTATTGAACAGGCTGCAGGTCCATTTGGAAAGATAGGGCTAGAAGAGGAGGCTCTGGGTCTTCAGAGGACTGCTTATAGCATATGGAAAGATATTGCAGACGTTGCTAATCAATTTACCATGGGAGTTGCAGTGCCTATTGCTCAAGCGTTTGGAATAGAACCAGAGATAGATCCTGAAGCTAGTAGTCTTGCTAAAAAAAATAAAGAGTTTCTTCAAAAAATAAAACAGTATAAAAAAGAACAAACTTATCTTCTTGGTGATGATAGTCCTACAATAGCATGGAAAGCTGCTGCAAAAGGTTTTACAGAAGCTCCTGAAGTGGCAGAACCTGCAGAATATATTCGTGATGTTATAAATAATGCGTCTAAAGAAGTCGGGGGTGATTTACAACTAACTGCACAGGAAGCTGAACAAATTACCAGATGGGGCCGACCTGAAGCATCTATTCTTGAACAAGCAGTGCGTTCTATCCCTGAAGTAGCAGCATTTGCAACCGCTGGCGTTAAGTTTGCTGCTCGTGGTTCAAAAGAAGTTGTTGATCGTGCAAATCGAATACTAAAAGAAAAAGGTTTTAAAAATGGTATTCTTGATGCAGATGAAGGTCAAATTAGAGATGTTGTTCAACAGCTTATGGAGGACGTTGTAAAAGGAGGAAATACTGCTATAGGTTTCTATACCAAAAGATATCTTATTCCTTTTTTCAGAGGAACCCGTTCTAAATTGTTTGGACGCAGAGCTACTCAAATAATTCGCCAAGAACAAATGAAGGGTGGACGATACGCAGAGGCTAGCCGTAAAATTGAAGAAGCAAGAGGTAAGGTAAAATCTGCAAGAACAAGCGGTGATAAAAAGTTAATTGATCAAGAAAATGCAAAATTAAAGTTATTGCAAAGACAAAGAGTAGGGCTAAAACCCACTATTAAAAAAGAAATATTACTAACAGAAGTAGGTGCTACCGCTGGTGCAATTGCTGCTACAAAGTATTTTGAGGATGACACGTTTGCTCCCATATTTGGTGCGCTTGGGGGAGGTCTTACTACTGGCATTGGTTACGATGTTATGAGAAGTTTTGCTACTTCTGGCAGTAGATGGGTTGGTGATCTTATATTTGATGCTGCAGGGGCTACATCACTTCTTGATGATAGTCAATTAGCTCTCATAGCTAGAACAGGAAATCTCAAAGAGTTAAGAGATATGTCTAAGGCTGAAAAGAATGCTCTGCGTGATTTATGGCAGGGTGTGAGAGAACTTCCAGAAGAGGCTCGTGCGGCTGCTTTTAATTCTTTAAAATTCTTTAGACAACTGCAAAATGATCTCAGTGAGTTAGGTATACCTGATGAGGTTCTTAGAGAGACTGTAGGAAAAGCCTCTGGTATTGCTCCATTTATGGCTGCGAGACAAGCCATGGGTATAGATCTTGCTGCAAAGAAACCATTTGGTAAAAAGAGAATAATGGAGAATCTTGAAAATGCCATCAAAACAAGAACGGATGGTGCAGTTCTTCACTCTAACTTTAATAAGGCTATAGAGAATCTAATAGAACAAGTTCCAACTAATAGATTAGGTGAAGATGGTCAAAAGAGGTTCACTAGATTTGTTGAACAGATGAAGCAAGCCTCTAATACTCTTGAAACTGAGTTAATAGATGAAACGGCAGCAATGACACAGTTATTTGGTCAAGTTGCTAATCTTGTTAGAAATAGGTCTATTGAAAATGCGTTTGATGACAAAGAGGCTCTTGAAAATATTTTCTCTGAACTTCACAGGATTAAAGAAAGTGCAGCCACTCAAGCTTCAGGGGATAGTATACAAAATAATCTATTAACCGCTGAAATTGATAAGATGATGGAACTTTCTGAACAATTGGTTAAGGGAACAGATTACAATCCAGAGGGTGCTAGAGAATTTATGAGGCTTAGTTCTTCTGTATTTGAAAAATACTTTGATCCTAATAAACATCTTATTGATCTTGAAGGTGGGGCAAATGCTCTTGCTTCTTCTGCATCGAAAAAAAGAAGCGAGGCTACAGGCAAGGCTTCCTCTATGTTTGAAGATTTTATTGGTCAAGATGTAAAGGTTAATGTAACAAATTTTGTAGACGATTTGTTTCAAGCAGAAGATACGGCAAGNTATACATCTATAATACCAGGGGGAGAAAAAAGTAGAGTTTTACAAAGGTTAGCAGGAGTAACTATTCCTGACTCTCCTGATCTAAGACAACTTGCTCTTAGATTAAGTGGAGATTCTATGAAATTAGCTCTTAGAAATAACAAACCTTTACGAGATGCAATACAAAGCCATATGCAAGAATTATCAAGGCGAACAGACGGTGCGTATGCAGCACCTAACTACGTTACTTTTGACTCTGTAAAAGATCTTTTAGAAGCTGCCATTATAAAATCAAATGGAGATAATATAGATAACATGGATGTTTATAGATATCTTAAAGCTTTTGAAGATAGAATTGATGGTTTACCAGAGCAGCTAAGACTTGAATTAGATCCNATTGACATACAACAACTTTCTAGCAGCTTTGGAAAGAAAGCTCACATAGCCTATTCTCAGGGAAATATGAACGTCTATCGAAAGTATAAAAGTCTTAATGAGAATATAATAGATAGTCTTGATAATGTGACTCTTGAAGAAGGGTCTACCATGAAACAAAAACTAGTTGCTGCAAAGAATTTTTATAAAAAGCAGGTAATAGAAAGATATGATCCTGAAGTAAATAAATTTGGATCTAATCTTATTAATCTAAAAGAAGTCAATAATGATTATGCCGTTGATCCTAAGTACTGGATTGATTTTGATAAGATATTAAAGGGTGATTCTGCTTATGGTGATGATCTAGCTAGACAACTTGAAATAACTTATGGAACTTATGATGAAGTTTCAAAATCTTACGTTCTCGATGAAGTTACTAAAAGTGCGATTAGAAATAATTTACAAGACTACATCACTTACATGATAGGGCAACAGAAAGAAGTTCTTGATAATGTCGCGTATTCAAAAGGAGTGATTGGAGCAAAAGATTCACCCCTAATATCTGCTAGTGTAGAAAGAGAACTAGGAAAAGATGAACTTCAAGAACTTCCAAAAACAATTTTGAGAAGTAATGCTTTAAATGCTTTAAGCGAAAAAGGACTAATAGATATTAAAAAAATAGAGGCGTATAACGCTGATGTTGAAAAGCAGTTAGGTGGAACTGAGGTATATAAAAGAACTATTTTACAACTTGAAAAGAATTTAGACAGAGTAGAAAAGAAAGCTGTTAATATTTTAAATAGAAGAGAAAAATCTTTAAGAACAATTTTAAGACAGACCCCTCTTGTTGAAGCTGCTAACAAAATTAGTCTTGCCACTGCCTCTGAAGATACATATACAACATTTCTTAACTACATTGCAAAAGGTGTAAGATCAGAGAAAAACTATGAAGAAGCTGTAAGAACTATCGCACGAAATTCAAAAGTTTCTGAAGAAGTTGTTCGTGATGATATAAGAGCAATAACATTAAAAGCCCTTTCAGAAACTGCTGTTGGAGATTCTGTTGAAGTAACACCAGGAAACTTTGTAAAGAGTTTAAATGGTAGTGTTCTTGCAGGAGAACTTGCAACAAATTCTGCACAATATCGTAGAATATTAGGAGATGAGATATACGAAAACGTAAACAAAATGGCTCAGTTTCTTAATATAAAAGAAAGAAACATGATGGCACTCATGACAGAATCGGGGTATATATCAAGAGTTCCAAGAGGTCTTTCCGTGGACGCTCTTACCTCAAGAACCTATAGCATTATGCGAGGGGTTGTGAGTCCTACCTATATAGCTGCAGAAGTAGGGTTGAAAGCAGTAAGACAAAAGAGAGCTAACACAATATCTAAAGTTCTTGCAGACCCTAAGACTACAGATCTATTGATTGATTTTATTGAAACTGAGGGAGCAAACATAAAAGAATTTAATAAGCAGTACACGCCTATTATTCTTGAAACTCTTGCTGAAATTAGACAATCAGATAAACGGATTGAGGTTGAGCAACAACTTCAAGAACTAGAAAGAAAAAAATATGGGAGTGAATGATGACAATACTTAGTTTAATAACATGTATTTTTGCAGCGATAGGGCTTTTCTCTGTAGTAGCTGCCTTTACACCAAATGAGTCTGACAACGCTTATTTACAGAAGCTATGGGACTTCATCAATCTTCTTGGGGCTAACGTTTACAAAGCGATTAATAAGTGAACTTAATACCCTATGAACCTGTGATGTTACGCATCACTTATCACATGCCAGATCATCCTCATGTGCTACAAGAGTTTATCTGGCAATTTCTTGATTTTGCGCCTGTATATCCAAGAATGAATCATTTTGTTAAATATTGGAGAAAGAATATTGAAGGGCCGATACATACAATAGAGTTTGACTGTGGAACAAAAGAAACTACAACAAGACAGTAAATACAATCCTTTAGATTTAGATAACGATGGATGTGTATCCGATAGAGAACTTGAGATAGCAAAAGCTGTAGAACAGCATGAGAAGATGGATGCACAAAGAAGAATGGCATGGACTGCAATGATAGCAATGTTAGTCTTTACAGCCCTGGTATTTTTGCCTCTCTTTCCTGATACTAGAATAAAAGCCCTTGGTGATTTGTTTTCACTCTTTTATATCGGTATGGCAGGATGTGTGTCTGCATACTTTGGTGCTGCAGCCTTTGTGAGTAAAAAGAAATGATACAAGCCTTGTTACCATCAATACTACCTGTTGTTACGGATGTAGTGGGTAGATTCCTGCCTGAAGATAAAGAGAAGAAGGCACAGGCAGAAAGAGAAATACGGGCTAGCTTAGAAGAAAACTTAGCAAAAGTAAACTTAGCCCAGGCTCAAGCTAACATAGAGCAAGCTAAACACCCTTCTATCTTTGTAGCCGGAGCTAGACCTGCCATCATGTGGATATGTGCTTTTGCTCTTGGGTGGCAGTTTATATTAGCCCCCATACTGTCTTGGATTATTGTTACTTGGTATCCTATGGTTACTCTACCCATGCTTGAAACAGGTGAGCTTACTAGTTTAGTTCTTGCTTTGCTTGGACTTGGCGGTATGCGTACAGCAGAAAAATGGAGAGGCGTAGCTAGAAACAGTATTAAATAAACTTCTC
>FUFK010048200.1_pt1 | contig 12938 bp, 8 predicted proteins | sample 1021851 | NCBI WGS metagenome assembly FUFK01 (sample SAMEA51879418, study PRJEB19060) | metagenome | reverse complement strand
TCAAACCTAATTTTGACATACCTAAATTTCCGGGTGGACTAGAGGGAGTATAATGTCAATCGCACCAATTTCAAACGAGAATATAAAAGTCGGATATATTAGTCAAACTGACGGATATATTAAGAATAGATCTGTTGCTCAAGCAAATGATTATGAGGCACTCAATCCGGGCACAACTTATATCTTTTTAAATGGTGATAGTAAGGTAGAATATCTTTCGATTGATGAAGTAAACAAATTAACTTCAAAGAACTTACTAAGAACTGATCCTTGTAAGATAGGGCCTCAACCATGTCCCCCACCCACACTTGAATTTTATGGTGGTGGTGGAATAGGTGCAGAAGCAAATCCAGTGGTAGATCGTCAGGGAAATTTACTTGCTGCTGATTTAGTTAATGGTGGATTTGGATATCAAACACCACCTTTTGTAACAGTCGTTGATCCTTGTCGTAATGGAAATGGTGCCGTTCTTAACACAGAAATAAAAAATGGAGTTGTCGTAAGAATTATTGTAAACGAAACGGGCACAGGATATCTACCACCAAAATCCACACTACCACAATATCCTGCAATCCTTCAATTATCTGAAGTTAGAGTGGATGAACCCGGAATAAATTATGATTGTGGTAAGGATGAAATAATTATTGAACCAGCAAATGGAACTCAATTAGCGTATACCTGTGAACCGTTTGGAAAAATATCTGGTGTTAAGGTTCTTAGGGCTGGAAATTTTACTGAGTTACCAGATATTAGAATGAAAACAACGACAGGGATAAACGCTTCTTTCACTCCTGTTTTTAATGTCGTTCGCGATCCAGTTCCTGTAGAACCAGTTGCAAAAGACATTGTACAGGTATTTGACCTTGTTGGATTAAATATAAATGGATATGTTGGTGGAAAGGAATACTATGGTAATGTGTACTTTAAAAATGGTGTCAAATTTGCAGGAACATCTATCAAATCCGGAACAAATATAAGGGTATTTGAATCTAGAGAGGCAAGTATAAGTGGAGTGAATGTTCCAGTGGTAAGAACAGTCAGAAGTGACACGACATTAGATACGAGAACTACTGAAACCACTGACGTAATCACAGCAGAACCAGAGATTGTTGAATCTACAACATTTACAACTGCTCCAGCACCCGCACCAAGTCCAAGCCCATCTCCAACACCAAGTCCTGCTCCAGCACCCGCACCCGCACCAAGTCCAGCACCTGCTCCATCTCCAGCACCATCACCAACCCCTCCACCTTCCCCACCACCTAGTGGTGGAGGTGGATATGGAGGTTACTAAATATTAATCATGTCTGAACAAACAAATTACAACACTCAAAAATTAAGCTGTCAGGATGCATCTCTTGTTTTTGGTGGGATATCAAAAGACAAAGCAGTCATATCTAGTTTTGAGATAAGGGCAAGAGATGGACGACACATCTTTAGAAAAGATCGTAGTGGTAAGAGAAAAGGTTGGACTACATCTATCTCTCCCGGAAATTTTCAAGTAAAAGCAGGATTGGATAATAAAGCAGGAACTACGATATACATTGAGGCAGAGAATGGAGATGTGGTTATAAAATCTATGAAAGGTAACATTAGATTTGAAGCAGCAGAAAATATTGAATTGTACGCAAGAAAAAATATCATGATGGAAGCAAACTCTCAAATGGATATTAACTCTAATAATATAAATCTTAACGCAAGATTTTGCATGAAAATAAAAGGGGACTCATTTTTACATATTAATGCACCTAACGGAATGGAGATTTTATCTAATATAATTAGAGGTGTATCTTGTGCATCTGGGAGATCTGCATCTTTTCTTGATTTTTAGGAGGTTTTATGGCATTTACTTTAGATGAGGTATGGGTTAACAACGGTCAACTGGTCGTTGCGAGTGATACAGTTAAACCACCGGGTCAAGGACTAGGAAAAGGAGCTGATCGTGTAAGACACTCTGCATATATTNANGGCCCNCTTCAAGTTGGTAANACTGGTGATTTTTCAAGTCAAGANGGGACAGTAATGATTGGTGCGGATGGCAACACNGGTGCTGCCGAAGCANTAAAAGTAAAAGGTGGTGTNGTTGTTGATCCTGCTAGAGGAGATATTCATGANAGTAATTTNAANAATGTCACAGGNCAATCTTGNNNNTTTACNNGTAGNANNATNAATCNACAAAGTTGGAAAGGATTTGATATCAAACACCCGAATAAAGAGGGTNATCGATTACGTCANATTTGNCTTGAAGGGCCTGAAGCAGGTGTTTACTANAGAGGNAGATTAAAAAATGAAAAAATGATTCGTCTTCCATCATATTGGAAAGGACTTGTTAATATNGANACAATNACTGTTCAACTTCAACCNGTNGGTGCTCATCAAAATATNATTGTGAAAAGATGGGATGATNAATTCATTTATNTACANGGTCAAGGTGGCATGCCAATNAACTGTTTCTATCANGTATTTGGTGAAAGAATTGATGGTGAAAAATTAATTATTGAATACGAGGGAGANACNCCTGATAAATATCCCGGTGATCAATCACAGTATTCAATNTCNGGATATCATTACGATAGACGCACATTATAATNTTGACAAACCTNCTANATAGTGTTATANTATGANAAAATGGAGTTTTTATGGAAGAGGATTGGTTATCAAAGTGCGTNATNGATCCTTCAAAAAGAAAAGTATACCTNTACTCCGAGGGTGGTGAGAAAAGAACTGTAGATTGTGATACTGTTCAAGAGTTTATGAATGTATTGAANTTTNTNAGNTCAACAACGAGTGAAGACATGATTTCTTATGCAGAACCCCTATAGCCAGGGAAAAATAGCTTTTAATTTCAAAAATAGGTCGNCAAAAAATTCGGGCCAAAAATTGACCCTATTAGTTTTTTGCGTATCTGTTTCTTTGCTAAATAATCCATAACGGATACTATAAGTTTTGGAAAAATAACATGGGTCTTTCCAGATTAGAGAATTTTCTCAAAAATGTGCGAGGNAATATACTATATGTNAGTCCAAATGACTTGGANGCAACTGATAGTGTAGATAATAAAGGTAATTCTCTTACTCGTCCATTTAAGACAATCCAAAGAGCATTAATCGAGTCAGCCAGATTTTCATATCAGCAAGGTTTAGATAATGACAGATTTGGTAACACTACTATACTACTATACCCCGGTGAGCATATTGTGGACAACAGGCCGGGTTGGATTCCTATCCCTGATGGTGTAAATGCAAAATTTCAATTAAGAGATGGAACTGAATCTAGTGATTTTCCAGCATGGGACTTAACAACTACATATGATCTCAATAATGCTAATAATGCCTTATATAAGCTGAATAGTGTGCATGGAGGTGTAATAATACCAAGAGGAACCTCATTAGTAGGACTAGATTTAAGAAAAACAAAGATAAGACCGAAATATGTTCCAAGTCCAACAAATGCCACAATTGAAAGAACTGCACTTTTCCGCGTAACAGGCGCATGCTACATGTGGCAGTTTACAATATTTGACGCTGATCCAAATGGCACTGCATATCTTGATTATACTGCAAATCAGTTCGTTCCTAACTTCTCACATAACAAATTAACTTGTTTTGAATATGCAGATGGTGTAAACCCTGTTAAAATCAATGATGTTTACAATACTTACAGTTCAGATCGCACTGATCTACAAATGTATTATGAAAAAGTTGGTTTAGCATACGGAACTGCGAGTGGAAGAGAAATACAACCAGATTATCCATCATCATCAATAGATATACAACCAAAAATTGATGAATTTAGAATAGTGGGATCAACAGGTAAATCTGTTGGTATTTCAAGTATTAAAGCTGGTAACGGAACAGTCACAAGCGATACAATCACTGTTACAACCACGGAGGCAGTTGCGGGACTTGATGTAGATACTCCATTTGTATTAAGTGGTATCACTGCTAGTGGATATAATGGTAAATTTGTTGTAAGTGAAAAATTAAGCAGCACACAATTTAAATATGAAGTTCAAAACGCTCCAGCTAATGCACTTCCAACTGTTACTGGTGGTGCTATCAACCTAAACACTGATACAGTCACATCAGCTTCACCATACATGTTCAACTTATCGTTGAGATCTGTGTTTGGTATGAACGGACTTCACGCCGATGGACAGAAAGCAACTGGATTTAAATCTATGGTTGTCGCCCAGTTTACAGGTATTGGATTGCAGAAAGATGATAATGCGTTTCTATTATACAACTCTACAACTGGTGTATACGACGACGCAACAGTTCCCGGAAATGAAAATTTAAGCACAAACTCAAGGGCAGTATACAAACCAGCTTATTCAAATTTCCATATTAAGTGTAGTAATAATTCAGTTATACAGGCAGTTTCGATATTTGCGATTGGTTTTACTGAGCATTTTGTTGTTGAGACTGGTGGTGACATGTCAATCACCAACTCAAACTCTAATTTTGGTGCGAGAGCATTAAATGCGTCTGGATTTAGACCTGATGCATTTTCACAGGATGATAAAGGATATATCACACATATCATACCTCCAAAGGAGGTGCCAATCGCCGAAAATGCGATTGAATTTACAGCGATTGATGTTTCTAAAACAGTTGGTGTTGCCTCAACTGCACATTTATATCTCTTTAATGAAACAAATATTGACTCTCCACCAGAGAATGTTCTTGAGGGATATCGTGTTGGTGCAAAAGATAATGATCAATTATCAGTCCTTGTTCCTGCAGCTAGTGGCATCTCCTCAGAGTATAGCACCCGTATTGTGATGCCGAATGGTGGTATTACTACGACCAGACAATATAGTTCAGAAAAATTATTCAGAGTAGATCGAAGTTCCACTGGAATCAACAGTATTACAAGTAATGTAATTACACTAACTCAACCCCATACATTTGAAAACGCTGAGTCTGTTCGTGTTTTAAGTGATAATGGAAGACTCCCCGATGGATTAGATCCTAACATTGTTTACTTTGTAATTACTAATGCAAATGCAACAAGCGGTCTTACAACTACAACAGATATAAAATTAGCGAAAACTGAAACCGATGCAAAAAATGCCTCTGGGTTGACGATTAACAATCTTGGTGGATCATTAAAGATTGTAAGTCGTGTATCTGATAAGAATTCTGGTGATATTGGACACCCTATTCAGTACAGCACAACTGAAAATCAATGGTATATTAACGTATCAACTGCATCAACAGAGAGAGCATTGTATGATGATGTTGTTGTTGGATTAGGAACAACTGCTATTGGTGAATCTACACCTAGATCATTCATCAAAAGAAAATCAGACACAAGGGCAGCTAACGATACGATTTATAGATTTAGATATGTTATACCCCAATCGAGTGGTGGAACAAACGCAAGACCACCCATAGATGGATTTATTTTACAAGAATCTAATACATCAATTGGATCAACAGACTCTGAAATTCAAACATATTTTGGATCTGGAACTCTAAATCATGAAAATGAACAGAGAAATTTTAGATTCATCGCACATGCTCACTGGTCATCAAATGTTGCAAATGTATTAACTGAATTACCACACGATTTATCTGTTGATTCTAGAGTTGAATTAATAAACATCAAGAGTGGTGTGAATACGACTGGAGCTGGTAATTCTGGATTCAATGGAACTTTCCACGTCACAGGTATTACAAGTGCAAGAGAGTTTACAGTTGGAATCGCGACAGATCCCGGATCATTCACAAGTGATACTGTAACAAGAACTACATCATTACCACATTTCAAGAGAAAAAATTACAAGACAACTTATTTTGTTCAAGATATTGAAGAATTACAAGAGTATAAGCAAGGTGAGCAAGATGGAATCTATTATTTAACTCCTTTAAATGCGACAAATAGACCAGCTGTTGAACCATTCACATCTGAAAAGTTCTCTCAAAATATTGTTAACTTATTCCCACAAACTGATCGTGACACTCCTGTTTCTGATCCAGATCCTACAGTATCATATGCAAGATCAATTCCTATTGGTGAGGTAATAGTTGATGATGTTAAAAAAAGTGTTACAAGAGAAACGATTGATAAGTTTCTAAAAGATGTTGATGTTGGTATTGGATTAACAAATTTACAAACTGATCTTGAAACACAAGCACACACTTTCCAAACTAAAATTGACCATGGATTAAATCGTGTTGTTAATGTAAGTATTGCAAGTAGTGGAGATGGTTACGGAACAGGGGCAAACGCTGAATATTATAATGCAAAACTTGTTGGTATTGGAACATCAACAACCGGATCTCATGCAACTGCAAAAGTAAGCGTTGATGCCACTGGTGGTATTACAGATGTTACCATCATGGATGGTGGTAGTGCGTATGGAATAGGAAATACTATGCATGTTGTTGGCATAGCAACAACCACTACAGTCGGAACATATACGCCAGCTGTCGTTCAAGTGACAGAGATATATGATAACACGGGTGATGTTGTCCGATTAACTGGTGTAAGTTCTGAGACATACAATCAGTTTAATAGTCTGTATCGAATTACTGAGATTGATGTCGGTGCAGCGAAAAGTTTCAGAGCTGCGAGTGATGTTACACTCTCTGGTGTCACAACTGCAGGAATTGGAACAAGTCCTTTAGATGACGCTGCTGTTTATGTCACAGGTGAGAGTTTAAGAATTACTAATCTTTCTTATGAAACTAATAGTGGTATTGCAACACTTACATCAGCAAGTAATCATGGATTGAGAGTCAACTCGAAAATAAGAATTAACACAGGTATCACTACATTTAATGGTGATCCATTTGAGGGAAGTTTTGTTGTTACTAGGAATGTAAGTGCTACACAGTTTGCTGTCAGAATTGGTGCTGCTGCGACAACACTTGCTCCAACAGGTGGCCCTGTTGTTGTTGCTGCTGGTTCATCAATGTTTGCATTCCGTGAGGGATTTGTATCAAGTGATGGTATTCCAACCATAGAAAACGAAAGTTTGAATGGAAGAATGCAGTCTAGATACGCAGGTATAACAACTACTTTATCTGCTGCGATATCTGATGCGGTCACAACAAGTGTAAGTTTGACAAATGTTGGTGATTTAGGAGTGAGGATTGGTGATTATCTCATGATTGATGATGAGATAGTTCGTGTTAAAGGATCAATTGCAAACCCTGCAACAAACCCACTCACAGTATTCCGTGCAGTTCTTGGAACAAGAGCAACGACCCATGTAAATGGAACAGTTGTTCGCCGTATCAAACCATATCCCATCGAATTAAGAAGACACTCTATCAATAGAGCGTCAGGTCACACTTTTGAATACGTTGGATATGGCCCCGGTAATTATTCAACCGCACTACCACAAAGACAGGATCGTGATATATCTGATACTGAGGAATTAATCGCACAATCACTTAAACGTGAGGGTGGTGTCAATTACTTCACAGGAATGAATGATAAGGGTATTTCATTCTCAGGTAATAAGAAATTAAGCACAGTTACAGGTAAAGAAGAGGTATTTGATTCACCAATCAGAACTGTCACCGGTGAGGATATATCAAATAAGTCTGGTATAAACCTTGTTAACGCCACCGAAGCAACATTTTCACAATCAATTAGAGTTGATGGTGGAGATGAAGGAAAGGCAATATCTGAGTTTACAGGCCCTGTCGTATTCTCTAATAAAGTAACATCAACATCATCTAGAGGTTTAGAGGCAAATTCATTATTCATACAGGGTGATGCCACAGTCTCACGTAAGTACACAGTAGGAATTGCAACTCCAAGTGATGCCGGAACACCCGGTGATGTTGTTTATGATGCAACACCAACTCAAGGTAAGTATCTTGGATGGGTTTACACAACTGATAAAGACTGGAAGAGATTCTCGAATATCAGTCTTGAGAAAGAACAGAACGTTTATCTCTTTGATAAGGTAAGCATTGGAACAACTAATGTAAGCGATTCCATGTTCCGAATCGGAGCAGGATCAACTCTATTTGCAGTCAATGCAGGTGTTGTGACTGCAACTGGTGGAATCAATATTGGTGTTGCAGCGACTATCAAAGCAAATGGTAATGCCACCTTTACAGGTATTATAACAGCTGCTAACTTTGTTGGTAATGGTCAAGGACTGACAAACATCAACGTATCAGAGACAGGTTGGTCTCAGGTGAATGAGGCATATGCAGGTGCTGGTAATACAGGTATCTACGCATTTGGCTCTGGTGATGTTGACATCGCGAGAGTTGGTATTGGAACTTCAGTTCCTCACTTTGCTCTTGACTTAGGTGATGATTCAAAAGTCGGATCAGGACTCACAAACTTAGTTGTGAGAAATAAATCTAAGTTTATTGAGACAGTCACAGCACACGCAGGAGTTGATGTTGTTGGCGTATTGAGTGCAAGAACGTATGAATTGAATGGTTCTGCTGGTATTATCAGTGCTGGTATCGTTACGGCAACTACAATGGTTGTTGGTGCGAGTGGAACTGCGATTCAGGTAACTTCAGGATCATTGATCGGATTTGGAACAGCATCGCCAAGATCAAAAGTTGATATTGATGGTAGATTGAGAGTCAAGTCACTACATGAGAATGTTGAGGAACTTGATATCTCATCTGGAAATGTCAACGTTGACTTGAACTTAGGTCAATCATTTAACTTGAATGTCGATGAAGCAGTAACGGGATTCACTATACTCAATCCTCCCGCAGAGGCAACCGCGTTTACTATCAAGGTTGTTCAAGGATCTACTGCCTTCTCTGTTGGTATAGATACATTTACGAACAATGCAACTGGTGCTGGTGCGACTGTATACTGGCCCGGTGGTAATGTCCCTGTTGTCACACAAACTGCTGGTAAGATTGACATATACTCATTCAAGAGTTTCGATTCATGTAAGGCACTCTTTGGTATCACTGGTGGTCAAAACTTTAGTAACTAATTATGAGTAATAAAATATGGGATGATAAATCGACAGACTTGAGCCTGAATGGGCCAAACTTGAGGTTTTCATCTGATGTTTCTCAAAATGTAAGCAACGTTGCTCCTAACGGAAGAACCGGAAGGGGGACAGATTCAACATCAGTTGTTTTTACAGGCACTGCGACATGCAAATTTCCTGATGACAGTAATGCTGATGGCACAATTAATTATCAATGGTATGATGCCAGCACGAATCAAGCACTTGGAATATCAACAAGATATAGTGGTCAAGATTCAAACACTTTGACATGGAGTTATGCATTAAGTAATGAAGATAATGGAAAGAGTTTTTATGTACAAGCAGATTTTACACCAACTGTTGGTGGTGCAAGTGGAGAACCAAGAAACGAACCTCTTCGATCAACATCGAATGTTGATTTAAATGTATTACCTGAACTTGAGGTCATCCTTGGCCCCTCTACATCAACAGTTCCAATAAACGTGGATACAACTTTTAATTGTGATGGAACTATAAATGGAAATCGAAAGAATTCATATGATGTAAGTGAAGAAGCAAAGATAAGTTATCAGTGGTATATTGATGGATCATCTGTGACTGACGGTGTAAGAACAACCACGAGGTCAGCAGATATTATTACAAATAATTACAATTCAACAGGGTCATACTCTTTAGAGATACCAGAGGATGCAACAAATGTAAGCATTCGAGTTGCTGGTGCTGCAGGTGGTGCAGGAGGATCTGATTCAAATGGAGAAGGTGGATCTGCTGGTTTAGGGAGATTTGGAAAGTTTTCTTTACCTGATGGTGGTAGAACCCTTACGATAGAAATAGGTGGAAGAGGATCAGATGGTGAAAATCGAGATGCTGGAGATGTTAAAGGTGGAGATGGTGGATCAAGCAACGTTTCAGAAGGTGGAACAGGTGGTAATGATGGTGTAGGAGGCTCCGGTGGTGGAGGTGGTGGAGGTGCAGGAACGTTTGTATATGATAGTTTAAGTGCTGGTTATATAATCGCTGCTGGCGGTGGCGGTGGCGGTGGCGGTGGATCATTAAATCGAGCAGGGAATAATGGGGGTAATGCTGATACTTGGGAAAATATAAGCGGTAGTTTAACAGGATTCACAAACGGTAGTAACGGTGATGGTGGAACTGGCACAAGCGGCCAAGACGGTGGCGGTGGTGGTGCCGGTGGTGGCGGTTATCGTGGCGGTAGTGGTGGCACTCAAGGTGCTGATGATCCCCCACCCCCACCTCCTCCTCCTCCCCCTCCTCCTCCACCACCACCACCTCCAGCTCCACCACCACCTCCTCCTCCACGTCGTAGGAGAAGAAGGTGTTTTACTGACGAAACAAAAGTCTTGATGTCACCCGATGGAACTGTCATCGCTGATTTGACTGAAAGGTCAATGTGCAAGATAAAAATAGGTGATTACGTTGTAAATAAAGATCGCACTGCAACAAATAAAGTAACCTTTATTGAAGAGCATGCGGCTAGTGAAAAGAATCCTGATTTATTTTCACCCAACGAAAAGATACCTCCATTTGCAACCACTAATCATCCATTATTTGTCGATGGTGAGTGGGTTGCAGTTGATGTTGATGATTATCCATGGTTAGAAAAAGCAAGACCTCTTAGGGATGCTAATGTTGAACCTACAAATGGAAGACGACTTTTAAATTTATGGGTTTCTGGTGATGGAACATACATAGTGAATGGTTTTGGAACCCATTCAATCATGTATGATGGTGGACTTGTCAAAAATTGTTATAATCAAGGTATTCTGACTCATGATGGAGTCATGAAAATACTTAGATTCTACATGGATGAAAGGTCTGACTTGGTGACAGGTGCTTACTTGTTCTGTAGATATATGGGATATATCAATATTCCTTTATTAAATAGAGTAAGTGTGTGGATTTTAACCGCTGATAAAAATACTTTGCGTAAAAAAATATTACACAAGGTTCTTGCTATATTACAAAGAAGATTCGGAGTTAAGTAATGGCAGCTAATGCGACAGGAGGATCAGGTGGAAGAAGTGCTTACAACAGTCAAGTTGTAACACTTGAAGAAAATACTGAGACAGGTGTACAACCCTTTGTGGAGGTAACTTATACCTCCGCAACACAGGGTGGTGGACAAACACAGACGATCAAGACAACCATATCTGGATCACAAACTAAATCTATGACAATCCAAAGTGACACTGTTGGCATTCAAACTGTTCGTTGTTTAATTACTCATCCAACAGCAGCATTAAACCATGGACAAGCGACACTTCCGAGTGAGGAAAATGAATCTGATGGAGTATTGGATAGTGGACTTCTTACAGTCACTCGTAATTTTGAAACGATCAGTTCCGTTAACCTTCAACAGTCAAATTTAACTGCTGAAATTGTAAGAGATGATGATGTAAACGTCTTTGATGATAGCACTCAAAATTTATTTTTAGGGCCATTAAATTTACAGGCAACAACAGCTGATTTTGACATGACTCGTGCAATCACAGTGTTTCCGACAGAGGAGAATATCGCTGTGAGAATTGAAATGGCAGGATCTGCAGGGCAAAGTTTTAATGGAAATTCTGGTGGTGAGGGTGGAAAATGCACATTTACAACAACATTACTTAAAAATACAGAATATACTTTTAAATTAGGTGCCACCGTTGAACCAACAGCATCGATAGGAAGGGGAGGTGCTGGAGCATACTTTTATGAAAAGGGAAGACTTTTAGTTGCCTGTGGTGGCGGTGGTGCTTCTGGTTGGTATGGTGGTGACGGTGGTGACGGTGGAGGTGCTGGCGTTGCAGGATCATCTGGCACCGGACAAAATCGTGGAGCAGGTGGCACAAAATACAATGATGGTGATTTGCCAGCAGCTGGCGAGTTGCCATCAGGAGAAACTGGTGGTAAGATAGAATCATGCACCACTGGTGGATATTGGAATGGTCAGGGATACTCACCATGCTCTGATCTTGGTCAACAACAATTTGTTTTGGCAAATGGTCAGATTAATACAAGCACTGCAACAATCGAAAGAGGATATAAAGCAGCAGATGTTAATTCCGATTACGGTTTTAGACATAATGGAGGAAACAGTCAGTCAATTGGTGAAAATGGTTTGTTCGTTGGTGGAGGTGGATCCGGAGCTGGCGGTGGAAACGCTGCTTCTGGTGCTGACTCTGGTGGAGGAGGAGCAAGTGGATATTCAAATGGATCAGTAACAATAGTTTCTGCTCAACAAGGTGGAAATAATTCCGATTTAGCTTTTGCAGTTATTAGACTTCTTTGATATGTCAAGACATGATTTTGTTGAACCATACTATATGGTTCAATTAAGTGATGGAGATTTACAAGAGATGCAGACTTACATCTCAAAACTTAAAAATAGAGATTATCATCATCGTGAAATAATACACAACAACCCAATCCACTCACAGGGAACTGATGTTTATCGAACTTGTGAGATACATTATCCCAACAACAATAGTGTGTTAAATCAAATTGGTAAAAAGATATTTCTTGATGTCAATGAAAAGTATTACGAATACGATTTAAAAGATATATTTGAGTTTCAACTAATCAAGTATTATGTTGGTGGTAATTATAATTGGCATTGTGATTATGGTGAAGCACCTGTTAGAGGATCAGTTCGCAAACTTAGTATGAGTGTCCATTTGACAGATCCAAAGGAGTATGAAGGAGGTGAACTTAATCTTATAAATTATAGTAATTATCCGATCATGGTGAATAATAATCTTGGGTCAACAATCGTATTTGATTCAAGAATACCACACAAAGTTTGGCCCATCACATGGGGAACAAGGATTGCTTTGGTAGGTTGGGCGAATGGCCCAAAGTTAAGGTAGGAATCCTATAAATAATTAGAGCAAAAAATAAGGGGGAGAGTGAACCCGAATGGCGATTAATAAGAATTTTGTAATTAAGAATGGTGTTGAGGTAAATACTAACCTTCTTGTCGGTGATTCAACTTTAA
>FUFK010723297.1_pt1 | contig 12939 bp, 17 predicted proteins | sample 1021851 | NCBI WGS metagenome assembly FUFK01 (sample SAMEA51879418, study PRJEB19060) | metagenome | reverse complement strand
CTATGTCCTGAAATACCTCATACAGTTAGAGAAATGAACTATATGTCTCAAGCTGCAAATCAAGACGATCAAAGAGGCGAGATAGTTGTTGCATATACAGTATGGTCTAGAAAAAGAGGTGCAGGTAGAGAGATCATAAACAAGTTAAGAGAATGGACAATAGAAAATAACTTTGCAAAATTAGTAACTTTGTCACCACTCACACCTATGGCAACACACTTTCATATTAGTAATGGTGCAAAACAAATCAATATAAATGATGAGACACAAAATTTTGAATACAAGTTATGATTAGTTTAGAAGAATATGATAAACTAAAAGAATATTATGATTTTCAAAGAAAGAAAGAGTATAATCGAGAACAATTAGAGGACGCAATCGAAGAAGTAAAAAAAAGAACTGGTCTAACAATATTATCTTTTGATGAGATATGGAGTAGATTAGAAGAAAAAGATTATCAAGAGGTACCTAACAATTGGGTGCCTAGAGATTCTAAATGGCGAATACAAGGAGAATAAAATGAATAGACCTATAATGAAAGAATTATCTTTAGAGCCATCTACTGGTGATTTAGAAGCAGTCGCAATATTATTAGATTGTTTAGAGATGGCGAAAGTAAAAACAAAATATGCAAAGACAGGTTGGGATGCCATATCTTTACATGGTTATGGACCTAATCCTGAAGATATACTAAAACCTGGTGTCTTAAAAAGTTCAGTAGATATAGATACAAAACTACAATGGACATCACTAAAAGACAATGAAGTTATGAAACCTGTATTAGAAATGTTAGATAAGTTGCCTTGTAAGTTTGAGAGAGTTAGATTTATGAAATTAGAAGCAGGCAAAGTTATTGGTAAACATACAGACAAAATAGATAAACAAATAGGTTTTGGTGATGGCGATATTATTAGAATACATATGCCAATTAGAACAAACGATCAAGTAGTTTTTACATTATATGAAAGTACAAAAGATAAAGACGGCACAGAATATAATTTAAAGACTGGACATTATTATTATACCGATGTTACAAAAGCTCATGCTGTGAGAAACACTAGTGATATTGATAGAATACATTTAGTTGCTGATTGCTATTCTAACGAAAAGATGAGGGCTTTACTTAATTAATTATTTGTGATATACTTATTTTATGAATCATGCCAAAGAAACAGACTTCGAATCGGTAAAAGAAATATTTTATCAACATAAGAAATGGTTTCCACATATACGAACAGACTATATGAAACGCATGATTGCAAAAGAAAACTTAATATTTGATAATGATGTTGTGATTACATATAATTTTTATAAAAGAAAACAAAAAATAGGTCGACTATTCCCAGGAATAGGTGATGTGATTGCTCAACAAGGTGATTGTATATTACATCAAATCGCAGCTAAATATCACAATGGTTCTGCAAGCCAAGCACTACAAAAGTTTTTTGAGTTTGTAGATCCAAGACGAGTATATCTAAGTGTTCGTAGTGATAATGAAGTGGCAAAGAAATTCTATCTCAAAAACAATATGAAATTAGTTGGCACTACATCATGGGCAAAAGGCACGTTACCAGGAGATGTTTACCTATATGACAGATAATCTACAACAAGTTCATGATGATTGGAAGAAAAAAGGTTTTCCTTATTATCCTAAAAACAAAGAGTGGCGTAATGAGATATTTAATCAGTTAGTAAATTTTAGACGAGACACACTCATTGATAGAAAGAATAAAATTATAGGTCAATCAGCACATGGTTTAAATCTTGCATGGTCATACATGGAACACGCATGGGGTATCAAGTGTGGCAAAATGAAAACACCTATGGAGATATGGGAAGATGAAGAACATCTTAAAAAAGGTTTGAACAAAATACTTTCAGGTACATTCTTTCAAAAGAAACCTGCTCATATGATTACAGATTCAGATATGCGATCTATGTTAAGAAGATATAGTGGCACTCAAATGGTTTCTAATTTTAGACCTACTGCAGCCGCTGCCATGTATGATGTATTTGTAGATAAAGATAGTCCACTTGAAGGCACAGTTGCAGGCACAGTATGGGATCCGAGTATGGGTTATGGTGGTCGATTATTAGGTGCAATTGCAGCTGGTGTAAATTATATCGGTACTGATCCTTGTATACCTACATACGATGGTCTACAAGGCATATTAAATGATTTTGGTAATCCACATAATACATATCAACTACATAGACAAGGTAGTGAAACATTTATACCAGAAGATGAAAGTCTAGATTTTGTATTTACAAGTCCACCTTACTTTGGTTGGGAAGCATATGGTGATGAACCAGAACAATCAAGTATTAAGTTCTCAACTAGTGATATGTGGAAAGAGAAGTTTTTAAAACAGACTATTGCCAATGCTTATAAAGGTCTTAAAACTGGCAAGTATCTTGCACTCAATGTTGCCAATACAAAACAATATAAAACATTTGAAGAAGATACGGTTTCACTTGCGAAAGAAGTAGGATTTGAACATACAGATACATGGTGGTTATCATTATCTACTCAACAAGGGGGATCTGCTGTATCTACAATAGATGGTGATGTTCAAGAAACAAAACAAAAACAACAATATATGGGCGAATACAAGAGACCAGACATCTCAGGCCGTAAATTTGAACCTACTTTTATCTTTCAAAAGTAGAACAAAGTAAGAACAAATACAACTGCGACATTCTGTCAGCAGATAAACCCTTGAAAAACAAGGGTTATTTTATTCCAAAAAAAGTGGTAAATATGCTTGACTTTTAGACCGAAATACGGTAGCATGATAATATATGCAAAAAACAAACAATATCAATAATCAGGCAAAATCATATCTTGCAAAATTACTTGCTACTGAAAATATATCAGTAGAACACAAAAAAGTACAAACTGCTTACTTTGATGTCAAATCTAGATTACTTGTATTACCTATCTGGAAACATATGAATGAGGATATTACAGATTTACTTATTGCTCATGAAGTTGGTCACGCACTATTTACTCCACAATCAGGTTGGGAAAAGTCTGTTATTGAAAAAAAGATTCCTAAATCATTCTTGAATGTTATCGAGGATGCTCGTATTGAAAAACTAATCAAAAGAAAATATCCAGGCTTATCACAATCATTTATTAAAGGTTATAGAGACCTTATTAGAAATGATTTCTTTGGCACTAAAGATAAAGATATAAACGAATTATTACTTATTGATAGATTGAATATTCATTTTAAATCATCTCATGTAGAATCTCCTGTTATATTCAAAGATGAGTATGAACAAGATGTGGTTTCTAAAATGAATAAATTAGAGACCTTTGATGATGTAGTTAAACTTGCTGAAGAATTATCAAAATATTGTAAAAAAGAATCTGAAGAAAAAGAACAAGAAATGCAATCTATCACATCTGCTAATGGTGATTATGATGGCGAGGAAGATGATGAGATGAGAGATGGTGACGATTCCTCAGATGATAATCAAGATCAAGATGATAACGAAGAAGAAGAAAATAATAGTTCAAACGATTCTGCCGAAGATGGTGACGAAGAAGAAAATCAAGAACAAGAAGAAAATGCTAATACAGACGAACCACCAAGTGGCGAACAATCAGATAAAGAATTAAAAGGTGCAGCTGCAAAACCTTCAGATGTTCCTGAAGAAGTTTCTGCTGAAACAGATCAATCTTGGGAAAGTAAAAAAGGTGATTTATTAGATCCTAAATCTAAAAATAATGAGTATTTTAATATTCATAATTTTAAAAATACTAAAGATTATGTTGTTGATTACAAAGAAGTATTACAAGATTTTAATAAAATTATGAAACCTAATCCTGATAGACCTAAAAAATCAGAAGCGATTTTAAGATTAGTTTCAGAATATAGAAAATTTGTAAAAGAACAAAGTAAAAAAGTCTCTTATATGGTCAAAGAATACGAGATGAAAAAGGCTGCTGCCGCTTACTCTAGAACTAAACAAGATAAATCAGGTATTATTGATCCTCTAAAATTACATTCTTACAAATACAATGATGATATTTTTAAAAGAATGGCAATCACACCAAATGGTAAAAATCATGGTATGATGATGTTTATAGATTGGTCAGGTAGTATGCACGATAAAATTACTAATACTGTACATCAACTTATGAACCTCACTATGTTTTGTAAAAAAGTAAATATACCTTTTGAAGTTTATGCTTTCGGTAATGATGGTTATAAAAATAGACAAGATAAAAGACTTCCACAATATCAAGAGGGTGATATTACTATTGACAATAGATTTAATTTATTTAATTATTTATCCTCTAGAATGAATGCTCAAGAGTTTGAAAAAGGCATGATTAATTTATTCATGCTTGCAGAAAAATATAGTCCTAAATATTCTATTTCTAGAAGAGCATATAGAACATTACCTTGGGATGAGATTGAAGAATTAAGAAGTAAATTCGCTTGGATAAATGAACTGCCTAGAGAACCTTTTGGTTATGGTATGTGTTCTACTCCATTGAATGACGCTATTATGGCTTCTATGCCAATGGTTACTGCTTTCAGAAAAAAGTATGGCATTGATAAAATGAATACTGTATTTTTAACTGACGGTTCAAGTGATGGTAACTTTGATAAAGTTACTTCTGAAAAACCAGATCACACATGGGCTACAGAGATAGGTAATGGTTTTTATAGAGTTAGTGCTGGTAATTATGAAAATAATTTAATTTTAAGAGATACAGTTACTAAAAAAGAATACTTTGATGTTGGCAGATTACAAATAACTGAAGGTTTACTAGACGCTTTAAGACAAAGAACTGGTACTAAAGTTTTAGGTTTCTACATATCAAGTGGTAAAAAGATTGACCGTTATACTTTAGATCATTATTTTCCTAGTTATGCTTATGAAAAAGGTCAAAAAGTTTATGATAGAAAAAAAGTAATGGCAGATTACAGAAAAAACAAATGTCTTATTGTAAAAGACAATATTGGTTATGATGAGTTTTATCTCCTTGCTGGGGGTGAAATGCAGATATCTGATGGTCAAATGGCGACACCATCAGAAAATGCTAAAAAGAGTGAACTAAAAAGATTATTCGCTTCTACTCTAAAATCAAATAGAGATAGTCGAATAGTCCTAAATAAGTTCATAGAACAAGTCGCTTAATTTGAAGGGAACTTATATTATGGAAAAAACTAATACTCCAATTAATTTAAACCCTAATCAAGAATCGTTTGTTAAATTAGCAAACGAAGAAGGTTTTACAACCGAGATTACTAGACAAGATATTATATCTTTACAAAGTAAGCACGGTATCAAGAAACCTGCTTGGTTAATGAAGAATACTGCTTATAGAATAGGCAGAGCTTCATATAGTCTACCTACTTTAGGTCAGACTATGGAATCTGAAACTAACGAAACCGTTAGTGAATAATCAAAAATCTCAAAAATATGGGGGTTTCGACCCCCATATTGACTAAAAAGAACAAAATGAGAACAAACAAAATGGAAAAGTCGCAGAAAATAAGGGGAAAAAAATGGATTATATGCTTGACTTTTTCATCAAAATACGGTAGCATAGCATTATAACATTATGAAAGGACNATTGATGACTACATTAAATCAAGATCAGTTAAGTCAAGTTGAAATCTTATATAAACATTATAAGAAAACTGATTTATCTAGATCAGAGATCAATGCCTTAGTGAAAAAAGGCACGATCAAAAATCCAAGTTGGTTGAAACAAGACCAATACAAAGTCTCTAGAGGAGTTTACTCTCTTCCTATTGACGGTGATATCTCTCCTAAGATCAAAGAAGATATCGTTTCAGAATTACCTAAAGAAGAAACCGCACCTGCTGTTGAAACAGTAAATCAGGCTGCATTTATTATTTCATCTTTAACTGGTAATATTATACCTTCTAAAGATCCTGTGTTTGTACCATGGGGTTATTTCAAAGATATTAAATCGATTGTTTCTAGTAAACAATTTTATCCTATCTTTATTACTGGTCTTTCTGGTAACGGTAAGACTATGAACGTATCTCAGGCTTGTGCTCAGGCAAAAAGAGAATGTATTAGAGTTAATATTACTATCGAGACCGATGAGGATGATTTACTCGGCGGTTATAGATTACAAGAGGGTCAAACTGTCTGGCAGAATGGTCCTGTAATCGAAGCAATGGAGAGAGGTGCTATCCTTCTTCTTGATGAGATTGACCTTGCGTCTAATAAGATTATGTGTTTACAACCAATCTTAGAAGGTAATGGTGTTTTCCTTAAAAAGATTAACAAGTTTGTTAAACCTGCACCAGGGTTTAATGTGATTGCTACTGCCAACACTAAAGGGCAAGGTTCCGAAGATGGTAAATTCATCGGTACTAATATTCTTAACGAGGCATTCCTTGAAAGATTCCCTATTACTGTTGAACAATCTTATCCAACAAATAAGATTGAGAGTAAAATCTTAACCAATGTAATGTCCGAAAAAGGTCTTACTAAAAAAGATGATACTAAGTTTGCCGATAATCTAATTACTTGGGCAGACATTATCAGAAAAACCTTTTATGAGGGCGGCGTAGATGAGATTATATCTACTAGACGTTTAGTCCATATCGTAGAAGCCTATACTATCTTTAAGAATAAGATGAAGGCGATTGAGATGTGTACTAATAGATTTGATGTTGATACCAAAACATCATTTATGGATTTATATTCTAAAGTTGATGGCGGCGAAGATGTCTCCACTTGGGGTAATCCAGTTCTAGAAGAAGAACCAGATTCCGATGATAGTGAGGAAGATAACCCTAGTTATTAAAAATCTATCTCATAATGTAGTCGAGGGGCGGCTTTGGTCGCCCCTTTTTGACAACAGCTTGACAATTTTTTTTAAATAGAGTATAATNAAAAANATGAAAAAAGTTAAACACAAAAAATTTCAGAATGANGTACCAGAAATACCATTCTTATATGATTTTTATTTAGTGTATTGGGAAGATATCCAAAGTGATTCTTCTTGGAAAGAAATGGATGATATTCAAAANATGAAACCTGCTACTTGTGTTTCAACTGGTTGGTTAGTTAAAAAAGATAAAAAGGTCCATATCTTGATGAGTGATTACAACTATAACACTAAAGGTGATTTAGGTGACGGTGGTAATGTAACNGTTATACCTACAAAAAATGTTATTAAAAAATTTAAGATAAATGGATTATAAAATGGATGATGTATTAGGATATAGCTCACACGATTGGCGAAAAAATACCGATAGTGCNATAGTTATAGATGATAAAAACAGGACATATGCCAAGGTCAATGATTGTAAAGTAAGTTTTAAAAACCCTAAATCATTAAAGACCGAAGAGGTAGATGTATCAAGGTTGATTAGAGTATTTGTAAACAATATTGAAAGTCAAAAAAGGAGTGTTAAGTAATGGCCATTGAGGTACAAGTTAGAAATGGTAACGTAGAAAAGGCCATGAGAGTTTTAAAAAAGAAACTACTTAAAGATGGCATGATGAGAGAATTAAAAGAGCGTCAATACTATCAGAAGCCTTCTCATGTAAAAAGAGAGGCAAAAAAACAATCAATTAGACGCCACAAAAAAGAACAAAAGCTTAGAGCTCTAAGAGAGGGCTTTTAAAAGAATTACTTGATATGAATATGTTGCCCATATCAAATAATGTAATAAACAATGGCAACTAGACTTGAAGGAGTTGATATATTATGGGTAGAAAAGCCTTAACAAAAAAACAAAAAGTATTAAACTTGTTATCTACAGGTAAACCAGTAACATGGACTACACTTAGAAATAAGTTTGATTTAACTTCGCCAAGAGCGATGGTGGATCAGTTAAGAACAGAGGGACATATGGTGTATATTAATCAAACATCAAATGGTACTTCTTACAGACTAGGTGCACCTACAAAAGCTATTCTAGCTGCAGGCGTTAAAAAAGTATTCAAAGGGAATACTAACGATATCGTTGCTGCTGGCATACGTGCTTTATACGGTAAACAAAAATATGCTTACGCATATAACTAATCGTATAAATAGTAATGTCAGGCAGTTCGTAAGTCCTAGACATTAGAGGTAGAGTGTCTTCCGCAAAGACACCGTTTTGAGTTTTTGCCGTTTCTCTAAAAAACGGCACTTACTGGTCCATTGGTCTTAGAGGTTATGAGAGCCATCAATTCTTTAGGGTAAATGTGGGTGAGACCTACCACTACCAGTTATATAAGGGCTTGAAATTTTAAAAAAAGTTCTTATATAAATAATTATGATACGCTCATTGGGAGGTATCATTTAGATTAACTTGCTTAATAAGGAGAAAAAAATGACAAGACTATCTATATGGAACGATTTGCGTCCATTCTCAGTAGGATTTGATGACCTATTTGACCACTTTAATAATACATTAGAGTACACGGTTAAACAACCAACATCATATCCACCTTACAACATAAACAAACTAGATGATTTCAATTATCAGATTGAAATGGCACTTGCTGGTTTCAGTAAAAGTGATATTGAAGTTAAAACAGTTGATGGTCAATTGACAATTAAATCAATTGAAAGTGAAACTAAGGACGAGAAGGAAACTCTACATAGAGGTATTTCAAAAAGAAAATTTAGTAGAACATTTACTTTGGCAGATGATATCAAAGTTAATGGTGCTGAATTNAAAGATGGAATGCTTTTGATTGATTTAGAGAAAATCGTACCAGAGGAAAAGAAACCTCAAACAATTGACATCAAGTAATTGTCAATAGATAGGGGTGCTATTGACAGCACCCCTTAAAAATGTTATAACTATATTATGAGAAACACACAAGGCATTCCTGAAGGCGAATATATCTGTTCGACTTGTAAACAATCTAAAGACAGTAAAGAGTTTCATTGGTATGAACAAACCATTGATGGTAGAGGTCGTGGTGGAAATGGTAAAAGAAAAAGAGTTAATGGATCTTGCCGAGAGTGTAGAAATAAATTAGCAAGAGAAACTGCTAAATTAAAAAAAGAAATAAAACCTATTATACCACAACCACAATACGGTGACTTATGTGAGTCTTGTAATAGGCCTGTGTATGCTAATCAAAGTGATATACCAAAAGGAGTTGATGGTACATACTCTTGGATGTTTGACCACAATCATGAGACAGTAGAATTTAGAGGATGGATTTGCAATCCATGTAATACAGGTTTTGGTCTTTTAGGCGATAATGCTGAGTCAGTAAAATTAAGATTACAATATTTAATTGATTCAGAAAATGGTAAAACTAAAAGTCAAATGTTATTAGAGCAAAAGAAAGGACCATTTTAAGTGATAAGCTTGACAAGGCCTTTTGATTATGTTAATATAACTTCAATAATAAAACAAAGGTGAAATTAATATTATGAATATAAATCAAAACACACAAAACATTCTAAAAAACTTTTCTGAAATCAATACTAATATATTGATTAAACCAGGAAAAGAATTGAATACAATATCTACTATGAGAAATATATTTGCTAAGGCAAGTATAGATGAATCATTTGATACAGAGTTTGGTATCTATGACCTCAATGAGTTTCTTGCAGTAGTATCAAGTTTAAATAAACCTACATTATCTTTACAAGATAAGTTTATGACTATATCTGCTGAGGGTAGTAGGGCAAAAGCAAAATACTTTTATTCTGATCCGTCAGTTCTAGTATCGCCAACTAAAGAAGTAAATATGCCAGAGGCAGAGGTTACTTTTAGTTTATCAGAATCAAATCTTACAGAGTTAAAAAAGATGGCTGCGATTTTGAAAACACCTGACCTTGCATTAGTAGGAACAAAAGGTGGTGATGTAGTTTTAAAAGTATGTGATAAGAAGAATGACACATCTAATAATTTTGATATCGTTGTTGGTGAAAATGCAACAGCAGATTATACTTTCTATTTTAAAGTAGAAAATTTAAAAATGATATCTGGTGATTATGATGTTTCAGTATCATCAAAGTCCATATCTCATTTCAAAAACAAAAAATTACCTATTGAATACTGGATTGCTCTTGAGCCAGATAGTACAATCAGTAAGTAAATTAAATTATATAATGAACGGAGTGAAATATGAATACAGACTTTTTATGGGTCGAAGAATATAGACCTAAGACTATTGATGATTGTATATTACCAACATCATTAAAAACATTATTCAAGTCCTTTATCAAGAAGGGCGAATTATCTAATCTATTATTTTCAGGCACACCAGGTATCGGTAAGACCACAGTTGCAAAAGCATTATGTGAAGAATTAAATTGTGATTGGATCATGATAAATGGTTCTGAAGAAGGTGGTATAGATGTATTAAGAAATAAGATTAAAAACTTTGCTTCAACCGTATCACTATCAGGTGGTAAAAAAGTTGTAATCTTAGACGAGGCAGATTATTTAAATCCACAATCAACACAACCTGCATTGAGAGGCTTCATCGAGGAGTTTCATGCAAATTGTAGATTTATTCTTACTTGTAATTTTAAGAATAGAATAATCGAACCATTACATAGTAGATTCTCTAACATAGAATTTAGAATTAATCCTAAAGATAAACCTAAACTTGCAAGTAAACTATTTGAAAGAGCTACNTTTATTCTCAAAGANCAAAATGTAGATTATGAGGATAAAGTTCTTGCAGAATTAATTAAGAAACATTTTCCTGATTTTAGAAAACTTATAAATGAGTTACAAAGATATTCAGTAAGTGGCACAATAGACGCTGGTATTCTTGTAAATGTTTCTGATGAAAACCTAAAAACTTTAGTTACACATTTAAAAGGTAAAGAGTTTAGTGATATGAGAAAATGGGTTGTCAATAATCTTGACAATGATCCAGTTAAAATCTTTCGTAAAATTTATGATAGTATGTATGATAGTTTACAACCAGAAACTATACCTCATGCTGTTTTAATTATTGCTGATTATCAGTATAAGTCTGCCTTTGTAGCTGACCAAGAAATTAATCTGGTGGCGTGTTTAACTGAATTGATGTCCCAGGTTAAATTCAAATGAGTTACGAATTAAAAGAATATCTAAACGCCATCAACTTTACTAAAAAAGATTTAATGAAATCTGAAGATGAGTTGTGGAAGAAAAAGTATCCTGCGTTCATTGTAAATAAGTTATTGTCTGCTTTTTCAGACACTATAATGCTTGTCAACGAAATGAATAGAAACCATTTCTTAGATAAAGATATGCAATTTCAATTTCTACTAAATAGTATTAGAACAAAGAAGCGGTATAGTCCGTTTCTGAGGGCGAATAAACTAAAAGAAATTGAGTGTGTAAAAGAGTATTATGGATATAGTAATGATAAAGCAAAGTCCGCTCTTGATATACTCACCAAAGATGAAATAAAACTCATCAAGGAAAAATTATATAAAGGTGGGACAAAATGAATGAATTAGATAATAGTTGGCATCCAGAAAATATGTTGGAAGTTCAACTCAAAGAACCAGATGATTTTTTAAAGGTTCGTGAAACACTAACTAGAATTGGTGTTGCCTCTAGAAAAGACAAAAAATTATTTCAATCGTGTCATATTCTACATAAACAAGGTAGATATTTCATAGTGCATTTTAAGGAACTATTTGCATTAGATGGTAAAGAAGCTAACTTNACAGANAATGATACTGAAAGAAGAAATACAATTGCTCATTTANTAAGTGATTGGGGATTGATTGCAATAATCAATAAAACAATTTCTGAAAAAAGAGCACCTCTATCACAAATAAAAGTTTTATCATTTAAAGAAAAAGGTGAATGGGACTTACAGGCTAAATATAACATAGGTAAAAAAGTTGAAGATGAAGGCACCGAAGTTTAGAGAGTTTATATCTGAAGCACCAGACAATGGTAAATATAAACTACTTGTAATTACAGATGAGCCAGAACAGGCAAAAACATTTCACACAGCTGATAGACTAAGAGAAGAAGCAGAAAAACTAGGTTGGAAATATTATCTGTATAAATTAACAGGTGGTTATACAACTAGTCCAGAAGGTNCTTTGAGACTTCACAATAAAGATGACGACAAAGGCTTTGAAGTATCAGGTAGAGATACGATTGCTATTGTTCGTGGATCAGTAACCAGAAAAGATAGTTGGATGGATATTGTTTCACTATTAGAAAAGCATAGTGTTTGTGTTGTCAATAGTAGAGAGACCATTAGTGTTTGTGCTGACAAGTATAGAACATCACTAAGACTTGCTGACTATGGTATCAAACAACCTGTAACACATCTAATAAACGATCCAGAAAATTCAGAGCAAGCATTTGAAAATTTAAATACACAATATCCAGTTATACTTAAAACACTAAGAGGTAGTAAAGGTGTTGGTGTATTATTTGTAGAGTCAGCAAAATCATTAGATAGTATTGTTCAACTAATACATAAACAAGATGAGGATGCTGATTTACTTTTACAAGAATATATCAAAACAGATTATGACGCTAGAGTTTTAGTATTAGGTGGTAAAGTTTTATCTACAATGAAACGACCTGTGATTGAAGGAGACTTTAGGTCAAATGTATCACAAGGCTCTAAACCAGAAAAGTTAGAGTTGACAGAATTAGAAATCGAAGAAAGTTTAAAAGCTGCAAAAGCAGTAAATGGTTTATGGACTGCTGTTGATTTNATACCTAGTAAAAATAGAACAAAAGAACCACCATTTATAATTGAAGTAAACTCATCACCTGGTACTGAAGGCATGGAAGAAGCAACTGGTCGTAATATCAGTAAAGAGATATTAGAATTTTTTAGTGATAAAAAGAATTGGGTCAAAGTGCCTGGTATGTGTGGTTATAAAGAGATTGTAACTATCAAACCATTTGGTGAAATTATCGCTAAGTTTGATACTGGTAATTCAGGTATGTCAGTTATTCATGCTGATAAAATGGATGTAAAAGGTAAAAAAGT